>Ga0070741_10006141_pt1 | contig 26050 bp, 20 predicted proteins | sample Coa_R1_4_FD_66440 | JGI IMG/M metagenome (GOLD analysis project Ga0070741, IMG submission 66440) | Surface soil microbial communities from Centralia Pennsylvania, which are recovering from an underground coalmine fire - Coalmine... | ecosystem: Environmental > Terrestrial > Soil > Unclassified ... | reverse complement strand
CGGCGTAGCGCGAGAGCGCGATTTCTTTAATCGGTTCGGGCATTCATCGCTACAATGGCGTGCTAAGAGTGAATTCCATCATGAAGCGGCTGCTGCAGGCGCTCGAAGTCCTCGCCTGGCTGATGTTTTTCGCTTTCGCGGGGACGGTCCTCGCGCTGCGCTTCTGGCTGCTTCCCGACATCGAGCACTACCGCGGCGACATCGTAGCCGCCGTCACGCGCGCGGTCGGCCTGCCGGTCAAGATCGGCGCGATCGAGGCCGGCTGGCTCGGGCTGCGCCCGCAGCTCAGCTTCTACGACGTGCGAGTCTACGACAGCGCGGGCCACGAGGCGCTCATCCTGCCGGTGGTGGACAACGTCATTGCCTGGCGCTCGATCGTGCGCGGCGACCTGCGGCTGCACTCGCTCGCGATCGACAGCCCGCGCCTCAACGTGCGGCGCGACGCCGCGGGCGAGCTCTACGTCGCGGGCCTGAAGCTCGCGAGCGCCTCGCGCGGCGACTCGCGCCTGTCCGACTGGATCCTCGACCAGGCCGAGATCACCATCCACAACGCGCAGATCGAGTGGCTCGACGAGAAGCGCCGCGCGCTGCCGCTCACGCTCTCGCAGCTCGACTTCCGCCTGCGGAACCGCGGCGCGGAGCATCTCGTCGGCCTCTCGGCGCGGCCGCCACCCGAGCTCGGCGCGGCGCTCGAGGTGCGCGCCGAGCTCGCCGGCCGCACCCTCGCCGATCTCTCGGCGTGGAACGGCAAGCTCTATCTCGAGCTCGGCGCGACCGACCTCTCGGGCTGGCGCGCGTGGGTGGACTATCCGGTGGACGTGCAGCGCGGCGAGGGCGCGCTGCGCATCTGGGCGACGCTGCAGAACGGGCAGCCGCGCGACGCGACGCTCGATCTCGCTTTGTCGCGCGTGGTCGCGCGGCTCGCGAAGGACCTGCCGCCGCTCGAGCTCGCGTCGTTGCGCGGGCGGCTGCATGCGGAGCAGCACGAAGGCGGCTACGACCTGGCCGGCCGGCAGCTTGCGCTCGCCTCGCGCCAGGGGCCGGGGCTCAGCCCGACGGACTTCCGCGTGCAATGGCGCCCCGCGGGCAAGGCGCCGGAGCACGGCGCGGCGAGCGCGAGCGCGCTCGACCTCGCGCCGATGGCGCAGCTCGCCGAGTCGCTGCCCTTCCCGGCGCAGCTCCGGAAAACGCTCTCGGAGCTCGCGCCGCGCGGGCGGCTGCTCGACGCGCGCGTCGAGTGGACCGGGCCGCCCAACGCGCCGACGCAGTACAGCGCGAAGACGCGCTTCTCGGAGCTCGCGTTGCGGCCGTGGGAAAAGGTGCCGGGCTTCACCGGATTCTCCGGCGCGGTGGATGCGACCGAATCGAAGGGGACGCTGCAGATCGCCTCGCGCGGGACCGAGATCGCCCTGCCGCGCGTGCTCGCCGATCCGCTGCGCTTCGACACGCTTTCCGGGCAGCTCGACTGGCAGCGCCGCGGCGACCAGATCGCGCTCACGCTCGCCTCGCTCAGCTTCGCGAACGAGCATCTGGAGGGCAAGGCGAACGGCACGTACGCGACGGCGCCGGCCGGGCCCGGCGTGGTGGATTTCAGCGCGCAGCTCGCGCGCGCCGACGGCCGCTTCACGGCGCGCTACCTGCCGCTGCCGGAGATCATGGGCCCGGCGACGCACGAATGGGTGGCGAACGCGGTGAAGCAGGGGCAGGCGAGCGACGTGCGCTTCCGCCTGAAGGGCGACCTGCGCGACTTCCCGTTCGTCGACCCCGCGAAGGGGCAGTTCCTCGTCGCCGCGCACGTCGAGAAAGGCACGCTCGACTACGTGCCGGGCTGGCCGCTCGTCAACGACATCGACGCGCAGCTCCTCTTCGAGCGCGACCGCATGGAGATCCTGGGCCGCAGCGGCACGATCCTCGGCGCGAAGCTGGCCAATGTGCGCGTCAGCATCCCGAAGCTCGCGCGCGGCGCGCACCTCCTCCTCGACGGCCGGGCCGAGGGGCCGACGGGGGAATTCCTGCGCTATCTCGACGCGACGCCGGTGCGCGGCATGATCGGCGGCTTCACCGATGGCATGAGCGCCGACGGGCGCGGCAAGCTCGAGCTCAAGCTCGACATCCCGCTCGCCACGCCCAGGGCGACGCAGGTCGCGGGCGACTACGAGTTCCTCGGCGACACGCTCAGGCTGCATTCGCAGGTGCCGCCGATCGAGCGCGTCACCGGGAAGGTGGCCTTCACCGAGTCGGGCGCGACGGTGCAGAACGTGCACGCGCGCGCGTTCGGCGGCGCGCTCACCGTCACGGGCGGCTCGCGCGCCGGCGCCGGCGTGGAAGTCGTGGCGCGCGGCGACGCGACCGTCGCGGCGCTCCAGGCGCTCGCCGGCACGCCGCTGCTGCGCTACGTGAGCGGCTCGGCGGGCTACACCGCCACCGTGGTGGCGCGCGAGGGCCGCGTGCGCGTCATCGTGGAATCGAGCCTGCGCGGCGTGGCGAGCGCGCTGCCGCCGCCGCTCACCAAGGGCGTCTCCGATGCGCTGCCGCTGCGCGTGGAGGTGCTGCCCGCGGAAGCCGGCACGCGCGACCGCATCTCGGCTTCGCTCGGCACCATCGCCGCGGCGGAGTTCCTGCGGCGCAAGCAGGGCGAGGCCATGGTGGTGCAGCGCGCCGCGATCTGGCTCACGCCGGGCAAGGAGCCGCTGCGCCTGCCCGAGCGCCCCGGCGTGCTCGTCTACGGCACGCTCGGCGCGTTCGACGCCGACCGCTGGCGCAGCTTCTTCGCCTCGGCGGAAGGCGGCGGCGGCGCGGGGGCCGCGGCCGGCGGCGCCGCTGGGCTGGAGAACGCGCTTTCCTTCGACGTGAAGATCGGCGTGCTCGATGTCTACGGCAAGCGCCTGCACGAGCTCGCGCTGCGCGCCGGCGCCGACGCCGCCGGCTGGTCCGCGACGGTGAACGGCCAGGAGATTGCGGGCGACCTTTCGTACCGCAGCGAGCGCGGCGGCCAGCTCATGGCGCGCCTCACCAACTTCGCGATGCCGGAGGACACGCCGGGCACGAAGCCCGCCGAGCCGGCGAAGGCGACGAAGGAGCTGCCCTCGGTGGACCTGTCGGCCGACCACTTCATGTACCGCGGCAAGCAGTTCGGGCGCGTCGAGGTCATCGCGCAGCGCGCCGGCGACACCTGGCGCATCGAGCGCGCCGCGATGGTGAACCCGGACGCGAGCGTCACGGTGCACGGCGTGTGGCAGACCGCGCCCGCGTCGAGCACGACGCTCGACCTGCAGCTCGAGTCGAGCGACGCCGGCGCGTTCCTCGGCCGCATCGGCTACCCGAACCTGGTGCGCGGCGCGAAGGCGCACATGCAGGGCTCGGTGTCGTGGGCGGGCGATCCGACGGCGCCCGACTATCCGAGCCTCTCGGGCGACATCGCGATGCAGGCGGAGGACGGCCAGTTCCTCGAGATCGAGCCGGGCCTGGGCAAGCTCGTCTCCCTCATGAGCCTGCAGGCGCTGCCGCGGCGCCTGTCGCTCGACTTCCGCGACGTCTTCTCCAAGGGCTTCCAGTTCGACCGCATCGCGTCCTCGGCGCACATCGAGCGCGGGGTCATGACCGTCAAGGAGTTCAACATGCGCGGCTCGGCCGCCCAGGTCGCGATGACGGGCCAGGTGGACCTCGCGCGCGAGACGCAGAACCTCAAGGTGCGCGTCATCCCGAGCCTCGGCGACTCGGCCTCCACCGTGCTCGCCTTCCTCAACCCGCTGCTCGTGTTCCCGGCGCAGATCGCGCAGAAGATCCTGAAGGACCCGCTCGGGCACATCTTCGCCTTCGACTACTCGATCACCGGCAGCTGGTCGGACCCGAAGGTGGCGAAGACGCGCGTCGCCGCGGACCCCGTGAGCCCCAACCCGGGGGCCGGGCAGTGAGGATCGCCGCGATCCAGATGGTCTCGGCGCCCGAGCTGGCGCCGAACCTCGATGCCGCCGCGCGCCTCGTCGCGCAGGCCGCCGCGCAGGGCGCGAAGCTCGCCGCGCTGCCGGAGAACTTCTACTGCATCGGGCGCCACGAGACCGACAAGGTGAAGCTTCGCGAGCCGGACGGGAAAGGCCCGGTCCAGGAGTTTCTTTCCTCCCTTTCGAAAAAGCTCGGGCTGTGGCTGGTGGCGGGAACCGTGCCCATCGAGGCGAAGAGCGCCGATCGAATCCGCGGCGCGTGCCTCGTCTACGACGACGCCGGCAGGCGCGTCGCGCGCTACGACAAGATGCACCTCTTCCGCTTCGACGGCGGCGCCGAGAAGTACGACGAGACGCGCACCGTGGAGCCGGGCGAGGCGCCGCTCGCCATCGACACGCCCTTCGGGCGCCTTGCGCTCTCGGTTTGCTACGATGTGCGCTTCCCCGAGCTCTACCGCGGGCTCGGGCGCTTCGACGCCATGCTCGTCCCCTCCGCCTTCACCGCCGCGACCGGCGCCGCCCACTGGGAGACTCTGCTGCGCGCCCGCGCGGTCGAGAACCAGGCCTACGTGATCGCCCCGGCGCAGGGCGGGGTGCACGCTGGCGGGCGCCGCACGCACGGGCATACCATGATCGTCGACCCGTGGGGCGAGGTGCTCGGCGAGCGCGCCGAGGGCGAGGGCATCGTTCTTGCGGAGATGGATGCGAAGCGCATCGCGCAGGTGCGGGAAAGCCTTCCCGCGTTGAGCAACAGGAGACTGAATTGATCCTCGAGACCGCCAAGCAGACGCTGCTCGCGCCCTACGACCTGGAGGCGAAGAAGCTGGAGCGCGTCTTCGGCACGCTCGTCGGGCGCAAGGTGGACTACGCCGACCTCTACTTCCAGTACGCGCGCTTCGAGGGCTGGAGCCTCGAGGAGGGCATCGTCAAGTCGGGCAGCTTCAACATCGAGCAGGGCGTCGGCGTGCGCGCGGTGTCGGGCGAGAAGACCGCCTTCGCCTACTCCGACGAGATCAGCTTCGACGCGCTGACCGACGCGGCGAAGGCGACGCGGGCAATTGCCTCCGCCGGCCAATCGAGAAAAACGAAATCGAACCTGGTGAAGCGAAAGGCGATCCAGCTCTACGCCGAGACCGACCCGATCGGCTCGCTCGACTCGCAGAGCAAGGTGAAGCTCCTCGAGCGGCTGGAGAAGAAATGCCGCGCCGTCGACCCGCGCGTGACGCAGGTCATGGCGAGCCTGGGGGGCGAGTACGAGGTGATCCTCGTGGCGCGCGCCGACGGCAACATCGCCGCCGATGTGCGCCCGCTCGTGCGCCTCTCGGTGCAGGTGATCGCCGAGCAGAACGGGCGGCGCGAGAGCGGCAGCGCGGGCGGCGGCGGGCGCACGGACTACGCGCACTTCACCGACGAGGTGCTCGACCAGTACGCGCGCCAGGCGGTGTCGCAGGCGCTCGTCAACCTCGAGGCGCGTCCCGCGCCCGCCGGCACGATGACCGTGGTGCTCGGCCCGGGCTGGCCCGGCGTGCTGCTGCACGAGGCGGTGGGCCACGGCCTGGAGGGCGACTTCAACCGCAAGGGCAGCTCGGCGTTCGCCGGCCGCATGGGGCAGCGCGTCGCCTCGCCCGGGGTCACGGTGGTGGACGACGGCACGATCCCGGGCCGGCGCGGCTCGCTCACGGTGGACGACGAGGGCACGCCCACCTCGCGCACCGTGCTCATCGAGGACGGCGTGCTGCGCGGCTACATGCAGGACAGCCTGAACGCGCGCCTCATGAAGATGCCGCTCACCGGCAACGCGCGGCGCGAGTCGTTCGCGCACCTCACGCTGCCGCGCATGACCAACACCTACATGCTCGCCGGCTCGCAGGACCCGGCCGAGATCATCAAGAGCGTGAAGAAGGGCCTCTACGCCACCAACTTCGGCGGCGGCCAGGTGGATATCACCAACGGCAAGTTCGTCTTCTCCGCCGCCGAGGCCTATCTCATCGAGAATGGCAAGGTGACGCACCCGGTGAAGGGCGCGACGCTCATCGGCAACGGCCCGGACGCGCTCACGCGCGTCTCGATGATCGGCAACGACCTCGCGCTCGACACCGGCATCGGCACCTGCGGCAAGGAAGGACAGAGCGTGCCGGTCGGCGTCGGCCAGCCGACGCTGCGCATCGACGGCCTCACGGTCGGCGGCACCGCCTGAGATTTCTTTCTTCACCCGAGGAAATCGCCGCCGGGATTCCGGACGGCGCGTTCGTCGCCATGCCGCCGGACTATTCGCTTCCCGCGATGGAAGTGGTCAGGGCCTTGATCCGGCGGAAAGCGAAGAACCTCCGCCTTCTCGGGGTTCCGGTCCTCGGCATGTGCGCGGACCTCCTGATCGGCGCGGGCTGCGTCGCCGAGGTCGAGACCAGCGCGGTCTCCCTGGGCGAAGCCGGATTGGCGCCGCGCTTCACCGAGGCGGTCGAAAGCAACGCGATCAGGGTGAAGGACGGCACCTGCCCCGCGATCCACACCGGATTGCAGGCGTCCGAGAAAGGCGTGCCGTTCATGCCGCTCGGCGGGGTTCTTGGCTCCGACCTCGTGAAAGGCCGCGACGACTGGAAGGTGGCGCGGCATCCCTTCTCCTCCGAGGAGATTCTGTTCGTCAAGGCGATCCAGCCCGACATCGCGCTCTTCCACGCGCGCTGGGCGGACGACGCTGGCAACGTGTGGGTCGGGCGGCGGCGCGAGCTGGCGACGATCGCGCACGCGGCGAAGCGCACGCTCGTGACCTTCGAGGAGAAAAAGCCGGGCGACATGCTGGAGGACGAGCTGCTCGCCCCGGGAGTTATCGGCGCCGTCTACGTTGACGCGCTCGCGCCGGCGCAGCGCGGCGCCTGGCCGCTCGGCGCGCCCGGGCTGTACGATATCGACGACGCGCATCTCGCCCTCTACGCCAGGGCGGCGAAGACGCGCGAAGGCTTCAGGGGATACCTTGAGAAATTCGTCCTGGCTTAGCTTCCTCGCCGGCCTCGCGCTCGTCGCGGCGGGCCCGGGCGCGCTGGCGCAGCGCAAGCCCGATCTCGAGCCGCGCAAGGGCGAGGGCCTCGTGCTCCTGAAGGTGGTCTCGCTCGGGCCGATCAAGTGGGCCGCCGCGACGCTCGAGTCCAAGCGCGGCCAGCCGATCGATCTTTACGACTATTCGGATCCTTTCGCCGCGGGCGCCGTCTACGTCGATCGCGTGGACGAGGGCGAATACGACTTCGTGCGGCTCTTCAAGCTCGGCAACATGGCGGGCCTGCTGCCCGCGCTCATCCTGGCGAGCGAGCTCGAGATGCGCGGGCGCATTCCCTCGTTCACGGTGCAAGGCGGCTCCCTCACGAATCTCGGGACGCTGGTGGTGCTGCCGCCGGCCGAGAAGGGCGAGCCGCCGCAAGTCGTGCATCTCGGCGGCCCGGCCGGGCGCAAGTCCGCGCTCGACGATCTCGAGCGCCGCGTCGGCCGCAGGGTCGAGCTGCCGGTGGCCGGCGGCGAGATGACGGCGGAGGCGGAAAAGGAATCGATCGCCCGGGCGCGCGGCATGGTGCGCATTCTTTCGTTGGGCGACGACGCGCAGGGCAGCGGGATGATCGGCGGCGGCGCGCTCGGCATGATCGCCGCGCGCAAGCCCGGCGGCCGCTGGCAGGTGGAGACGCTCGATACGCTCGACGACGTGAGATACGCGCGCCGGCTCGCCGACGGAACCCTGATCGCCGGCCTGGTGCAGGGGCGCTACGCCGTGCGCCGCCCGGGCGCAGGCTGGACGCTCGTCGCGCTGCCCCAGCCCGACGCGGTGGTGACGCACGTCGATCCGACCCCGGACGGCGGCGCGCTCGTCGTCGCGAGCACGTGGAAGGCGACCGCCGTGCTCCATCGCGCCTCTCTCGACGCCGCGGAGGCGCCGCTGCGCGAGGTCGCCGCGTTCGACTTCCCGTACGCCCTGCGCCCGAACCCGGCGCTGTCGCTCGACGACCGGCTGATGCTGATCGAGAACCCGCCCGGTTTCTCGCGCGTCTGCGAGGTCACCAGCATCGACAAGAAATCGCTCCAGGTGAGCAAGGCGAAGTTCGACTTCTGGATCCGCAGCTGGCAGCAGCTGCCCACGGGCGAGATCGTCATCTCGCGGCAGAACGGGATGTCATACTACACCGGCGTCTCGAGCGACAAGGGCGCGACCTGGCAGCACAACGAGAACGAGGGCCCGACGCAGGCGCGCTTCATCGACCGCCAGCTCGGCTACGGCATCAAGGGCACGCCGGGCGCGTTCAGCGTCGACGTGCGCCTCATGAAGACCACCGACGGCGGCAGGACCTGGGCAATGCTTGGCCAAGCCACCACGCGCAAGGTGACCGGCCGCATCGTGTTCGCCGGCGAGGGCGAGCTCATCCTCGCCTCCCCATACGAGATGTACACGACGCGCGACGAGGGTGCGACCTGGTCGACCGTGGTGCTGCGCGCCGATTGAAGCCGGAGGAGCTGCTCGCCTGCGTGATCGCGCGCCTCATCGCGCGCCTGGGAGACGAGGCGCGCCACGTCGCCGTGGGCGCGGCCTCTCCCATCCCGGCGACGGGTGCGTTTCTGAGAAGAGAAAAAAATCCCGCGCTCAGGATTTCATTGCTCCAGAAAAGGGAGGGAAACCCGTTCACCGAGGGCTCGCGCGAGCTCTTCGACCTGGCGGGGCAGGGGCGCATCGACGTCTTTTTTCTCGGCGGCGCGCAGATCGACGGCCAGGCCAATATCAACCTCGTGAAGGCGGAGGGGCGGCGCTTCCCGGGCTCGTTCGGCTCGGCCTACATGTACGGCGCGGTGCCGCACGTGATCCTCTTTCGCGAGGAGCACTCGAGGCGGGTGCTCGTGCCCAGGGTGGAGTTCGTCTCCGCCGCGGGGAATCCCGCCGCGCTCCTCACCGGCAAGGCGCTCTTCGGCTGGGACCGCGCGAGAAGGCGCTTTTGCCTCGAGAGCGTGCATCCTGGCCATACGCTTGCCGAGGTGCGCGAGGCCACCGGTTTCGATTTCGATTTCAAGGAAGTAAGCGAGACGCCGGCGCCTTCGGCCGAAGAGCTTGCGCTGCTGCGCAGCAGCGTGGCGAAGCGGATTTCGCAGGACTATCCGGATTTCGCAAAACGGGTGTGGGGCATAAACTAGAGCCATGAACGCGCCCGAGAAAGTAAAGCAATTCGACCGCACCGCGGAGGACGTCGGCAACCTCGTCCACCTGGAGCACTACAACTGCATCGTCGACGACCAGCGCTACGCCGTGCTCTTCTACGTGGTCGGCCTGGGCGGCACGCGCGACCCGTACATCTTTCCGGGCATGGAGAACATCTGGCTCAACTTCGGCCGCACGCAGGTGCACATGCCGAGCCGCGCCGTGCCGCCGCGCTTCGAGGTGCTGCGCGGCACCGCCGGATTCGTGGTGCCGAGCCTGGAGGACCTGGTGAAGCGCCTGGAGCACGCCGGCAAGGAAATGGACCGGGTCATCGGGTCGCGCAGGAATTTCTCCTTTTCGAAAAAGCCGGACTGCGTTGAGGCGACCGACCCCTTCGGCACGCGCGTGCGCTGCCACGCCCCGGCGCCCGAGTACGGCCGCACCGAGCTCGGGCTCGCCTACGTGGACTTCGACGTGCCGCCGGGCACGGCGGAGGGAATCGCGCGCTTCTACACGCAGGTGATGAAGGCGCCGGCCCGGGCGGCGAAGGGCAGGGCGAGCGTTTCGGTCGGCAAGAGCCAGAAGCTGCACTTCACCGAAACCAGGAAGCCGCTGCCGGAGTACGACGGCCACCACATCCAGGTCTACATCAACGACTTCTCCTCGCCCTATGCCTGGCTGAAGGAGCGCGGCCTCGTCAACATGGAGACCGACCAGCACGAGTGGCGTTTCCAGTGGATCACCGACCCGAAGGACAACCGGCCGCTCTTCCAGATCGAGCACGAGGTGCGCAGCATGAAGCACCCGCTCTTCAACCGGCCGCTCGTCAACCGCAATCCGGCGATCACCAACACCGGCTACGTCGCGGGCCACGACGCGTTTCGCGGCACGTACTAGGCGGTTAAAAATCGTCAGGGGCGCGCAAGAGTTCCGGCGCGCCGCGCGGTGTCGCGGCTACGCTCGGGGGCATGAACCGTCTTGCGCGCATCCTTGCCATCATGCCGGAGGCCTTCGCCGCGGTTGACGCGGCGCTCGGCGCCTCGCCCGCCGCCTCGCCCGAAGCGCTGCGGCCGCACCTGCGGCGCTGGCGCGACGAGCGCTACCCGCACCTGAGCGACGCCGAATGCGAGAGCCTCGCCGGCTGCCTGCACCGCAATTTCTACGCACGCTGAAGCAAGCCCTGTAGTGCAGGCAGCGACGTCGCGTCGTGGCGACAGTGTCTCAAGGGTAGTGTCGTCACATTGCGGGCGAACAATGGCTGCATGGCGCGCGCCAGCGGCGTATCGGTGCACTACCCCTTCGCGATCGTCGAGTGCCTCGGCTGCGAGGCGCTCGAGGAGCCCGGCGAGGCGCAGGAATACCTGCTGCGCTTCCGTGACGAGGACGGCTGCGCCGTGACGCTGCGCGTGCGGCGCCCGGCGCTCGAGGTCCTCGCGCAGTCCCTCCCGCGCTGACGCGCCGGACCCCGGGCGTTTTCAGGTCGGCGTAAGCGCTGCTTCGTACGATGAAGCGGCCGTGCCGATCCGCAGCCCGAGATGGTTCTTCGCCGCCGCGCTGGTGCTCGCCGCGCCCGAGACCCCGGGCGTGTTCGAGCTCTGGGACAACGACGAGATGGTCTACGTGGGCGCGACGCGCGGGCCGCGCGAATCGCTGCGCCATGCGCTCGCGCGCGAGATGGAGCTGCACGACGCGACGCACTTCTCCTGGGAGATCACCTGGCGGCCCGCGGTGCGCGAGCGCGAGCTCCTCGAGGAGTACCTCGCGCAGCACGCCAGACCGCCGCGCTTCAACCAGGGCTAGGGCTTACCTGCAGCGCAGGTTGCCGCCCTCGGGCGGCACGGGCTTCGAGCAGTCCTGTTCGTCGATCTTGCGCTTGGGGTCCATCGGCGGCGTCTTCGCGCTCGCGTAGCGCGTCATCGTGGCGGCGTCGGCCTCGGAGGCGTTGTAGCCGGTGGTCGGCGCGGTGCCGCAGGCCGCGAGGGTCGCGAGAAGAACTACGCTGAGAGCTTTCATGCGGCCAGTGTGGGCACTGCGCCCGCGCGCTGTCTATCGCCCTACTGGACCACCTGCTGCCAGCCGCCCGGGCACTGCTGCACCGTCGGGTAGTACGCGCCGTAGGCCGGGCAGTACCAGTAGGTCTGGTAGGCGGGCGCCGGCTCGTAGTAGGCCGGCGGGTAGGCGTAGACCGGCGGCGGATAGAAGAAGGGCGCGACGAATGCGCCGCCGATGAACACGCGCGGCGCCGAGTGGAAGTGGTGGAAGCCGCCGAAGCCCGGCGCCGGGCCGCGGAAATGGCTCGGGCCGGAGAAATGTCCGCCCGAGAAGTGCCCGCTGCGCGCGGCCTGCGCGCCGCCTGCGAAGCCCAGGGTGAGGAGCGCTGCCGCGATGATCGATGCCGTGGTGCGTTTCATGATCGCGTCCTCCTTGCCGGTAAGACAGCGCGCCGTGCGCAATATTCCACATTCCTTTGTAACGCTTGGTAACTACTGGGGCTTGATCCCGGCGCTGCGCACGAGCTCGGCGGTCTTGGCGATCTCGTGCTCGAGGAGCGCGCGCAGCTCCGCCGGCGTGCAGCCGTCGGGCTCGGCGCCGTCGGCCGCGATGCGCTCCACCACGTCCTTGCGCCGCACCGCGCGCGCGATCGCCGCCTGCACCCGGTTCACGGCCGCCGCCGGCGTGTGCGCGGGAGCGAGCACGCCGAAGTAGCCGACCATCTCGAAGCCCGGGACGCCCGATTCCGCCACGGTCGGATACTGCGGCAGGACCGAGGAGCGCTTCGCCGACGTGATGGCGAGCACCTTCAGCCGGCCGCTCTTCGCGTGCGGCAGCGCCGACACGATGCTCGAGAACATCACGTCCACCTGCCCGCCGAGCACGTCGGCGAGCGCGGGGCCCGCGCCGCGGTAGGTGACGTGCGTCATGTCGATGCCGGCGGCGCGCTTCAGGTACTCGCCGGAGAGGTGCGCGGTGCTGCCGACGCCGCTCGAGGCGAAGTTGAGCTTGCCGGGCTGCGCCTTCGCGAGGGCGATGAGCTCGCGCACGTTCGACGCGGGCAGCGCCGGCCGGGCGACGAGCAGGAACGGCGCCCAGGCGATGTTGGTGATCGGCTCGAAGTCGCGCAGCGGGTCGAAGCTCTGGTTCTGCTGCAGCACCGCGTTCGCCGTGAAGCTGCTCGAGGCGATGAAGAGGGTGTAGCCGTCGGGCGGCGCCTTGGCGACGAGCGCGGCGCCGATCGAGCCCGCCGCGCCCGGGCGGTTGTCGATCACCGCCGGCTGGCCGAGCTCCTCGCCGAGCGCCGGCGCGAGCGTGCGCGCCATGATGTCGGTCGCGCCGCCGGGCGCGAGGCCGACCACGAAGCGCACCGGCTTGTCAGGATAGGACTGCGCCGCGGCGCTCGAAACCAGCACGAGCGCGGCGAGCGCGGCGAGGAGGCGCTGCATCACGGTGGTTAGAATGCCAGCCCATGGCGCGCGACGGCTACCGGATTTTCGATTCCGACACCCACGTCGGGCCCTACATGGATGTGCTCGAGAAGTACCTGCCCGCCGGCGAGAAGGCGAAGCTCGGCGCCTGGGAGGCGCACAAGTCGAAGAGCCGCGGCCACCCGGTCTACACGCGCGGGCAGCGCCGCTACCTGCGCCGCCTCGGCGCCGCGGCGGCCGAGCCCGACCAGGGCGGCTACATGGCGGGCTTCACCGGCGCGAAGCGCGAGCGCGAGCCGGCGAAGCTGGGCGACCACGATCCCGCCGAGCGCATCAAGGACATGGACTACGAGGGCGCGGACGTGAACCTGACGCTGCCCTCGGGCTGGTTCGGCACCTGGACCACCGGCGACGACGTCGCGCTCGAGAGCGCGATGTACCGCGCCTACCACCGCTGGATGGAGGACTACTGCGGCGCGTACCCGCAGCGCCTCGGCGGCGTGATCCTCGTCGGCTCGCGGGATGTCGAGTCCGGCCTGAAGGAAATCAAGGCATGGGGCAAGTCGCGCTGGGCCTGGGGCGTCATGGTGTACGCGCCCTACGGCGTGCCGCTCGACCATCCCTCGCTCGAGCCGGTCTGGCGCGAGGCGCAGGCGCACGACCTCTGCGTCGCGCTGCACACCTTCACCGTCATGCCGCCGTACGCGCCGGGCGGACTCGACACCTGGGAGAACCTCTGGCTGCAGCGCTCCGCTGCGCACCCGTGGTGCGGCATGCGCAACATGGCGGCGCTCATCGGCAGCGGCGTCATGGACCGCCATCCGAAGCTGCGCATCGCGACGCTCGAGGCGGGGCACGGCTGGCTGCCGTTCTGGATGAAGCGCATCGACGAGCACGCCGAGACCATCGCCGCCGCGATCGCGCCCCTGAAGAGCAAGCCGAGCGACTACGTCACCGGCGGGCGCTACTTCCAGAGCATCGAGATCCCGGAGGGCGCCGCGCTCACCAACGCGGTGATCGACCTCGTCGGCGAGGACGTGCTCATGTACGCCTCGGACTATCCGCACGGCGAGAGCCATTTCCCGAAATCGGTCGGCATGGTGCTCGCCTGGGACATGCCCAGGGCGCGCAAGCAGAAGCTCTTCTGGGACAACGCCGTGAGGTTGTACGCGCGCTGCGGTTTGCGCTGATGAATTCGAAAGGGAAAAAGCTAAGAGACCTTCTTGCGCGCAAAGACCGCGTCCTGTCGGTGCTGCATCCGCCGACCGCGGCGCTCGCGCGCATCATGGAGCGCGCCGGCTGCGAGGCGGGCTTCGTCGGCACTTCCGCGGTGGTGGGCGGCATCACCGGCCTCGCCGACGTCGGCACGGCGAGCCTGACGGAGTGCGTGCAGGTCGGGAAATGGATCGCGCGCAGCGTCTCGTTCCCGGTGATCCTCGACGGCGACACCGGCCACGGCGGCATCATGGCGGTGCGGCGCCTGGTGCGCGAATGCATCGAGGCCGGGATCGCCGGCGTGCGCCTCGACGACCAGCCGATCGAGGGCAAGCGGCGCACGCAGTCCGCCGGCGTCTCGGTCGTGCCGCTCGAGCAGGCGGTGGCGCGCTACCGCGCCGCCGTGGACATGAGGAACGAGCTCGACCCGTCGTTCGTCGTCATGGCGCAGTGCTACGCGCGCGACGCGGTGAACGGCGGCCTCGACGAGTGCCTGCGGCGCCTCGCCGCCTACGAGCGCGACGGCGGCCTCGACTGGGTGCAGTTCGAGTCGCCGCATTCCGAGGACGAGATCCGCCAGGCGCGCAAGACCGTCAAGGGCACGCTCTCCTTCATGAAGGGCAAGCTGCCGCGCTACCTCTCGGCCGAGGAGCACCTCGCGCTCGGCGTCAACGTCGCCTGGTACCCCGGCTTCACGCACCAGGTGATGTGGGCGGCGGTGTGGGACTTCATGCAGGCCTTCCAGGCGCGCGGCGTCAAGGCGTGGGAGGAGTTCGAGGCCGCGCGCAAGTCGCGCCCGTACCCGACCCCGGAGCTCGACGCGAGCGAGGAGGGCGGCGAGAAGCAGGCCGCCCTCGAGGAGCGCTACTTCAAGCGCTAGCCTGCCGCGTCAATCCGCTCGCCCGGTGAGCTGGAACGCGGCCCAGAAGAACGGATGCGGGAAGGCCTCGCGGGTCTTCAGCTGCGCGCTGCGCAAGGCCTCCTGCTTCGACTGCTGCGCGAGGCTCCCGTAGAAGCTCTCCATGAGCATGGCGGTCGCCTTGTCGTCCACGCTCCAGAGGCTCGCGACGATGGAGCGGGCGCCGGCATAGAGGAAGCCGCGCGTGAGACCGACGACGTCGTCGCCGTTCGCCACCTTGCCGAGCCCGGTCTCGCACGCCGAAAGCGTCACGAGGTCCGTGTCGAGGCGCATGGCGTAGAGCTCCCCGACGGTTAGGAGGCCGTCGTTCTCCGCATCCTTCGCGAGGTAGAGGCCTGAGGAAAGCGGCTCGTCCGCCTGGAACCTGCCGTGGGTGGCGAAATGAATGCGCGAGAACACGCCGCCCGCCTTCTTCAAGTTGCTCTCGGAGGCGTCCCGGCGCAGCAGCAGCCGCGACTCGGGAAAGAGGCCCGCCACCGCCTTCGCCTCGTCCTCGGCGAACTTGAGGTCGAGCCGGGCATCGTCGAGGTCCGGGTTGCCGAGCGCGAGCAGCAGCCCGTCCTTCTTCGCGACCTGCGGCTTGAGGTATTTCAGGACGCTCGCGCTCGGCAGGGAGCGGAAGCTGTAGCGCTCGATGGCGAGCTTGCCGTCGGCGCCGAGGAGCGCCGCGAAAGGCAGGTAGTGGAGCACTCCGTGGGCGACCACGATGACCCGCGTCGTGCCGATGGAACCCTCGAGCGGCTGCCAAAGCCTTGCGTGCAGCGCGCGTGCGTCCTCGCGCCACCTCTCGGAGCCGAGCTCCTGCAGGCTCGAGCGAAACGCCTGCACGGCATCGGCGAGGCCCTTGGCGTCCAGCTTGGCGGCCGCAAGCCGGTCGCGCCCGAGCACGAACGCATAGAGGTCGTTCCCCTGGTAGTAGTACTCCACCAGGGACTCGTTTTCGCCGATCAGGCTCTTCAGCTCCTCCCCGGGCGTCGAAGTGACGGTCACGAGGCTGGAGAGCTCCGGCGCGGCCTGCCGCATCTCCTGGCGCACCCCGTCGAGGCTGCGGGTGCCGCCTGCCGCGGCGTCTCCTGCGGCCGTGCCGCCGCGCGACGCGAGGTCGGCGGCGTCGAGCTGGGCGAGGATCTGGCGCGTCTTCTGCGGATCGGCGCCTTCGGCGGCGAAGTCCTTCTTGGAAGCGAGCAGGTCGACGAGCGCGCGCGCCTTGGAGCGCTCGACGTAGTCGAACGCCTCCGGCAGGCGCTGCTGCTCGACGAGCAGCGCGATCAGCCGCTCGTAGACCGCCTGCTTGTCGCCGACGAAGCCGATCTTGCTCGCCTCGCTGTTGATCGTCGCGCGTTGCTGCTCGATCACTTCGACGGCGCCGGCGTAGAGCGCCGCCGCCCGCGCCGCGTCCTTCTCCTGCTCGGCGATGCGGCCGCGCGCGAACTGCGCGAGCCAGTACAGGTCGCCCATGTCGCGGATGCGCGGGTTGCCGAGGATCCGGTCGAGCTCGGCCTTCGCCTCGTCGAGCCTGCCGAGCTCGAGCAGCGCCTTGGCGCGCATCAGCAGGCGCGGAACCTCCGTCTGGTCGGCGAGGCTGTCGCCGCGGGCGCCGTAGGAGCTCAGCGCGTTCAGGATGCCCAGGCCGAGGCTCGCGGTCGCCGTTCCCTCCAGGTTCTCCAGCGCCTTGTCGTACTGACCCAGGGCGAGATACGCGCGCGCCAGGCTGTTGCGCTTGTTGAGCATCACGATCGGCGCGCCGACGTACGGAATGGACGTGTCCTCGATTTCCTGCAGGAATTTCGACGCCCGCTCCCGGTCGCCCTGCAGCGAGCTCGCGATCACCAGCGTGCCGAGGATCAGCACCCGGAAGCGCTTCGGCGGCCATTGCGACCAGGTCGCGTCCGGGTTGTCCTTGCCGGCCCACTCGAGCGCGCGCTCCCCTGCCTTGACCGCCTCGGCATAGCGGCCGAGCTCGACGAACGCGTCGGCCCGCACCATGTCCGGCACCGGGCGGGCGTCCGAGCGGTATTCGATGCCGAAGTAGCGCCCGTTCATCGTGGTATCGCCGCGCGCAATGCGGGCATCGAGCTCGTCGGCGCATTTCAGCGCGTTCGTGTATTGCTTGACCTTGCCGTAGGCGATGCAAAGCCAGCCGAGGCGCGCCGCGCCGCGCTCGATGCCCGAGGCGAATTCCTTTTCCGTCAGCGCGACGAGATCGGCGTAGCGGCCGGCGCCGTCCAGGTAGAGCTGGTCCTCGTCCGCGCGCGCGGGCGCTGCCGCAGCAGCGGCCGCTACACATGCGATCCCCAGCAATATTCTCATCCGCCCCCTCTGCAGGATGGACTCTAGCAAGAACGGCCGCTCTACCGGCCCGGCGGGGCCTCCGACTGCTGCCAGCCGCCGCCGAGCGCGCGCACGAGCGCCACGGCGGCCGCCATGCGGCGGCCCTGGATGCCGATGGCGTTCCTCTCTTCGGAGAGGAGCGCCGTCGTGACCGTCACGACGTTGAGGAAGCTCGCGACGCCCGCCTTGTACTGGTTGAGCGTGAGGTCGACCGACTGGCGCGCGGCGGCGACGGCGTCGGCCTCGGCCTGCGCCTCCTCGTCTAGGATGCGCAGCGCGGCGAGGTTGTCCTCGACCTCCTGGAACGCGGTGAGCGCGGTGCCGCGGTAGTTCGCGACGGTCGCGTCGTACGCCGCGATCGCCTGCTCGTTCTGCGCGCGCCGCAGCCCTGCGTCGAAGAGCGCCATGACCACCGAGGGGCCAAGCGACCAGAAGCGGCTCGGCGCGGTGAACCAGGTCGAGGTGTCGCTCGAGCGGTAGCCGAGCGAGGCGGAGAGCGTCACCGCCGGGAAGAACGCCGCGGCGGTGGCGCCGACCTGCGCGTTCGCCGCCTGCACGCGGCGCTCCGCGGCGGCGACGTCGGGCCGGCGCTCGAGGAGCTCGGAGGCGATGCCCGGCGGGATCACGGGGACGTTCATGGCGTAGCGCGGCAGCGGCGCGATGGCGAGCTCCGCCGGCGTCACGCCGGTGAGCACCGCGATCGCGTGCTCGAGCTGCGCGCGCTGCACGCCGACGTCGGTCGCCTGCACCTGCACGCTCTTCACCTGCGCGTCGGCCTGCACCACGTCGGCCTTCGCGGCGACGCCGACGTTGTAGCGGTTCTGCGTGAGCTCGAGCGACTTCCTGAGCGCCTCCAGGGTGTCGTCGAGGAGCTGCTTCTGCACGTCGAGCACGCGCAGCTGGAAGTAGTCGGTGGCGAGCTGCGCCTGCAGCGAGAGCTTGGCCGACGCGTAATCCGCGGCGCTCGCGCGCGCGGTGGACTCGGCCGCCTCGACCTGGCGGCGCACGTGGCCCCAGAGGTCGATCTCCCAGTTCGAGACGTTCAGGCTCGCGCTGTGCTGCGTGATGGTGCGCCCGGCCGTGGTGCCGCCGAGGACGCCGCTCGGCGACTGGCTGCGCACCGCGGAGACCTGCGCGTCCACCTCGGGGAAGAGCCCGGCGCGCGCGATGCGCGTCCCGGCGAGCGCCTGGCGGTATTGCGCTTCCGACGCGGCGAGCGTCTGGTTCGACTTCTCGATCTTCTCCACCATCGCGGTGAGCAGCGGGTCGCCGAACATCTCCCACCACTTGCCCTTGGCGATGTCGTCGCGCGGCTGCGCCTGCTTCCAGGGCGCGGGCGTCTCCTTGAATTCCGCGCTGCGCGGCGCATCGGGCTTCCTGTAGTCGGGGCCCGCCATGCACCCGGCGAGCAACAGCAAAAACAGGGACGCACCACGTTTTATTGCGGTGGGAAAGAAGAAAACGTGGTGCGTCCCCGATTTTCTGGTCATGCGGCTTCTACCTCTGCATGTCTGCGGCGCAGGACCCACAGCCGGAACCGGTCCAGGTACAGGTACACCACGGGCGTGGTGTACAGGGTGAGGAGCTGCGAGAGCGCGAGGCCGCCGATGATGGAGATGCCGAGCGGCTGGCGCAGCGCCGCGCCGTAGCCGAAGCCGACGGCGAGCGGCACCGCGCCGAGCAGCGCCGCCATGGTGGTCATCATGATCGGCCGGAAGCGCAGCAGCGCGCCCTCGAAGATCGCCTCGCGCGGCGTCACGCCCTTGGTGCGCTCGGTGTGCAGGGCGAAGTCGATCATCATGATGGCGTTCTTCTTCACGATGCCGATGAGCAGGATGACGCCGATCAGCGCGATGATGTTGAGCTCCTTGCCGAAGAGCATCAGCGCGAGGAGCGCGCCGACGCCGGCCGAGGGCAGGGTGGAGAGGATCGTGATCGGGTGCACCACGCTCTCGTAGAGGATGCCGAGCACGATGTAGACCGCGACGAGCGCGGCGAGGATGAGGAAGGGCTGGTTCTCGAGCGACGCCTGGAAGGCGCGCGCGGTGCCCTGGAAGCTGCCGTGGATCGTCGCCGGCACGCCGATCTGCGCCATCACCTGGTTCACCGCCGCGGTCGCCTGCGAGAGCGAGACGCCGTCGGCGAGGTTGAACGAGATGGTCGAGGCGACGAACTGGCTCTGGTGGTTCACCGAGAGCGGCGCGAGCGTCGTCTCCCAGTGCGCGATGGCCGAGAGCGGCACCAGGCCCTTCGCCGGCGAGAGCAGCCACACGCCCTTCAGGCCCTCGGGGCTCTGCCAGTACTGCGGCGAGACCTCCATGACGACGCGGTACTGGTTGAGCTCGGCGTAGATCGTGGACACCACCGCCTGGCCGAAGGCGAGGTTGAGCGCCGAGTCGATCGACGCGGGCGAGAGCCCGAGCCGCGCCGCGCTGTCGCGGTCGTAGACGAGCGTGGTCTGCAGGCCGCGCACCTCCTGGTCGCTGTTCACGTCGGTGACGAGGTTGTCCATCGGCCGCAGCGCCGCCTCGATCTGCGGCGCCCATTTCTGCACCTCCGCCAGGTCGTCGCCCTGCAGCGTGAACTGGTAGGTCGCGTCCGAGAGGCGCCCGCCGACGCGGATGTCCTGCACCGGGTTGAGGAAGAGGTTCGCGCCCGGCTCGCGCGCGAGCTTGCCGCGCAGGCGCGTGACGACCGCGTCGGCGCTGATCTTCCTCTGGTTGAGGGGCTTCAGCGCGATGAACATCGAGCCGCGGTTCCTCTGCCCGCCGCCGGTGAACGCGATCACGTTCTCCACCGCCGGGTCGCTCTTCACGATCTCGACGAAGTCGGCGAGCTTCTGGCGCATCGCCTGGAACGAGATGCCCTGGTCGGCGCGGATGAAGCCGATCAGCCGCCCGGTGTCCTGCTGCGGGAAGAAGCCCTTGGCGATCTTCGCGTAGAGGAAGAAGTTGAGCGCGATGGTGCAGGCGAGGATGAGGAGCACGAGGAGCGCGTGCTCGAGGGCCCAGCCGAGCGTGCGGCGGTAGCCGTTCTGCAGCCGCACGAAGAACTGCTCGGCGAGGATCTCGATGCGGCCGGGCTTCTTCCGGTGCGCGTCCTCCGCCTTGAGGAGGCGCGCGCACATCATGGGCGTGGTGGTGAGCGAGATGACGAGCGAGACGAGCAGCGCCACCGAGAGCGTCACCGAGAACTCGCGGAAGAGCCGCCCGACGATCCCGCCCATGAGCAGGATCGGGATGAAGACGGCGATGAGCGAGAGCGTCATCGAGAGCACGGTGAAGCCGACCTCGCGCGCGCCGCGCAGCGCGGCCTCCATCGGCTGCATCCCGGCCTCGATGTGGCGCGTCACGTTCTCGAGCACCACGATGGCGTCGTCCACCACGAAGCCGGTGGCGATGGTGAGCGCCATGAGCGAGAGGTTGTTGATGCTGAAGCCGGCGAGGTACATCACCGAGAAGGTGCCGACGAGCGACACCGGCACCGCGACCGCCGGGATCAGCGTCGCGCGCAGCTTCCTCAGGAAGAGCAGCACCACCAGGATGACGAGCGCGATCGAGATCGCGAGCGCGCCCTCCACCTCGCCGAGCGCGGCGCGGATGGTGGTGGTGCGCTCCATCATGACGTCCAGGTTCATCGCCGCCGGGATCGAGGCGCGCAGCTCGGGCACCATCGCCTGGATGCGGTCCACCGTCTCGACGATGTTCGCGCCCGGCTGGCGGTTGAGGATCATGAAGATCGCCGGCCGGCCGTTGGCGGAGCCGGCGTTGCGCACGTCCTGCACCGAGTCCACCACGTCGGCGATATCCCCGAGCCGCACCGCGGCGCCGTTGCGGTAAGCCACGATGACGGGCAGGTACTCGGCGGCGCTCTTCGCCTGGTCGTTGGCGTAGATCTGCCAGTGCTTCGCGCCGTCGTCCACGGCGCCCTTCGGCCGGTTCGCGTTCGTGGCGTTGATCGCCGCGCGCACGTCGGTGAGCGCGATGCCGTACTTGCTGAGCGCGTCCGGGTTCATCTCGACGCGCACCGCCGGCAGCGCGCCGCCGCCCACCGTCACCTGGCCGACGCCGCTCACCTGCGAGAGCTTCTGCGCGAGGATCGTCGAGGCGGCGTCGTACATCTGCCCCTGCGTGTAGGTCGCCGACGTCAGCCCGAGGATCATGATCGGCGCGTCGGCCGGGTTCACCTTGCGGTAGGTCGGGTTGTTCGGCAGGCTCGTGGGCAGCTGGCTGCGCGCGGCGTTGATCGCCGCCTGCACGTCGCGCGCCGCGCCGTCGATGTCGCGCGTGAGCTCGAACTGCAGCGTGATGCGCGCCGAGCCGAGCGAGGAATTCGAGGTGATCTCCGTGACTCCGGCGATGCGCCCGAGCGCGCGCTCGAGCGGCGTCGCCACCGTCGCCGCCATCACCTCCGGGCTCGCACCGGGCAGGCTCGCGCTCACCGAGATCGTCGGGAAGTCCACCTGCGGCAGCGGCGCCACCGGCAGCTGCTTGAACGCCACCAGCCCGGCGAGCGCGATGCCGATGGTCAGCAGCGTTGTCGCGACCGGCCGCCGGACGAACGGCTCGGAGATATTCAAGCCGCCACCTCTTTCTTGCGCCAGCGCTCGCCGAGGCGGTCGAACCACAAGTAGACGACCGGCGTGGTGAAGAGCGTGAGCATCTGGCTCACGATCAGGCCGCCGACCATGGTGAGGCCGAGGGGATGGCGCAACTCCGAGCCGACGCCGGTGCCGAGCATGAGCGGCAGCGCGGCGAGGAGCGCCGACATCGTGGTCATCAGGATCGGGCGGAAGCGCAGCAGGCAGGCCTGCGTGATCGCCTCGCGCGGCGATTTGCCTTCGTTGCGCTCCGCCTCGAGCGCGAAGTCGATCATCATGATGGCGTTCTTCTTCACGATGCCGATGAGGAGCACGATGCCGATCACGCCGACGATGCCGAGGTCGTTGCCGGTGAGGAGCAGCGCGAGCAGCGCGCCGACGCCCGCCGAGGGCAGCGTCGAGAGGATCGTCACCGGGTGGATGTAGCTCTCGTAGAGCACGCCGAGCACGATGTACATCGTCGCCACCGCGGCGAGCAGCAGCCAGATGGTGTTGCTAAGCGAGGCGCGGAAGGCGAGCGCCGCGCCCTCGAAGCCGGTGCGCACCGCGACCGGCATGCCGATCTCCTTCTCGGCGGCCTCGATCGCCTTCACCGCGGCGCCGAGCGAGGCGCCCTGCGCGAGGTTGAACGAGATGGTCGCCGCCGGGAACTGGCCGATGTGGTTGACGGCGAGCGAGGTCGGCTTCTCGACGATCTTCGCCACCGCGGAGAGCGGCACCTGCGTGCCGTTGGTCGAGGCGACGTAGAGGTCGTTGATCGCCTGCGGGCCGCGGCCGAACTCGGGCTTCACCTCGAGCACCACGCGGTACTGGTTCGACTGCGTGAAGATGGTGGAGATCAGGCGCTGGCCGTAGGCGTTGTAGAGCGCGTTGTCCACCGCCGCCGCGGTGACGCCGAGGCGCGAGGCGCTGTCGCGGTCGATGTCCACGTAGGCCTGCAGGCCCTGGGTCTGCAGGTCGCTCGCGACGTCGACCAGCTCGGGCGCCGTCTCGAGCTTGTCCAGCAGCTTGGCAACCCATTCCGCGAGCAGCGCGCCGCTCGGCGCCTCGAGCGTGAACTGGTACTGCGTGCGGCTCACGCGGTCCTCGATCGTCAGGTCCTGGATCGGCTGCAGGTAGAGCGTGACGCCCTCGACCTCGGCGACGCGGTCCTGCAGCCGGCGCATCACCTCGAGCGCGCCGGCGCGCGCGCTGTGCGGCTTCAGGTTGATGAGGAAGCGCCCGGTGTTGAGCGTCGGGTTGGTGCCGTCCACGCCGATGAAGGAGGAGAGGCTCTCGACGTCCGGGTCCTCGAGGATCGCCTTGGCGAGCGCCTGCTGGCGCTCGGCCATCGCGGCGTAGGAGACGCTCTGCGGCGCCTCCGAGATGCCCTGCAGCACGCCCGTGTCCTGCACCGGAAAGAAGCCCTTCGGCACCACGATGTAGAGCAGCACCGTGAGGACGAGCGTGCCGAGCGCGACCCACAGGGTTGCGCTCTGATGGTCCAGCACCCACTCCAGCCTGGCGTGGTAGTAGGAGATGACCTTGGAGAACCAGTCGCCGTGCGCCTCCTTCTCCTTTTCCTTTTTCAGCAGCCGCGCGCTCATCATCGGCGTGAGCGTGAGCGAGACGAACGCCGAGATCAGGATCGCGACCGCGAGCGTGATCGAGAACTCGCGGAAGAGCCGCCCCACCACCTCGCCCATGAAGAGCAGCGGGATCAGCACCGCGATGAGCGAGATCGTGAGCGAGATGATGGTGAAGCCGATCTCGCCCGCGCCCTTCAGCGCCGCTTCCAGCGGCTTCATGCCCTGCTCGACGTAGCGCGAGATGTTCTCGATCATGACGATGGCGTCGTCCACGACGAAGCCGGTGGCGATGGTCATCGCCATGAGGGTGAGGTTGTTGATCGAGAAGCCGGCGAGGTACATGACGCCGAAGGTGCCCACGAGCGAGAGCGGCACCGCGACGCTCGGGATGATGGTGCCCGCCGCGGTGCGCAGGAAGAGGAAGATCACCATCACGACGAGCGCGACCGCGAAGAGCAGCTCCACCTCGACGTCGTGCACCGAGGCGCGGATCGTGGTGGTGCGGTCGGTGAGGAGCTGGATGTCGATGCCCGGCGGCAGCTGCGAGCGCAGGTCGGGGAGCAGCTTCTTGATGCGGTCCACGACCTGGATCACGTTCGCGCCCGGCTGGCGCTGGATGTTCATGATGATCGCCGGCTCGGCGTTCGCCCAGGCGCCCAGGCGCACGTTCTCCGCGTCCTCGACGACGTCGGCGACGTCGGAGAGCACCACCGGGGCGCCGTTGCGGTAGGCGACGATGATCTTCTTGTACTCGTCGGCCGAGCGCAGCTGGTCGTTGGCGTCGATGGTGTAGGCGCGCTCCGGGCCGTCGAAGCTGCCCTTCGCCTGGTTGACATTCGCCGCGCCGATCGCGGTGCGCACGTCGTCGAGGCTGAGCGAATTGGCGGCGAGCGCGCGCGGGTTCGCCTGCACGCGCACCGCCGGGCGCTGCCCGCCGGAGAGCGAGACGAGGCCGACGCCCGTCACCTGCGAGATCTTGGTCGCGAGGCGCGTGTCGGCGAGGTTCTGCACCTGCGGCAGCGGCATCGTCTTCGAGCTGATGCCGAGGGTCAGGATCGGCGCGTCCGCGGGGTTCACCTTGTTGTACACCGGCGGCGCGGGCAGGTCGGTCGGCAGGAAATTGGAGCCGGCGTTGATCGCCGCCTGCACCTCCTGCTCGGCGACGTCGAGGCCGACGTCGAGCGTGAACTGCAGCGTGATCACGGAGGAGCCGCCGGAGCTCATCGAGGACATCTCGCGCAGGCCCGGCATCTGCCCGAACTGGCGCTCGAGCGGCGCGGTGACCGAGGAGGTCATCACCTCCGGGCTCGCGCCGGGATAGAAGGTGAGCACCTGGATCGTCGGGTAGTCCACTTCCGGCAGCGCCGAGAGCGGCAGCTGGCGGAACGCGAGCAGGCCCGCGAGCAGGATCGCGACCATCGCGAGCGAGGTGGCCACCGGCCGCAGGATGAACAGCCGGGACGGGTTCACTGCGCCTTCTTCCTGCCGCCTTTTTTCTGTGCAGGTTGCTGGACCGGGAGCGGCGCGCGCTGCGCCGAGGCTTCCACCTTCATGCCCTCGCGCAGGCGGTCGAGGCCGTCGGTCACCACCACCTCGCCCGGCTGCACGCCGCCGGTGACCTCGGCGCGGTTGCCTTCCTGCGGCCCGAGCTGCACCGTGCGCGCGGTGACCGTGCTGTCGTCCTTCACCACGTAGACGAAGTTGCCCTGCGAGCCCTTCTGCAGCGCCGCGATCGGGATGGTGGTGACGTCGTGGTGCGTGTCGATCAGCATGCGCGCGTTCACGAACTGCTGCGGGAAGAGCGCGTTGTCCTGGTTCGGGAACTCGGCCTTGAGCTTCACCGTGCCGGTCTGCGGGTCGACCACGTTGTCCACCGTGATGAGCGTGCCGGAGGCGACCTTGTTGCGGTTGTCGCGGTCCCAGGCCTCGACCGGCAGCTTCTCGTCGCGGCGCTTCATCACCGGCGCGAGCTGGTCCTGCGGGATGGTGAAGACGACGCTCACCGGCTGCAGCTGCGTGATGACGACGAGGCCGCCGGCGTCGCCGGCGTGCACGATGTTGCCCGGGTCCACCTGGCGCAGGCCGAGGCGCCCGGTGATGGGCGAGGTGATGCGCGCGTAGGTGAGCTGCAGCTTCGCGTTCTCGACCGAGGACTGGTCGGTCTTGATCGTGCCCTCGTACTGGCGCACGAGCGAGGCCTGCGTGTCCACCTGCTGCTTCGCGATCGAGTCCTGCTTGAAGAGCGTGGTGTAGCGCTCGAGGTCGATGCGCGCGTTCTGCAGCAGCGCCTCGTCCTTCGCGAGCTGGCCCTCGGCCTGCTGCAGCATCACCTGGTAGGGGCGCGGGTCGATCTCGGCGAGCACGTCGCCCGCCTTCACCATCTGGCCCTCGTTGAAGTTGACGCGCATCAGCTCGCCGTCCACGCGCGAGCGCACCGTCACCGTCTTCAGCGGCACCACCGTGCCGAGGCCGCTCAGGTAGAGGTTGATGTCGCCCTTGCGCGCCGGCTCGGCGATGACCGGCTGCGGCCGGTTGGGATCGAAGCCGCCCTTCTTGCCCTTGCCCTTGGAGGAGGTCTGCGCGCTCGCGGTGCCGTCGCCGCCCTTGTCGCGCCAATAGAAATAGAGCGCGGCGGTGATGCCCGCGATGATCGCGATGACTACGGCGATGACGACGGTCGAGGGCCGGCGCCGCCGCGGATTGAGGGGGTCCGCCATGGGAAGGGCCAATTAAATCAGATGCGGGGCTTTCCCGCTTCGCGGGCGGCGCGCGGGGACCCCCCTATTTGTATCGAAACGTTTCCGGACGCTCCGTGACAGTCCTGAAACATCCCGATACCGAAGTTACACCGGCGCGGGTTCCTTCGCGCCCGCTCGCGCGTAGCTTGGGC
>Ga0070741_10006139_pt1 | contig 26055 bp, 27 predicted proteins | sample Coa_R1_4_FD_66440 | JGI IMG/M metagenome (GOLD analysis project Ga0070741, IMG submission 66440) | Surface soil microbial communities from Centralia Pennsylvania, which are recovering from an underground coalmine fire - Coalmine... | ecosystem: Environmental > Terrestrial > Soil > Unclassified ... | reverse complement strand
GGTAACGTCCGGCGGACGCGTGCAAAAACGTGTGTCCGCCGACAGGTTTGTAAGCCATGACGACGAAACGGTCCATCCCGCTGCTGGCGCTGCTCGCCGTCGCTCTCACCGCGGGCGCATGCGGATTCCAGCACTCGTCCAGCGTGCTGTCGCCCTCGCCGACGCCTGCGCCCGGCGGCACCGCGCCGCCGACGACCCCGACGTCCACGGGCTCCAGCTCGCCGAACATCGTCGGCGTATGGACGTCGTCGGTGTCGCCGACGCTGCCGTCGGCGAGCACGTGCGGCAACTTCCAGTATCAGATCGGCTCGCAGACCGCGAACACGATCGCCGGCACGTTCACCGCGGTGTGCGGCAACGGGCTCACCGTGTCTGCGTCGGTGAACGGTCAGTTGAACGGGACGAACGTGACGATCGCGATGGACGGGTCGGGCAGCATGCCCGGCATCCCGAACTGCCCGTTCAAGGTGACGGCGAACGGCACCATTCAGGACAACGGCAACACGCTGAACCTGCCGTACACCGGCACGACCTGCCTCGGGCCGATCCACGGGACCGAAGTGCTCCACAAACCGCAACCGGCGTCGCCGCCGCCGCCGGCGCCGGTGGATCCGACGCCGGTGCCGCAGCCGACGCCGAGCGGACCGAGCGACGGGCTCGATCTGCGCAGCGCGGTCGTCACCGGCGGGTCGCCCGCAGACGTGGCGAACTGGCCGATCACGACGCAGATCACCGGCATGGACTTCGGCGGCAACGGCCTGCGCGTCGACTTCTCGAAGAAGGACGGCCCCGGCCGCTGGCCCGATGTCGTCCCGCCCGGCTGGGACGGACCGATTCAGTACACCGTCTGGATGGTCGAGAACATCGGCGGCCGCTGGTACACGTCGGGCGGCGTCGAGTACTGGTACGGCCTCGATCGACAGGGCGGTCCGCCGTGGGAGTACGGGTACAACTGGTACTACAGCGCGCCGGTGTGGGGACCGCTGGCCAACCGCCAGCCGGGCAACGGCGAACAGGTGGGCTTCTTCGTGACCTCCGGCGACCAGCGCGTCAAGGACGCGCGCATCGTCGCCGAGCGATCGAACGTCGTGGTCCTGCCGTTCCCGGGCGGCGGAGGCTACTTCACGTTTTCGTTGGGGAAGGTGCTGCGCGCGCGGTGAATTCGAGGGTTCCAGGATCGATCCGACGATCGATCCTCGAACCCTCGCGCGCTCACGTCAGGCGATGGTGATCGCCGTATTCAGATACACGTCCTGAATCGCGTTCAGGAGCGCGACGCCTTCCTTCATCGGGCGCTGGAACGCCTTGCGTCCGGAGATCAGCCCCATGCCGCCGGCGCGCTTGTTGATGACGGCGGTCGTGACCGCCTCCTTCAGATCGCTCTCGCCCTTCGACTCGCCGCCCGAGTTGATCAGACCGGCGCGGCCCATGTAGCAGTTCGCCACCTGATAGCGCGTCAGGTCGATCGGGTTGTCGGTCGTCAGGTCGGTGTACACCTTCTTGTTCGTCTTGCCGAAGTTCAACGCCGTGTAGCCGCCGTTGGTGGACGGCAGCTTCTGCTTGATGATGTCGGCCTCGATCGTGACGCCGAGGTGGTTCGCCTGGCCCGTCAGGTCGGCCGCGAGATGGTAGTCGACGTCCTTGGTCTTGAACGCGGGGTTGCGCAGGTAGCACCACAGCACGGTGAACATGCCCAGCTCGTGCGCGTGGTGGAACATCTCGGTCACTTCCTGCAGCTGCCGCTTCGACTCCTCGGAGCCGAAGTAGATCGTCGCGCCGACGCCCATCGCGCCCATCTCGAAGGCCTGCCTGATGTTGGCGAACCGGATCTGGTCGAACGAGTTCGGGTACGAGATGAACTCGTTGTGATTGAACTTGAGCAGGAACGGGATCTTGTGCGCGTATTTCCGCGCGACCGATCCGAGCACGCCGAGCGTGGAGGCGACGCCGTTGCAGCCGCCCTCGATCGCGAGCTTGACGATGTTCTCCGGATCGAAGTACGCCGGATTGGGGGCGAACGACGCGCCGGCGGAGTGCTCGACGCCCTGGTCGACGGGCAGGATCGACACGTAGCCGGTTCCGCCGAGGCGGCCGTGATCGATCAGCGACTGCAGCGCGGTGAGCACGCGCGCCGGCCGATCGGAGCCGCCGTAGGCGCGCTCGACGTAGTCGGGCCCGGGCAGGTGGAGGCTTTCCTTCGGGATCGTCTTGCAGGTGTGCTGGAGCAGGGCCGCGGCGTCAGACCCGAGAATCTCTTCGGTGCGCGAGGAATCAGCTACTGTGGCCATCTGGCGCGTCTCCTGAGCCTGAAAGTGTCGATTTTAGCACCGGCGTCGGAAAGCGGAACGTCTCGAACGCCGTCGCCGCCACCGCGGCGGCGACCATCTCTTCGATCCCCAGCGCCGCTTCGGCCGCATCCGCGTCGACGGGTCGCACGCGCGTCGCGGGAAACCGCGGCGTGAACAACGTACAGCAGTCCTGATCGGGAATGATGGAGATCGGGAACGTCTGAATCCGCTGCGCCTCGACCGTGATCTCATCCTTGTCCATGCCGACCAGCGGCCGCAGGATCTCCATCGACGCCGCTTTCGCGATCGTCGTCAGGTTGTCGAGCGTCTGCGACGCCACCTGCCCGATGACCTCGCCGGTGACGAGCGCGCGCGCGCCCCAGCGGCGCGCGAGACGCTCGGCGATTCTCAGCATCAGCCGACGGTAGATGACGACGCGCAGCTCGGGCGGAACCGCGAGGACCACCTGCTGCTGCAGCTCGCCGAACGGCACCAGCGCGAGCCGTCCGCGCTGCTGGTACCGCGTCAGCAGCCGCGCGATCTCGCGGACCTTTTCCTGCGACGCGCGCGACAGAATCGGATAGCTGTGGAAGTGCACGAACAACACCGTGCAGCCGCGCCGCATCATGCGGTAGGCCGCGACGGGCGAATCGATGCCGCCGGAGAGCAGGCACGCGACGCGGCCGCCCGTGCCGGTCGGCAGCCCGCCCGCGCCGTGCTCCTTGCCGAAGAAATAGAACGCATCCTCGGACAGCATCTCGATGTGGACGGTCAGCGCCGGATGGTCGAGATCCACGCGCCAGCCCTTCGCCTGCTTGATCAGGCCGCCGATCTCGCGCTCGACCTGCGGAGAGGTGAACGGCAGCCGCTTGTCGGCGCGCGTCGCGGAGACGCGGAACGAGGCTGCGTCACGAGCGCCGAGGTCCCGCAGGATGGCGTCGGCGAGCCGGCCGAAATCGTGCGGCCCCCGATTCGCGTACGAGAAGTTCGCGATGCCGAACACGTGTCGGATGCGGTCGAGCACTTCGTCCACCGGCGATTCGGGCAGCAGCTCCACCTCGATGCGGCCCATCAGCGAGCGCACCGCCGGCACATGCAGGCCCGCGAGCGCCGTTTTCAGATTGCGCACGAGGAGCTTGATGAACCACGGGCGGTTGCGCCCCTTCAGCGCAAGCTCCTTGTAGTGGACGACGATCGCGTTCATGGCTCGAGCAACCGGGTCATCGGGGGATCGGCTCGTTTCGCCCGCTGCTCGTCGTCGCAATCGCCAGGTCCGCCGCGCGGTGCCCCGACACGACCGCGCTCTCGATGGTCGCGGGCAGCCCGGTGTCGATCCAGTCGCCGGCGAGCCACAGGCCGCGCACCGGCGTCGCCGTGGACGGCCGCGGCGGCTGCCCCGGCGCGAGCGAAAATGTGGCGCGCGGCTCGCGGACGACGCCGCCGCGCACGCGCCGCGCGGAGCGCACCGCCGGCAGCGCGTCGACGAGCTCGCCGTGGGCGATCGCAATCAGCTCCTCGTTGGTCTTCCGCAGCACCTCGTCGGCCCCGCTCGACACGAGCGACACGTATCGCTGCCGGTCGAAGGCCCATTGCATCGTGCGGCCTGGAAGGCCGACGAACGGCTCGTCGAGGACCGGCCGATCGAACCACAGGTTGACCGTGACGATCGGCGACGACTCGAGCGCGCGCGCGCCATCGACGATCGTCGCGAGCGACGGCGGCACGGCCGCAAATAGATCCGCGAGCGCGAACCACGGCACCGCCGACACGACGTGCGCCGGCGTCCATGTCTCGGCGCCTGACTCGACGGCCGCGACCCTGTCTCCTTCGAGGACGATCCGCGCGGGAGCGCCGGTGCGGACCTCGCCGCCGTGCCGTTCGATGTACGCGCGCGCCGGCCCGGCGTACATCTCGTCCAGCGGCGCCACCGGCAGCGCAATCGCCGCGGCGCGCGGATCGCTGGAGAACATCTGCGCGAGCACGCGCGCGAACACCGGTGCCGCCGCGCGCGCCGGCGGCTGGTTCAGCGCGGCGAGCGCCAGCGGATCCCACAGCATCTCGCGGAGCCGCGCCGTCTGCCGGTTGCGAATCAGCCAGTTCTCCACCGTTTCGCCGGGCGACGCGAGCTGCTTCCGAATCGCGCGTCCGAGGCCGAGGACCGACAGCCGATCGCTCCACGCGAGGGCATCCCATTCAAGGACGCCCGCGAGCAGGTGGAGCGGCGCGGGCAGCGGCGGACACGACAGCCTCGAGCGCCGGCCGCGGGTGTCGATCATCGTCACCGCCAGCTGCGGCTGCAGCGCGACCCGATCCGCCGCGCCGATCGCGCGGAGGAACGCGAACGTCTCGGTGTAGCAGCCGAGCAGCACGTGCTGGCCGTTGTCGACCATCTCGCCGCTCCCGCGATCGGCAAACGCCGTCGCGCGGCCGCCCAGGCGTGCTTTCGCTTCGAGCACGAGCACGCGCGCGCCGGCCGACGCCAGCCGCGTCGCCGCGCTCAGTCCCGCGAAGCCGCCGCCGACGACGACCGCGTCTACGCGTGCAGCCATTGTCGCAGGGCGATGAACGCCTGTCGGGCGCGCGGCACCCGAGCGCGCGCCGAGAACACGTCGTAGCCGCTGCGCTCGATCCGGCGCAGCGTTTCGAAGTACACCGCCCGCATGATCTCGGCCGCGACGAGGCGCCGCCGGTCCGCGGGCGGCAGCACGGCGGCCGCCCGCTGGTAGTAGTCGCGCGCGCGCCGGCATTCGAACGCGATCAGGCGCTGTACGCGGTCGGTCATCGTGCCGGCGGTCAGGTCGTCCACCGAGCAGCCGTGCGCGCGCAGGTCCTCGAGCGGCAGATACACGCGGCCGCGCTCGAGGTCCGTCGCCACGTCCCGGAGGATGTTCGTCAACTGCAGCGCCACGCCGAGGTTGAGGGCGTACTCGCCGGCGGCGGCGCTGGTGCACCCGAAGATGCGGATGCACACGAAGCCGACGGCCGACGCCACGCGGCGGCAGTACTCGAACAGCTCGCCGAACGTCTCGTACCGATTGCGGACGAGATCCATTTCGACGCCGTCGATCACGTCCTCGAGCGCCTGACGCGGCAGATCGAACTCGCGAACGAACGGCTGCAGCGCGCACCCCTCCGGCGTCCGGGGCGCGCCGGCGCCATAGACCCGCGCCAGCTCGTCGCGCCAGGCGCCGATGTCGCCCGGCGGCGTTTCGTCCACCGCATCGTCCACCGCGCGGCAGAAATCCCAGACGGCGATGATCGCGCGCCGCTGCGACGCCGGCAGCACGAGAAAGGAATAGTAGAAACTGGTCTGGCGGGCCATTTACCAGCGCAGCGCCTGCCACGCGAGCGCCGGCACGTCGCGGGCGCCGAGCGTCGGCCGACAGGTCATCAGCGATCCGCGCGCGGCGTCGACGCGATCCAGCACGCGATGGCCGCCGAGCCATGTGAACCGCAGCTCGTACCGCAGCCGTCCGCCGACGCCGTCACACACGGCGCGGCCTTTGTCGAACAGATCCCGGGTCACCGAGACACACGCCGCGATCGCGCGTATCCAGGCCGCGTCCAACGCACCGGCCGCGAGCTGCGACTCCACGGCGCCGGCCGCCCGCTGCACCTCGCCCGGCACGTACACCCGCCCGGCGCGCCAGTCGCGCCCGAAGTCCTGCCAGAAGTTCGTGAGCTGCAGCGCCGTGCACAGCGCGTCCGACGACCGGTCGAGCGCAGCGTCGCGGCAGCCGGCGATGCGGAGCACGAGGCGGCCGATCGGGTTCGCCGATCGCCGGCAGTAGTCGAACACGTCGGCCCACGAGTCGTACCGAGTCGTCATGGTATCCTGACCGAACGCGCTCAGGAGATCGTCGAAGAGCGTCACCGGCAGATCGAGCGTGCGGACCGAGTGCGCGAGCGCGATGACGATCAAATCCTCGTGCGCCGCCGGCGGCGGCGCGGCAATCACCGCCGCGTGCAGCCGACGCTTCCAGGCATCGAGCCGCTTCAGCCGCTCCTCGGCCGGCGCCGACCCTTCGTCGGCGATGTCGTCGGCGATCCGGGCGTAGGCGTAGACGGCCGCGACGTGCGGGCGCATCGCGCGCGGCAGCAGCCACGACGCGACCGGGAAATTCTCGTAATGTTCGCGCGCCAGCGCCTCGCATGCGGCGTACGCTCGGGCGAGCGAATCGTCGATCGGCAGTCGACAGACCTCAGTGGGCATTCTAATGCGTGACGTCGTCGCAGGGCTCGTGGCGGTCGCGCTGCTCTTCGTCGCGCTCAGCCTGGCGACGACGCTGCAGCGGGTGCGGCGCCGCCGCCAGCGGGCGCTCGACTCGGAGCGCGCGCTCGGACGCACCGTCGTCGCGGAGATCCCGGCCAGCGACGATCTGGTCCTCTTCAGCGAGGATGCGGTCCGCTTCCACTACGGCGACACGTCGATCGACAAGGACCTGATCGTCGCCGTTCGCGTGCTGATCAACGGATCGCCGATCGCCGCCTACGTCTCGACACGGCACGCCGCCGACGCCCTCCGGCAGCAGCCGACCAGTTTCGAGGATCGGCCCGAGGGAATCGCGCGCGACCGCTGGGACGTCGCGATCGAAACCATCGTCGGCACCACGCTGGTGGAGTGCGGGGCGATTCGCGAGCGCGTGTCGCAGGAGCTGGCGCGGGCGGTCTTCGACGCGGTGAGGCGCGACCTCGAGCGCCGCGATCACCACTCCACTTCGGGGACGCCGCCGCGGTGATTCGCCACGCGCGCGAGCACGAACAGCAGATCCGACAGTCGATTGACGTAGCGGATCAACACGGGATCGACCGGCGGCCGCAGCGCCACGATGCGGCGCTCGGCGCGGCGGCACACCGTGCGCGCGACGTGCAGCGCCGCGCCCGCCGGCGTGCCGCCGGCAAGGATGAAGCGGCGCAGCGGCGGCAGCTCGGCCTCGAAGCGATCGATCGACTGCTCGAGCCGTTCGACGTCGGCGTCGCTCAGCACCGCTTTCGCGACGCGATCGGCGATCTTGTCGGCGGGATCCGCCAGCTGCGCGCCGAGCGCGAACAGATCGCGCTGAATGCGGACGATGTCCTCCGCCAGCGCCGGGTCGAGACGCGAGGCGCGCGCCAGCCCGAGCCACGCGTTGGTCTCGTCGACCTCGCCGTACGCGTCGACGCGCGGATCCTCTTTTCCGACCCGCGTCCCGTCGAACAGCGACGTCTCGCCCGCGTCGCCCGTCCGCGTGTAGATTTTCACTGCCCGAGTATATGTCGAAGCTTTTGATCCCGCTGCCGCCGGAGCGCCGCCGGTTTCGGACGCGCCTGCTGACGTGGTACCGCCGGCACGGCCGCGATCTGCCGTGGCGCCGCACCGACGACCCGTACCACATCCTCGTCTCGGAGATCATGCTCCAGCAGACGCAGGTCGATCGCGTGATGCCCAAATACGAGGAGTGGCTGCGCAAATTTCCGACGATGCGCGCGCTCGCGGCCGCGGCCGAGCGCGACGTCACCGAAACCTGGTACCCGCTCGGCTACAACATCCGCCCGAAGCGGCTGCAGTCGATCGCGCGCGAAGCGGTCGCGAACTACGGCGGCGAGCTGCCGTCGGACGAGGCGACGCTGCTCTCGTTCAAGGGCATCGGCCAGTACACCGCGGGCGCCATCCGCAGCTTCGCGTTCGGAGAACGCGCGGCGATTCTCGACACCAACGTCGCGCGCGTGCTGTTCCGCGTTTTCTTGGGCAAGGGCGACCCGAAGGCGCACGCGATGAAGCGCCATCTCTGGGCGGTGTCGGAGGCGCTGGTGCCGCATCGGCACGTCTACGACTTCAACCAGGCGCTGATGGATTTCGGCGCGACCGTCTGCACGGCCCGCAATCCGAAGTGTCTCGTGTGCCCGATGAAGAAGAGCTGCGCGTGGCGGCGATCGTCGTCGTAGCCGCGGCCGTCGTCGAACGCGGCGGACGATTCCTGGTGACGCGGCGGCCGAGAGGCGCCCACCTCGAAGGGTGCTGGGAGTTTCCGGGCGGCAAGCGCGACCCCGGCGAAACGCTCGCCGCCTGCCTTGCGCGTGAGCTGCGCGAAGAGCTCGGCGTCGAGTCGCGCGTCATGGACGAGATCTTCGCCGTGACGCATCGCTATGCGGACCGATCGGTCGAGCTGCATTTCTTCCGCTGCGAGCTCGCCGGCGATCCCGCGCCGCAGCTCGGTCAGGAGATGAGGTGGGTGACGCGCGCCGAGATGGCGTCGCTGCCCTTTCCACCGGCCGACGCCGAGTTGATTCGAACGATCGTGTCGGGCTCGGCGACGTCGCGCTGAACGTACCCGAGCGCGACCGGCGCGCGATCGCGGGGCGAGAACACCGCGCTCGTCACCTCGCCGACCGGTCTGCCGCCGTGCTCGATCGCCGCCGATCGCTCCGGAACGACCGTGCCCTCGATCGCGAGGCTGACGAGCCGGCGCGCGACGCGGCCGTGGCCGCGATGGAGCACGCGGATGATCACTTCCTGCCCGACGTAGCAGCCCTTGGTGAAGCTGATCGCGCGGCCTTCGATCCCGGCCTCCAGCGGAATCGTCTCCTCGTCCATGTCGCGGTGGAACAGCGGCACGCCCGTCTCGACCCGCAGCGTTTCGGCGGTGTCGGCATCCAGCTCCGGCACCTGGTCGGCGCGCAAGGCGCCGACGAGCGCCTCTCGCCGGTCGGCGGCCATGTAGATCCCGAACCCCGGCTCGCCCACATCCGTGATGCGGGTCACGATGGCGGCCGCGTCCCCGAACGCGGCGCGCAGATTCCCATGCTCGGGCAGCGCGCGCAGCGCGTCCGCCGATGCCGCCGGCAGCAGCCGCGCCAGGTGGTCGGCGGCTCGCGGTCCGACCACCGCGATTTCGGTGAACGTGGACGTCACGTCGCCGAGCTGCACGTCCTCGCTGAAGATGAACTGATCGAAGCGCGCGAGCACCGCGTCCTTCACGTCGCCGTGAACCGCCACGAGCACCACGTCGCCGATCTCGTAGATCCACAAATCCGCAACCATGCGCCCCTGCGGCGTCAGGTACAGCGCGTAGCAGCCGCTGCCCGGAACGAGCGCGGCGATGTCGTTCGTCAGCAGTCCGTGCAGGTACGAGCGGCGATCGCCGCCGGAGACGACGATGCGTCCGCGCGCGGCGGACCGATCGAGCCACGCCGCCCGCTCGCGGGCCGCGGTGTATGCTGTTTCCATGTCCTATGGACATTTTATGCCGCTGGTGCGCCGGGCACGGTGCACGGCGTGCCTGCTCTGCGCGCTCGCCGTCGCGGCGAGCGCGGCCGCGCAGGAGAGCTACCGCGTCTTCCTCGGCGGCTCGCCGATCGGCGGCGAACAGATCGCGCTGACGCGGTCGCCGGAAGGCTGGACGGTTCGCAGCTCGGGCCAGCTCGGGCCGCCGATCGACATCGTCACCCGCCAGCTGCAGATCCGGTACGACGGAGACTGGAAGCCGCTCGAGCTCGCGATCGACGGCACCATGCGCGGCCAGGTCTTCTCGATGCGCGTCGCCGTCGACGGAACGACGGCGAAGACCCACATCTTTCAGAACGGCCAGACGTTCGACAAGACCGACACGGTTGCCGCCGATGCGATCCTGCTGCCGAACCCCTTCTTCGGCGCGTTCGCGGTCCTCGCCGAGCGCCTGCGCAGCGCGGACGCCGGGACGACGCTGCAGGGCTTCGTGCCGGGCCAGGCCCCGATCGCGATTCCGGTGGGCGCCTCGACGACGGAACAGATCCAGACGGTGAACGGCCTCGTCGTGGCGCGGCGCACGGCGATCACGCTGCCGTCGGCCGGTCTGCCGATCGACGCCGAAGTGTGGAGCGACGCGAACGGCCGGCTGCTGCGGTTCATCGTGCCGGCGCAAGGCGTCGACGTCGTGCGCGACGATCTCTCGTCGGTGTCGTCGCGCGTCGTCACGATTTCGCGGCCGAACGACGAGCCGATCAAGTTCGGCAGCAACGGCGTCACGCTCGCGGGCACGGTGTCGAAACCGAAGGGCGCGACGACGGCGCGATTGCCGGCGGTGGTGCTCGTCAGCGGCAGCGGCGCGGCCGATCGCGACGGCGTCGTCGCGGGCATTCCGATCATGGGCGAAATGGCGGACGCGATTGCCGACGCCGGCTTCGTCGTGCTGCGCTACGACAAGCGCGGCACAGGCCAGTCCGGCGGACGCCCTGGCACCGCGTCGCTGGCCGACTACGCCGAGGATCTCCGCGCGGCGGTCCGCTATCTGTCGGATCGGAAGGACGTCGATCCGAAGCGGATCGCGGTCGTCGGGCACAGCGAAGGCGGCGCCGTCGCGCTGATGGCGGCCGAGAAGGATCGTCACATCGCCGCCGTTGCGCTGGCGGCGGCCAACGGCGTCAGCGGCTCCGAGCTCGTGCTCGCGCAGCAGCGGCATCTGCTGGATCGCATGCAGCTGACGCCCGAGCAGCGCCAGGAGCGGATCGATCTGCAGAAGAAGATCAACGAGGCGGCCGTCAGCGGAAAAGGCGGCGACCAGCTGCCCGCCGGCGTCCGCGGCCAGGTCGACAACCCGGAATTCCAGAGCCTGCTCGCCAACGACCCGGCGAAGATCGTGCCGAAGGTGAAGCAGCCGCTGCTGATCGTCCAGGGCGACCTCGACACTCAGGTGGAACCCTCCAACGCCGATCGGCTCGCGCAGCTCGGACGCGATCGGAAAGGAAAAGAATCGACGACCGACGTCGTCCGGGTGCCCGGAGTGAATCACCTGCTGGTGCCCGCCAAAACCGGAGAGCTCGACGAGTACGCGTCGCTGAAAGGCGCCCGCGTCAGCCCGTCGGTGACCGAACCGATCATCTCGTGGCTGAAAAAGAGGCTGGCGACGCGCTGACGGCCGCGCTGTCGTGCGCGTACGACCGCGCGCGCGCGTACGTGTCGACGTGCGCCGACCGCCCCGTATGGCCGTCGGCAACGGCGGCGGCGCTGCGCGACGCGCTCGGCGGTCCGCTGCAGGACGACCCGCGTCCGCCCGCTGAAGTCGTCGCGGCGCTGGCCGCCGCCGCGGAGCCAGGACTCGTCGCCACCACCGGACCGCGCTATTTCGGGTTCGTCACCGGCGGCGCGCTGCCCGCGCCGATGGCTGCCGACTGGCTCGCGTCGGCCTGGGATCAGAATGCCGCGCTGTACGTGATGTCGCCCGCCGCGGCCGTCGTCGAGGAAATCGCCGGCGCGTGGCTGATCGATCTGCTCGGACTGCCGCCGAATGCGAGCATCGCCTTCACGACCGGCTGCCACATGGCGAATTTCACCGCGCTCGCCGCGGCGCGGCACGAGCTGATGCGCCGCCGCGGATGGGACGTCGAGGCGAACGGACTGCAGGGCGCACCGGCGCTGCGCGTCGTGGTCGGCGCGGAGGTGCACGTGTCGGTCGTGGGCGCGCTGCGGCTGCTCGGCATCGGCTCGCAGGGCCTGGTGCGCGTCCCCGCCGACGATCAGGGACGGATGCGCGCCGACGCGCTCGCGACCGCGCTCGACGCCGGCGACGATCCGACGATCGTGTGCGTGCAGGCCGGAAACGTGAACACCGGCGCATTCGACCCGTTCGACGCCGTCGCCGACGCGTGCGCGCGGCGCGGAGCGTGGCTGCACGTCGACGGCGCCTTCGGCCTGTGGGCCGCGGTCAGCGACGGCCTGCGCGGCCACGTTCGCGGGGCCGCACGCGCCGACTCGTGGGCGACCGACGCGCACAAATGGTTGAACGTTCCGTACGACTCGGGCCTCGCGTTCACCGCGCATCCCGGGGCGCATCGCGCCGCCATGTCGATGGACGCGGCGTACCTGGTGCGCTCGCACGGCGAGCCGCGCGAGGCGATGGACTGGACCCCGGAGTCGTCGCGGCGCGCGCGCGGGTTCGCGGTGTACGCGGCGCTGCGATCGCTCGGACGCCGCGGCGTCGCCGAGATGATCGAGCGCTGCTGCGGGCTTGCGCGGCGCTTTGCGGACCGGTTGCGATCGGATCCCGCGATCGCGATTCTGAACGACGTCGTCCTCAACCAGGTGCTCGTCCGCGTGGACGGCGACGACGCGCGCACCGCGGAGACGCTGCGCCGCGTGCAGGACGAGCGCGTCTGCTGGCTGGGCGGCACCGCGTGGCACGGCGTGCAGGCGATGAGGATTTCGGTGTCGAACTGGTCGACGACCGAGGCCGATGTGGATCGATCGGCCGACGCTATTCTTCGCGCAGCGCGGCAGCGGGGTTGACGGTCAGTCCCTGCCGCGCGGCAATCAGGCAGGCCGCCAGCCCCACGGCGCCCACGATCGCGACGACGGCGGCGATGACACCGGGATCGCGCGGCGGAACCTCGAACAACAGGCTCGCGACCAGACCGCCCACTGCGACGGCCCCGCCGGCTCCCGCGGCAAGGCCCGCGACGATCGGCGATCCAGCCTGCTGCACGATCAACGACATCACCTGCGATCGCCGTGCGCCGAGCGCGACGCGAATGTTCATCTCGCGGCGCCGCTGCGACACGCCGTACGACGTCACGGCGTACACGCCCAGCGTCGCAATGAACAGCGCGATCAGCCCGAACGCGACGAACAGCTGCATCTGATAGCGGCGCGGGGCGAGGGCCGTGTCGACGACCTGCTCGAGCGATCGGGCGTCGCCGATGGCGATGTCGGGATCGATCCCCTGGATCGCGCGCCGAACGGCCGGCATCAGGGCCGACGGATCGCCGGCGGCTCTGATCAGCAGCGACGTCGACGTCCGCGTCCGCCACCAGTACGGCAGGTACACCATCAGCGGCGGCGTGCGCTCGAGCGATGTCAGCTTCGCGTCGGCGGCGATGCCGACCACCTCGAAGCCGGCCTCACCGGGGATCGCGCGGCTGAAGTGCTTGCCGAGCGGATCCTGTCCGGGCCAGAGACGGCGGGCCGTGGGCTCCGTGATCACGGCGGGCGTCAGCCGGCCGTCGGCACGGTCGGCCTCGGTGAACGCGCGGCCGCGCAGCACGGCAATGCCCAGCGTCCGGAAGAAGTCGGCGCCGACGAACCGGAAGTTCGCCGGCGGATGCTGCGAACGCGGCAGGCTGCTGCCCTCCGGGGCGATGGTGTTGACCTGCCCCACCCCGCTCAGCGGCGGCGCCGACAGCGCCGTCGCGCTCGTCACGCCGGGAAGCCGGTCGACAGCCGCGATGAGCCGGTCGTACGTCGTCTGACGGATCGATTCGGTCTGGTATCGCGCCGCCGGCATCGACACCGGCACCAGCAGCACGTGATCGGCGGAGAAGCCGCGATCGACGCGCATCAGCCGCGCGAAGCTCGCGCCGAGCAGCGCCGTCACGACGAGCAACGTCAGCGAGAGGGCGATCTGCAGCGACAGCAGCGCGCTGCGCATCCGCAGGCCGCCGCGATCGCCGGTGGTCGAGCGCGCGGTCGCGCGCAGCATCCGTTCGAGGTCGGGGTGCGCGGATCGCAGCAGCGGGACGAGCGCCACCGCCAGGGTAGTGAAGATGGTGGCCGCGGCGGCGAACGCGAGGACGCGCGCATCAATCGCGACTTCGCTGACGCGCGGCAGGTCGATCGGCGCCGTTCGCACGAACAGCCGCAGCGCCCCCCAGGCGACGCCGAGGCCGAGCGATCCGCCGGCGGCCGACAGGACGAACTGCTCGAGCAGCGCCCGGCCGATCAGGCGAAGACGGCTGGCGCCGAGCGCCGACCGGATCGCCGACTCGCGCGCGCGGCCGAGCGCGCGCGTCAGCGACAGGTTCGCGAGGTTCGAGCAGGCGATCAGCTGCACCGCCGCGACCGCCCCCAGAAGAAGCAGCAGCGCCTGCCGCGACCGGCCGACGACCGTTTCGGCCAGCGGTATGACGTTGCTCGAGAGCGAGACCGGCTCGTGCGCCTCCCTGGTGGCGATCTCGCTGACCTGCCGCTGTTCGACGTCGAGCTCGGCTCTGGCCTCCGCCGGCGTCACCCCGTCGCGCAGCCGTCCGATCGCCTCGTTGTTGTGCTCGCCCTCCCATCCCACGCGCTCGGCATCCATGTGAATCGGCACGAAGGCATCGACCGTCTGCGAGGCGACCCGTTCCGACGGCAGTCGAAAGTCGGCGGGAAGGACGCCGACGATGGTGCGCGGCGTGCCGTCGATCGCGATCGATCGACCGACGACGGCGGGATCGGACCCGAGCCGCTGACGCCACATCGCGTCGGTGATCACCACGACTTCGGCCCGATCGCTCGGCTCGTCGGCCGGCGCCAGCGTTCGGCCGCGCGCCGCCTGCACCTGCAGCACGTCGAAGAGCGAGCCGCTCGTTCGACAGCTCGAGATCTGCGCGGCGTCGCCGGCGCCGGTCAGGTTGGCGGGGACGACCACGTACTGCGCCATCGAGACGAACGTCGTCGCGTGCTTCCGCCAGTATTCGAAATGCTGCTCGTTGACCTCCATCCCGGGGAGCGCCGAGGAGAACTGCGTCCACAGCTCGCGAATTGCGACCAGCCGGTGCGATTCGCGGTATGCGAGCGGCTTCAACAGGATGCCGTCGACGATCGAGAACACGGCGGTGGTGGCGCCGATCGTCAGCGCGAGCGTCAGCGCCACCGTCGCGCTGTACCCGCGTGTCCGGCGCAGGGAGTTGAGGACATCGCGCAGGTCGAACGGCATGTCTGCTTAGACGGGCGAGGCGAACGAACGGTTATTCGTAGCGGAGCGACTCGATCGGATCCAGCCGGGACGCTTTCACGGCCGGCAGCAACCCGGCGACGAGCCCGACAACCATCAGGATCGTCGTCGTGATGGCGACGAGCGGAACCGACATCAGCAGGTGGATATCGGTGACCCGGCTTGCATCGTCGAGCAGCTCGGCCAGGAAGGGGCGCGGGCTCAGCAGCCAGACGAGCAGCGACGACACCGCGATTCCGACGACGCCGCCGACGAAGGTGGTGGCGAGTCCCTCGAGGAGAAACTGGACCAGAATCTCGCGCCGGCGCGCGCCGAGCGCCTTGCGGACGCCGATCTCGCGCGTCCGCTCCTGCACGTTGACGAACATGATGTTCATGATGCCGACGCCGCCGATCGCGAGCGTCAGCACGCCGATGAAGGTCAGGACGATCTTGAGCCCGCCGACGATGCCGCCGATGATCTCCTGCGACTGCTCCGACCCGAACATGGTGAGGGCGCGCTCGTCCGCCGGGTTGTACCGATACCGCCTGGCGATGTACTCGCGGACCTCGCGCGTGGCCTTCGGCTCCATCCACGGCGACACCGCCTGCCACACGAAGGTGCTCACGAACCGCGTGTCGGTCAACCCGCCCATCGTCGTCCACGGAACGAAGATGCAGTAGCGGTCGGGCCGCTGGTAGTTCGACAGCTGCACCTTTTCTTCCATGACGCCGATCACTTCGAACGGCTGCCCCTTGATGTGAATCGTCGCGCCGACCGGCGGAATCCCGCCGAACAGCTTGCGCTGCACTTCCGTCCCGATGAAGGCGACACGCCGGCGGAGTCGGACGTCCTCTTCGTCGAGGAAGCGGCCGCCCGGCTGCGGTTTCTCGGCGCGCATCGCTCCGTAGCTGGCGGCGACGCCGCGCAGCAGGTGGCTCGATTGCTTGTTGCCGTAGACGATCGGCGCATCGAGGAAGAATTCCGGGCTGACCTCGCGCACGAGCGGCAGCTCCGCGAGCGCGAGGACGTCCTCCGGCGTGACGCGCACGCGTTTGCCTGCGCGCTCGCCGCCGGCCTGAAGGCTCGTCTGGCCCGGGCGCACGACCACCGTGCCATCGGAGAACGCTCCCCTGAACCCCGCCTCGAGGGCGCGCTGGAATCCGTCGCCGTACGCGAGGAGAACGACCACCGAGACGATGCCCCACGCGACGCCGAGCATCGACAGCGCCGCGCGGAAGCGATGGTGATACAGGCCGTAGCAGGCTTCGACGAAGATTTCGGAGCGCGCGCCCATTCCCTTACATCTCGAACCGCAGCGCCTCGACCGGCGGCAGCTCCGCCGCCTTGCGCGCCGGATACGTCGACGTCGCGACGCCGACGGCCACGAGCGTTGCCAGCGAGAGGGCGCCGGACGGCCACGACAGGATCATGCCGGCGAAACGTTCCGGCAGCGGCAGCATGTTGACGAGGCTGCACAGGCCGAGCGCGGCGAGCAGCCCGATGCCGCCGCTCAGCAGCGTCAGGAACATCCCTTCCAGGAAGAACTGGCGCTGGATCACCGAGGTCGTGGCGCCGAGCGCCTTGCGGACGCCGATCTCGCGCGTCCGCTCCTTCACCGCGACGAGCATGATGTTCATCACGCCGATGCCGCCGAGCAGCAGCGTCACGATGCCGACCAGCGTGAAGAACCATTTGATGTGCGCGATCATCCGCGCGAACATCAGCGTCTCGAGCGACGTGTCCCACATCGTCACCGCGTCCTTGTCGTCCGGATCGAATCCGTGGCGGCGCGCGAGAATCGCGCGGACATTTCGCTCGAGCGGCCAGTCGATGTCCTCGATGCGTCCGGTCCGTTCGTCGAGGATCCGCGGAAGGTCGGCGACGACCCGGTCCTTCGGCGCGACGATGATGTCGGACAGGACTCCGGGCAGCGCATCGGTCCGCGGCATGTCGCGCGACATCGCGGCGAAGGGGACGAAGATCTTGTTGTTGTCGGGCCCGCTGTAGTTGCTGTCCTGGTTCTTCTTGCGAATCTTTCCCACCACCGTGTAGGGCACGCCGTTGAGCGTCATCGTCTCGCCGACGATGTATCGCTTGCCGAAGAGCTGCTCGGCCATGTCGGAGCCGACGATCGCGATGCGCGCAACCTGCTCTTCGTCCTGGAAGGTGAAGTTGCGGCCGTACTCGAGCTCGATCGTTCGAATCGCCTGATACTGCGGCTCGATGCCGGTCACCTGCGCGGCCGCGGCGTTGTAGGCCGACTTGACGCGCACCGCGCCGCGCTGCAGCTCGGGGCTGACGACGGCGACCATCGACGATTCCGCGGCGATCGCGCGGGCATCGTCGAGCGTCAGGCGGATCTCGCGGCCGGCGCGCTCGCCGCCGGCCTGTCGGCTCGTGCGTCCGCCCCACACGATGCCGATGTTCTTCCCGAGCTCGAGCAGCACTTTGTCGTTGCCGCGCCGGAACCCTTCGCCGGTCGCCGACAGGACGACGACGGAGATCATGCCCCAGAGGATCCCGAACATCGTCAGGAAGCTGCGAAGCTTGTTGGCCCGCAGGTTCTGCAGCGACTGGACGACCGCTTCTCGCATGGCTGGTACAGGACGGGCGATTCGGAGGCGCGCGACGCGTCAGCTGCCGGTGACGACCTTGTCGCCGGCCTTCAGCCCTTCGAGGATCTCGATCTTCGTGCCGTTGCCGATCCCGACCTTCACCGGCGTCTTGGCGACGCCGTTCTTCGCGGACGGCAACATCACGTTGACGAAGGCGTTCTTCTGCGCGTCGTAGGCAACCGCCGACTCGGGCACGATGAGCGCGTTCGGATGCTCTTCGAGCACGATCTCGGCATTGGCGGTCATGTTCGCCTTCAGCTCCTTGCCCGGGTTGTCGATCGACACCTTCACCTCGAAATCGGTGACGTTGTCCTTCTCGACGCCCATCGGCGAGATCTGCGTGACACGTCCGCTGAAGGCGCGGTCCTTGAACGTCTCGACGCGGATCCGCGCCGGCTGCCCGAGACGGACACGGCCGATATCGGCCTCGTCCACCTTGCCTCGAACGAATACCTGATCGATGTCGCCGACGGTCATCACCAGCGTGGCATTGGCGCCGAGGTTGAGAATCGACGACACCGGGCTGCCCACTTCCACGTCGCGCGACAGAACGGTTCCGGTGATCGGGGATCGAAGCGTCGCGTTGGCGACATCCTCCGCCGCGCGATCGGCCGCGGCTTTCGCCTGCGCGACCTGCGCCTGCGCTTCGGTCACCTTCGCCCGGCTGATCGCCAGCTGCGACTGCGCGGCGTGTTTGCGGTTGTCGGCGACCTCGAGCGCGCCGTGCGCATCGTCGAGCGCCGACTGCGCGATCAGGTCTTGCGAGAAGAGCGCCTGCGCGCGCGCGTACGCACGACGCGCGAACTCGGCGTCGGGCCCTTCGGCCTCCACCTGGTTCTTCTTCAACTGCGCGTCGGCGGCTTCGAGGGATGCGCGGGCGGCCTGCAGGTTGGCTTCGGCGCCGCGCAGCGCGGCGTCGAGCTGCTCTTTGTCGAGCTCGACGAGGACGTCGCCGGTTCTGATCGGCTGATCGACGTCGACCTTCAGGACCTTGATGATCCCGTTCGCCTTCGACTTGATCTCGACCTTCGTGATCGGTTCGATCTTGCCGGTCGCGACGACCGACTTCACCATCGTGCCGACCTCGGCGACCGCGAGCTTCGACGCGTCGACGTTCGGCGCCGCGCCCTTCAGCGACGCGAAGCCGACGCCGCCGACGACGACGGCCGCGACGCCCAGGCCGAGGTACAGGCGTTTCCTCGATTTTCCGGAACTCATGACACTCGTTGACGAGATCCGGAGGGGCGAAGTTCAGGCCCCTGATAAGATAGCGGCGTTCATGTGGATTCTGCAGAGCGAGGAGGCCACTTTCCGGATCCCGCCGGGCGCGATCAAGACCGTCGGGCGCGCGCCGCGGGCCGACTTCATCGTCGATGCCGCGCTCGTCTCGAGGTTGCACTGCCGGCTGACCGCGAGCGACGAAAAGGTCGAAGTGGTCGACCTGAAGAGCACGAACGGGACGTTCGTCAACGGGAAGCGCGTCACCAGAGCGCAGCTCGCGAAGGGCGATCGGCTGCGCGTGGGCCGCGTGGAGCTAACGATCTCCCGGCAGGCCTGAAGGCGCGATCAGGAACGGGTTCGTCGCGCGCTCCTGGCCGATGGTGGTCGTCGGGCCGTGGCCCGAGTACACGACCGCATCGTCGCCGAACGGCAGCAGCACGCTTCTGATCGACGCGATCAGCGTCTGGTAGTCCCCGCCCGGCAGGTCGGTCCGGCCGATCGATCCCGCAAACAGCGTGTCGCCGACGAACAGGTCCTTCGCGGGCTCTCCTGCCGGCGCAATGGCGAGGCACACGCCCCCCGGACAATGGCCCGGCGTGTGGTGCGGCCGCGCCTCGAGCCGACCGATCGCGATCGCCTGGCCCGGCGAATAGTAGACGTCGATCGGCGGCTGCGGCTCGACGCGCAGACCGAACGACGCGCCCTGCTCGACGACGCGCTCGTACAGGAACAGGTCGTCGCGGTGCAGATACACCGGCGCGCCGAGCGCGCGTTTCGCGGCCGCAACGCCCGTGACGTGATCGAAGTGCGCGTGTGTCAGCAGGATGTGGCGGATCTGCAGCCGCTCGCGCGTCGCGAACGCCAGCAGGTCGGCGACGCCCTCGCCCGGATCGATGATCGCCGCCTCCCTGGTCTGCTCGCACGCGACGACGTAGCCGTTCTGCACGAAGGGACCGGCGGCCTGCGCCTCAATTATCATGGTCGCCGATGATCTTAGCGGTTCTCGACGACCTGATGTTCACGTCCCGGATCAAGACGGCGGCCGCGCAGCTGAACGTCGCCGTCGGCTTCGCGCGCTCGGCCGACGCCGCGCGCGCCGCCATGGAGGCGGCCCCGCCCTCGCTCGTCATCCTCGATCTCGACAACCCCCGCATCGATCCGCTCGGCCTGGTCGCGTCGATGAAGTCCAATCCGCGATTGGCGGCGATCCCGACCGTCGGGTTCGTGTCTCATGTGCACACCGATGTGATCCAGGCGGCGCGCGCCGCCGGCGTCGCCGAGGTGATGGCGCGATCGGCGTTTACGCAGCAGCTGGGGGAGATCCTCCGCCGGAACTGATCGAGATGAGCATCGTCGACGTCTACGAGGCGCGGCGCCGCATCGCGCCCTACATCCGGCGGACGCCGCTCGTCGAGTCGCCCTGGGCGTCAGACGCCGCGCGCGCGCGCGTCTGGCTCAAGCTCGAGTCGCTGCAGCGCACGAACGCCTTCAAGGCCAGAGGGGCATTCAACGCGGTGCTCGCGCGACGCGAGCGCGGACGGATCGATCGGATCGTCACCGCGTCGGCGGGCAACCACGGCCGCGCCCTCGCGGACGCGGCGGCGGTCTTCGGGGTGCCGCTCGTCGTGTTCACGCCGAACGATGCGCCGGCCGCGAAGCTCGACGCGATCCGCCGCTGCGGCGCCGATCTCCGCGCCGACGCGCCGGACTACGACGAGGCCGAGCGCCGCGCCAAGGCGTTCGCGCGCGACAGCGGCGCCGAGTTCATCTCGCCATACAACGACGCGGATGTCATCGCCGGCGCCGCGACGGTGGCGGTGGAGATGTTCGAGGACGCGCCGGAGCTCGACACGTTCGTCGTGCCGATCGGCGGCGGCGGCCTCGTCAGCGGCGTCGCGCGGGTGGTCAAAGCCATCGATCCGTCGCGCGCGGTGATCGGCGTCGAGCTCGAGGCATCGCACCCGTTTCACGCGAGCATCGCCGCCGGACGACTGGTGGAGATTGTCGCGGGCCCGACGCTCGCGGACGGGCTGGGCGGGAACCCGGATCCCGAAACGATGACGTGGCCGTACATTCAGCAGGCCGTCGATCGCATTGCGCTCGTCAGCGAGCGGCAGCTGCGCGACGCGATCGCCGGCCTGGTGGCGCACGAGCATGTCGTCGCCGAGGGCGCCGGCGCGGCGTCGGTCGCGGCGCTGGTGTCCAACCCCATCGACGTCGCCGGACGGCGCGTCGGAGCGATCGTCACCGGCGCGAACATCGACCGCGCCCGGCTCGCCGACGTGCTGAGTTCAGCCTCTCAGGTATAACCAGGCGAGCAGGCCCGCGGCGATCACGAGCAGCAGCACGATCCATGTCGCGGAGCCGCCGCGGCGCCGCGCCTTCGATGGCGCCGGCGCCCGCAGTTCCGCAGCCGCGGCGCGCTCGTCGAGAATCGCCGTCACCGACCGCAGTTCGGCCGCGAGCGTCGCCGCCGACTCGTACCGCTGGTCGAGGCTCTTCGCCAGCGCGCGCTGGACGATGGGGTCCAGTTCCCGCGGCACGGACGAATTGATGGACGAGGGCGCGGGGGCCGGCGCCTGGACGATCTGCAGCGGCAGCGCCGCCGCGTCGCCGAACGGCAGCCGTCCGGTCAGCATCTCGAACAGCATCACCCCGAGCGAGAAGATGTCGGTGCGGTGATCGCCGCGCTCGCCGAGCGCCTGTTCGGGCGACAGGTACGCGACGGTCGACAGGCCGATCGGTCCGACGAGCCCGGCGCCCTCCGCCGCCTGCACGCGCGCCGCCCCGCCGCCGGTCCACGACGTGAGCCCGAAGTCGAGGATCTTGGCGCGCCCCTTCGGCGTCACGATGACGTTGTCGGGTTTCAGGTCGCCGTGGACGGCGCCGGCGGCGTGGGCGTCGGCCAGCGCGTCCGCCAGCTGCGTCGCGAACTCGAGCGCGCGCCTCGGGTTCATCGGCCGGCCGGCGATCGCGCCGTGCAGCGTCTCGCCGGGGACGAACTCGAACGCGACGAAGAGCTCTCCCTGGTCCTCGCCGATTTCGTACAGCGCCGCGATGCTCGGATGCGAGAGGACGGTTGCGGCCCGCGCGTCGTGGACGAACCGTTCGCGGCGTTCGGGATCGCCCGCGATATCGGCCCGGACGATCTTGATCGCCACGGTGCGGCCGAGACGGGTGTCGCGCGCGCGGTAGACCTCGCCGATCCCGCCGGCGCCGATCCGGTCGAGGATCTTGTACATCCCGAGCGTCTCGAGCATCGCCGCGAATTATACTGAGCGCTCCCGGCCCGTGAATCCCTTCATCGCGCTGCTGCGCACGAATCGAAATTTCCGGCTGCTGTACATCGGTCAGACGATTTCGCAGCTCGGCGACTGGTTCAACGCCGTCGCGGTGTACGCCCTGCTGCTCGACCTCACCGGGTCGGCGACGGCGGTCGCGACCGTGATGATCGTGCAGTACCTCCCCGTCACGCTCGTCGGCCCGATCGCCGGCGTGGTGGTCGATCGCGTCGATCGGCGGCGGCTGATGATCCTCGCCGACGTGCTGCGCGGCTGCCTGATTCTCGCGCTGCTCGTCGTCCGCCGCGCCGATCAGGTGTGGATCGTGTACGTGGTGATGGCGTTCGTCTTCGCGGCGCAGGGATTTTTCGAGCCGGCGCGGACGGCGACGATCCCGAACGTCACCTCGGCGGAGGAGCTGCTGCCGGCCAATGCGCTGTCGAGCGCGACCTGGTCGGCGATGCTGGCGCTCGGCGCGTCGATCGGCGGCGCGGTGACGGCGCTGTTCGGCCGCAACGTGGCCTTCGTCATCAACGCGGGATCGTTCTTCTGGTCGGCCGCGTTCATCCTGCAGACGCGCTACGACTCGAGACCCGCGCCGCGGCCGGCGCCGACCGGCATTGCGCAGTGGCTCGGGATCCACGATCTCGTGGAGGGCGTCCGCTACGTCCGTCAGAACGCGCACGTGGCGGCGCTGATGTGCGTCAAGGCGGGCTGGGGCCTCGCCGGCGGGGTGCTCCTGCTGCTGACGGTGTTCGGGCAGCGCGTCTTCCCGATCGGCACCGGATCGGCGGGCGCAATCGGCGTCTTGTACGGCGCGCGCGGCGTCGGCGCCGGCATCGGACCGATCGCGCTGCGGTGGATCGTCGGGCAAAGCCCGAAATCGCTCCGCCGCACCATCACGCCCGCGTTCTTCATGGTGGGTCTCTTCTACGTGGCGCTCGCCGGCGCGCCGTCGCTCGCGGCGGCGGCGCTGTGCGTGCTGCTCGCCCACTTCGGCGGATCGATCCTGTGGGTGTTCAGCACGGTGCTGCTGCAGATGGAAGTGCCCGATCGCTTTCGCGGGCGCGTGTTCTCCGCGGAGCTCGCGATGGTGACGCTCGTCACCTCGCTGTCCAGTTACGTGACCGCGTACGAGCTGGATCGCCTCGGGCACACGCCGCAGCGGCTGTCGTTCGTGCTCGGCCTCCTGTTCTGCGTGCCGGGCGTGCTGTGGTTCTGGATCTCGGAGTTCAGGTGGAAGATTTCCGACCCAGCGCCTCGAGAGTACTCTGTATGAGCTCCTTGGCGTCGGCGAGCTGCTCGAGCACCAGCGCGATGTCCATCTTCGGCTGCCCCGGCATTCGCTCGCTGCGGCAGTAGACGCCGTGCTGGCCGACGAGGGCCAGCGAATCGGTCAGGATGTCGAGCGCGACGGCGAGCCGGCCGCGCGCCGTCCCCATCATCGTCTCGTGGATCTCGAGCGCGTCGCGGTGTTTGTCGTAGACAGACATGTGTTCGTTGCCGGTTTCCGGCTGCCCCGTCCTATTTCTTCGGCGGCCGCGACGGGCGCAGCTCCACCCGGCTCGGCAGGCTGCGCGGATCGTGGCGCAGCAGGTTCACGACGACGTCGGCGACCTCGTCGGGCGCAATCTTCCAGTCGGCGCCTTTCGAGGGATCGCCGCTCGAGAACCCGGTGGCGACCGACCCCGGCATCACGTACGACACGCGGATGTTGTCGTAGCGCACCTCCTGCATCAGCGATTCGCTGAAGGCGTTGAGCCCCGCTTTCGACGCGCAGTACGCGCCGCCGTCGACGAACGGATTCCTGCCGGCAAGGCTGCTGACGTTGATGATGAAGCCGCCGCCGCGCCTCCGCAGGTGCGGAATCGCCGCGTGGCACACGAAGAAGACGCCGGTCAGGTTCGTGTCGACGACGTCGGCCCACTGCTCGGGCGTCATCGCCTCGACGCTGGTGAAGATGCCGACGCCGGCGTTGTTGACGACGATGTCGAGGCCGCCGAAGCGCGACACGACGGCGTCGACCGTGCGCTGCACGTCTTCGAAGCGCCGGACGTCGGCCTGCAGCGTCTCGACGGCGCCGGGCCCGGCTCCCTCGATTGCGCGCTGCGCCGCCGAGAGCTGCGGCGCGTGACGCCCGGTGATCGCCACCTTCACGCCGTCGGCCACGAGCGCGCGCGCGATCGCGAGTCCGATCCCTTTCGACCCGCCGGTGACGAGCGCGACCTTCCCATCGAGCGATTGCATCCGACTAGAATAATCCACACGCATGCGTGAAGTCGGCATCATCGGCGCGGGCGAGCTGGGCGGAGCGATCGCGCACCTGCTCGCGCGGCGCGACGTGGCGCGTGCGATTACGCTCGTCGACGAAGCCGGCGGGGTGGCCGTCGGCAAGGCGCTCGACATCGCGCAGGCCGCGCCGGTCGAGGGCTTTGCCACGCAGCTCGCCGGCGCCACCGATCCGGCGGTCGTGGCCGCCGCCGACGTGATCGTCCTGGCCGAGGCGGCGACAGGCGGCGAATGGCGGGGCGATTCGGCGCTGAATCTGCTGAAGCGCGTCGCGGCCAGCGCGCCGCGCGCGCCGATCGTCTGTGCGGGCGCGCACGCGTGCGACATCGTCGGGCGCGCCGTGCGCGATTTGAAAATGCGGCGCGACCGGGTGTTCGGGACCGCGCCCGAGGCGCTGGCGGCTGCCGCGCGCGCGCTCGTCGCGCTGCACGTCAACGGATCGCCGCGCGACGTCATGCTGTCGGTGCTCGGTGTGCCGCCGGATCACACCGTGATTGCGTGGGAGGACGCGACAATCGCCGGCTTCGCGCTCGGGCGTCAGCTCGACGAGCCGACGCGGCGACGGATCGCCGCGCGCGTGCCCGCGATGTGGCCCCCCGGGCCCCACGCGCTCGCCGCCGCGGCCGTCAAGGCGATCATGGCCATCGACGGACGCGGCCGGCAGATCGTCAGCTGCTTCGTCGGCCCGGACACGACGAGCGGCACGCGGACGCGCGCGGCCGCGCTGCCCGTCAGGTTCGATGCGTCTGGAATCGCGAGCGTGTCGATGCCGGAACTCAGCGTCGTCGAGCGCATTGCGCTCGACAACGCGATGAGGCTGTAGCGGCGGACAGGGGCGCGCAGGTCAAACACCTGCGCGGGCAAGACCCGGGCAGCGCTACATGCCGAACGCCGGGCGGTGCAGCGTCAACCCGCCGGCGAACTCGGCGAGCTGCTTGCGGAGAATCAGCCGGCCGCGGTGCAGACGGGACTTCAGCGTCTGATCCTTCACCTTGAGCAGCGCGCTCGCCTCCTCGGTCGACATCCCCTGGAGATCGCGGAGCACGACCGGCGCACGGTAGATCGCCGGCAGCGCGAGGATCGCCTTGATGGCGCGACGCCGCAACTGCGACCGGAACATCTGCTCGTCCGCGAGGTTCGACCAGTCGGCGACGTCGCTGCGAGGATTGGGCGTCGGCGAGTCGCTGTCGGCCGCGGCGCGCTGACGCTCTTCGTCCTGCGCGCGCTGGAACGATGCCGTGCGCAGACGCGACATCGCGGCGTTGAAGGTGATCCGATAGATCCACGACGACAGCGCAGCGTCGCCGCGGAAGCTTCCGACCTTCCGGTACACCTTGAACAGCACGTCCTGCGCGACTTCTTCCGCGTCTTCCTTGTTGCGCAGGTACCGGAAGGCCAGCTGGTAGATCTTCGAGCCGTAGGCATCGGCCAGGTCGCCGAGCGCGCGGTCGTCCCCCGCCTGTAGCCGGGAAAGGAGGTCGTCGTTGTTGGGGTCCCGCATGGTGTTTGTCCTCTTTGAGGGATCAAAACACCCGGGCTGCGCCGATTATTCCCGACCTTCGCGGTCTGGGTTTATCTCAATGACAGGCTTAGAATTAGGGCCGGGGCGATGATCCCGAGCATCAGGATGACCCCCATCAGGGCGGCCGCGACCGGCCGGCCGAAGTTCAGCGTCCAGCGCGCCCCGTTGCGCGTGGGAACGAACAGGGCCGGATCG
>Ga0070741_10006138_pt1 | contig 26056 bp, 12 predicted proteins | sample Coa_R1_4_FD_66440 | JGI IMG/M metagenome (GOLD analysis project Ga0070741, IMG submission 66440) | Surface soil microbial communities from Centralia Pennsylvania, which are recovering from an underground coalmine fire - Coalmine... | ecosystem: Environmental > Terrestrial > Soil > Unclassified ... | reverse complement strand
TTTATATCGCAAGCGATTTGCAAAAGAGCGCTTGCCGCGGTGTTAGCGCCAGCCCGGTTCCGCAAGCAATCGAGCTGAAAGTACTGCCCGTCGGCGACATCGCCTCGCCCAACCTGGCAATCACAGCACTCGAGGCCGAGGCGCATGCCGGCACGCGTCCGCACGTCAGCGTGGCCAGTTTTTCCGACGAGGACACCGCGGCCGCGCGCTTCGAGCTCGATGTCGATGGGAAACCTGTTTCTTCGCAAGACCTGCACCTCAAGGCGGGGGCTGTGACGAACCTCGATTTGGCGCTCCCCGGGCTAAAGCCGGGTTGGCATGACCTGAAAGCTTTGTTGCGGGTCAAAGACGCTTTGGATGCTGACAACGTGCGCTACGCCTGCCTTTGGGTTCCTGAGCCGGCGCGGGTCCTGGTCGTCGAGCCCCGCAGTGACGGCCACGTCTTCGAGCAGGAGACTTTCTTTCTGACCTCGGCTTTGGATCCGACCGCCAACTCGACCAATTCGGTTCCGGGCCCATTCAAAATGACCCAGATCAGGCCAGAACAATTGGCCGGCCAGCTCGCGCTGGCCAAAGGTGACCCGGCTTGGAACGTGGTGATCCTGCCGGCCTTAAAGGATTTGCCATCCGGCCTGGGAACAGCTTTGAGCACTTTCGTTAAGGCCGGCGGCGGGTTAGTGTTGTTCCTGGGCGAGGGCGTGATTGCAAACCGTTACAACGGTGAGTTGTCGGAGCTGCTGCCGGCCCGAATCGGGAACGCGGAGTCGATTCCCGAGGCGGCTTCCCCCTGGCGCATTGCCCTCTACGATACCAATTGCCTGGCCTTCGCGGCTTTTCGCCTGCCCAACAGCGGCGACCTGCGCATCCCCCAGTTCACGCAACGATACGGCCTGGAACTCGCCGAACACTCGACCCGCCTGGCGTTTTTTGAAGATGGCGTGCCGCTCGTGATGGCTCGCACTGTTGGCCGCGGAAAAGTGGTCCTGGTCAACACCTCCGCCGATACGACCTGGAATGACTGGCCGAAGCATAAGACTTTCGTGCCGTTCGTCCATGGCGTCGCAAAATACGCGGCCCAGAGTTCCGAACACAGTTCGGTTGAAACCAGCGACAACTTTGTTTGCGGGGAAGAGTTTGACCTCGAAACCGGACCGCAAGCCCGCCTTGGGCAGTTCATTCTGAACCTGCCCGGGGGCAAACAGGCCCGGCTCACTGCCGACGATCATGGCCGCATCCATGACCCCCATATGAGCGAACCAGGCATTTATTCTCTGCACGACAAGACCGGTCGCGAGCTACGCCGAATGGTCGTGAACGTTCCGACGCAGGAGTCGAACCTCGAAGCTCTGCGCGCCGCCGATTTCCAACAACAGCTCGTTCGGGGGCAGGATAACCCCAAGCAAACCCTCGCCGCCGGCTTGTTCGGCCCCCATCACGACCAGCGCGAATTTTGGACCGCCTTATTGCTGGGCGCATTGATTCTGCTGCTCATCGAGCCGTTCGTCGCCAATCGCACCTCTGTGTAATCACGTCACCCATAGGAATTCAAGCTATGAGTACACCCTCCGAAAACGACCCTGCAAATCTGGCCAAACAACGCCTGGCCAACGCCTGTCGTGCGCTTGACCGCGCCACCCGTCTTCGCTGGGTCATGGTCATTGGCCAGGCGGTCGTGCTGGCGGTCCTGGCTTTGGCCCTCATCGATTACTGGCTTATTCTGCCAGTGCCTTTCCGGACATTGGGCGCGCTCGGACTGCTGGCATTGCTTGTTTTCGGCGCCGTTCGCCTGGTCCGCTTTTTCCTTCGTCCGACTCGGCTAAAGCAGGGCGCGCTGGCGATCGAATCACAACGGCCGGAGTTGGGCTGCGAGGTCTCCACCGCCGCGGAATATGTGTCGGGGGAACGAAAGATCGAGCACGAATATGAGCCCGAATTGGCGAGCGCCCTCGAGACCAAGGCGGCGAAGGCGCTCGGCGGCTCGGCCCGTCCATCGGGAGCCCGGTTGCTCAGATTTGCGCTGCTTCTCGGGACCAGTTGCCTGGTGCTGCTGTTGCTGGCGTTGATTGCTCCTGGCGGACTGACCGCCTTAGAGCGCGCCACCGTCCCCTTCAGCAAAGCCCACTACACCTCAGTTGCGGTTGCGCCCGGGGATTTGGATATCCCGGTGGGCTCGAATGCGCAACTCACCAACATCTTTTCGGGTCGCCTGCCCAAAGATCCGCGGATTGCCTGGACCCAGAAAGATACCCTGAGTTGGCAAACGGCAGCCCTGACTGGCGGCACCCAGGGCACTTATGTTTACACACTGACCAATCTGCAATCCGATTTGGTCTACCGCGTGGCTGGCAATGACGCGCTTTCTCCTGACTATAAAATCACCACTTATATTCCCCCGACAGTCCAGGATTTCAACGTGCAGTTGAAATTCCCGGAGTACACCAAGCTTCCGCCGGCTGTTCAGAAGACTCCAAATGTTTCCGTGCTGCGCGCGAGCGCGGCCGAAATTCGCATTCGGCCGTCCGTTCAGTTGAAGCAGGCAAAACTCCGCTTTTCCAAATCGCCCGAGCTGCCCTTGACGCCCAATTCTGATGGGACCTGGAGCGCGAGTATTTCTATCACCAATGATAACGAGTATTTCATCGAGTTGGCCGACCTCAAAGGCCATCCCGGCGTCAACGACAAGCCTTATCATATCCAAGCCCTGCCGGATAACCCGCCGAAGGTGGAGATTTCAGAACCGGGTAAAGACATCCGATCATCGGCCACCAACAAAGTTTTGGTGAAGATTTCCGTTTCGGATGATTTTGGTGTGGACCAAATCAAGCTGGTTTATAACAAGCTCGGCGCTTCGCAGCAGACCATTCAAGCCAAACGTGAATCCGAGCGCAAAGGCGAAGTGGTGGCCATCGCCGAGCTGGATCTCTCGCCCCTGGAACTCAAGGAATACGAGTTGGTGGCTTACCATGCCGAAGCTTCGGACAATAATACTTTGGACGGTCCCGGGATCGGTAAATCTCCGGTTTATTTTATCGAAATCACGGACGAACAAGCCGGCAATGCCATAACTCAGGGGCAAAATCAAAAGGTGAATCTCCTGGTGATCCAAAAGCAGATTGTGGCGGACACTACCGCGCTGGCGGCTAACGCTCCGGCGGACAAGTTTAAAGAAATGTCCGTGCGCCAGGCTGACGCCGCCGAGTTCGGACGGATGTATCAGGAAGCCCTTTCGGGCGGCGACGCTCAGGCGGCATCGAACGAAATGCATGCGGCGCTCACGGAAATGGAACTGGCGGGTGGCCAATTGGAAAAGCAAGAGCGCGCGGGGGCATTGCCGCACGAGGAAAGCGCCTTGGCACACCTTTATCAAGTTGTGAAGTCGATGCCCGAGCTCGGGAACCTGCCCACAACTCCTCCCACCGCGAGTCAGAAACCTCCATCCAGTCCCAAAGTTCAGGTTGTTTTGGAGGCGATCAAACAGAAGAAAAAGGAACAGCCCGACAATAAAGAGCTCCAGGACGCCCTCGACCAGGCCAAGGATCTCGCGCGTGCGCAGTCGGGCTTGAACACGGACATACGGCATGCGGCGGAGTCCAATAGTAGAGGGCAGGAGGAAGGTCAACAGATGGCCAAGAATGAAGCTCAAGGGCAGAGCCAATCCCAGAGCCAGAGCCAAAACCAGGGGCAGGGACAGGGACAAGGCCAAGGACAGGGGGAGGGGCAGGGCAAAGGAAAAGGACAAGCTCCGCAGCAAGGCCAGGCCCAGGCCAAAGACCAGCAACAGACACAGAATCAGGATAAACAAACTGATCAGGAGCAAAAGCAAAACCAGGACGGGTCGAACAAAGATTCGCTCCCTACCGAGCAGAACTCACCGCAACAAATTGCCCAAAAGGAGGAGCAATTGAGCCAGGCGGCGGCGGAACTGGCCCAGCGCTTGCAGCGGGCTGTCGGCAACGACAAACGGTTGGGACATAATCTGGGCAACGGCGCCAAGCGGGCGGCCGCTCACATGGCGGCCGCCGGCAAGGCGATGACAGAAGGACGGGGGAATGCCGCGGGCGAGTATGGGTTCCAGGGCGAGTTGGCTCTGCACGACGTAATCGATCAGTTGGAGCGAGTGCTCAAGAAAGAGCCGGAACCGACGGATATCGCCCACGAAGACGCGCCCAAGGAGTACGACGCATTGATTTCGGAGTACCTGAAAAAACTTTCTCACGCCGAGTGAGAACCTGGTAATGATCCGCTTCACCTACATGCCTGAACTGAAGTGGCTGCTGATCAGCGCCACTCTCTCAGCGGCCGCCGTTGTGCTGAGCTATACCTGGGCAAAAGGCCGCGCCAACCGGTGGCTCCGGCTTGGCCTCGCGGGCTTGCGCTGGATCATCATCACAGCCCTGGTGATGTGTTTGCTCGACCCGGAGTGGATTCAAGCGATCAAACATCAACAGCAATCACGCCTGGCGGTGCTCCTCGACACCTCTCGCAGCATGGGAATCAAGGACATCCCTCAAGGCCGGTTGGCGGTTGCCAAACAGTGGCTGGACAGTCATTTCGACAAGTCGGCCGCCGGCGGCGTTGAGGTTGAGTTTTACACCTTCGATCAGTCACTGGCTTCAGCGCCTTCTTTGACTTCCGTGAGCGCAAAAGGAGACGGCACCGGCTTGGCGGACGCCTTGCAGGCGTTGCTTAGCGTGCCCAGCGACGATCCGTTGACAAGTGTCGTGCTCTGTTCGGATGGGATTGAAAACCTCCGTCGCGATCCGGAGACTGTCGCGCGTTTGTACCATCGTAAAGGCATCCCGATTCACACGCTCACAGTCGGCACAACCAATGACGTGCAGGACATCATTCTCGAAAATGTTCGAGTCAAACGCGCCGTTCCCAACCAGTCGCCGACGCGCATTGGTGTTTCCCTCCGCTCCGCCGGCTATGCCGGGCTCAGCGTCCCAATCCAAATCCTGCACGCGAACCAGGTCGTGGCGGCTCAATCGCTCAAGCTGCAAGACGGTACTCAACAGGTGGAATTGGACTTTACGCCACGGGACCGCGGCTTCCAGATTTATGAGGTCAGGATTCCCGCTCAGAAAGGTGAATGGCTGGCCACGAATAACAAGCGCCTGTTCGGCCTGGAGGTGGTCGATCCAACCGTCCGTGTGATTTATATGGAAGGCACGCCGCAGCAGGCGGGCAGCCCCATGCCGGAATGGAAATACCTCAAGGACGCTTTGGAATCCGACCCCAATATCAAGGTGAAAACCTTGTATCGTCAGTTCGGCAATAACGGCCAGTTTCTCAATACAGTGGACGCCGATCCCGAGACTGGGGAGCGGATCTATCCGGTGGAACACCCAACCCGAGGTTTTCCCCGAATGCTGAACGAGCTGCTGAACTACGACGTCGTTATCCACAGCGATATCCGCACCGATTCATTCAGCGGCGAGCAATTGGAGAATATGGCGCGATTGGTTGAGGAATATGGCGGCGGGTTCGTCATGATCGGCGGCAATTCCGCTTTTGGAAAAGGAGGCTACCACCGCACGATTCTGGATCGGATCATCCCGGTGGCCATGGAGCAAAGCAACGATTCGCAGGCCCGCCCAATCACTCTGCGTGTGCCAAAGTTCGCACTGAATCATCCCCTCATGGCCATCGGCGCCACCCGCGAGGATACCGAGCAGATTTGGACGGAAAAGTTTCCCATGCTTTACGGCTGCAACCTGGTGGATCGGGCCAAACCCGGCGCCGTGGTTCTCGGGGTCGACTCCTCGGCCCGCAACCAGTATGGCTCGCGGCTGCTGCTTGCCGTTCAGAATGTCGGCAAGGGACGAACCATGGCTTTTACCTCGGACACAACTCGCTCCTGGGGGCGTGACTTCGAGACCCTTTGGGGCGAACCGATCAACCCGGCTCTGCCATTGACCGAACGCAACTGCGACTCGCGGTACTACCGGCAATTCTGGGTGAACGCCGTCCGCTGGCTCGCCGCCGGGCGGATCGGCAAAACCAATAATCCCGTCGTCCTGGAACTCGCCCAGAGCTACTGTTCGACCGGCGAAAAAGTCGCCGCCAATGTCCAGGTGCGCGGCAACGACCTGGCTCCACTCGCGTCCGCCGACGTTACCCTATGTCTTTCGACGACCGGCCAGACCAACGTTTACGTTAAGCCGGTGTACGATCGTGTCGCTCAGGTGTACCAGGCCGATCTGGGGCCCCCTCACGACGGGACGTACACCGTGACCGCCAGCGCCAATTTGGGCGGCAAAAAACTGGGTGATGATCGCCAGTTGCTGGTCTGTGAATCAGGCGATCGCGAAATGGCCGACCTGCGGGCCAAACCCGATTTAATGGCCGAACTCGCTCGCATCTCCGGCGGCAGCACTCTGGCGCTCACGGATAAATCTTCCCAGCTCTCGCCTGTTTTTGGGACTCCACCTCCCGCCAGCATCGAATACCGTCACACCCCACTTTGGGACAAATGGTGGTGGCTCACCCTCATTCTCGTGCTCCTGACCATCGAATGGTCGGTGCGCCGCCTCAGTGGCATGGCCTAAGGCCAGATCACTCGTCCCCACTTCGCGTCCATTCGCGTCCATTCGCGGTTCGATTCTTTGCATTAACGGTTGCTTTCCGTTGGCCGCCCCTTGATGCTGAACCATGCATAGCCTTCAACGCCATGGACCCAAAGAAGCCTACCGACAACTCCACCTGCGCATGCAGCGTAGTGGATTGTCTTCCGTCCGAGTCCTGGTTACTCGACGCGCCGGCAAAATGAAATTCAATTTCACCGGTTCGGAGGAAGAGGTGCAAAAAGCTGAGAAGATCCTGGCCGACTGGAATTAGTCGTTTCCGATCCGCCACTTGATCAACTCCTTTGGCGGTCGAAAACTGTTCCCTCTCTTTGGGAGAGGGAACAGGTAAAGGGGGATTGGGTTAGCGTCTGCCGGCGAGCCGGTCGCTTTGTTGTTTCAAGCGATTGGGCGAGGCTTCCTCGATATCCAGTTCGTTTTCTTTCCAAACTGCAAAACCGCCATCCAATTCCATTACAGGATAGCCCTTGGACGCGAACTGGACGCAGGCATTCGCGGCGAGGTGGCATTGCTGGGTATAACAATAGACCACATTTGTCTTATCCCGGCTGAGCCCTTGCGGATTGTCCCATTCTTCCCGGGGAATATTAATCGCGCCGGGAATGTGGCCTTTGTTGTAGTCCTCGGTTTCGCGCACGTCGACGACCACGAGATTATTCTCCCCGCTCTTGATCCATCGATCCAACTCGATCGGGCCGGTGGTGAACGCCAGTTTGTCTTCAAAATAGGCTTTCGCTTTTTCAGGAGAATGGATTCGATTCATACTTGGCTGCATAACGTGTCCTTTCGTTTTCGGTTTTAGTTGGGCCGAAACCTCGTTGCCCTTTTCGGCAAGAAGCACTGTCACTCTACCGTTCTGGAATCGCAACCGCCCAAACCACGTTTTTACCTAAACTTCACATGTGTTTGAGCGGTTAGTGATATTAATGTTCCTTCCTGGTGGAGAGGCGTGGCGCCATCGGCGCCTCGGGTCGTCCAAAATGAAGCGCCTTGGCGACCTGCTGGCCCCATCCTTGGCGCAGCTGGCTATTATAGAAGCCCTCAGACCCGACAAGTCCCGCGGCTTGCTGTTTATCCCCGGATTCGGAATGTTAAGCGACGCCAATGAATCAACCCGATCCGCGTTCAAATCTCGTAAATTTGTTGAAAAATCTGATGCCATCAGATAGTTTATCAGTAATGAAAATACTTACTGTGACCAAAGCTGCCCGGAACTTCAGCCGGGTGCTCGATGAGGTCGAGCGCAATGGAGAAGAAATTGTGCTCGTGCGCAATCACCGCCAGATTGTTCGGTTGGTACCGGAGCCTACCGGAAAAAACGCCTTGGAAGTTTTGGGCGATCTCTATCGCACTCTCGACGATGAGACAGCCCAGGCATTGACCAAAGCGGTAAGTAGCACTCGTAAAGGCAAGGCGATAACACTGGATGCGCTGAGGGATCCTTGGACTTCCTAATCGATAGCAACCTATGGATCGCCATTGAACGAGGCAGAATCAGCGCGGCAGATATTTATGCGATCACAGGGTCAGGCGGCATTTTTGTTTCGCCGGTAAATCTTGCCGAAATCCGTTTTGGCATCGAGTTGATCCAGGATGCGGCTCAAAGAAATCGGGCCTTGAGAATGCTGCGGCGGATGCAACGTAAGCCATTGCTTCGTATTACCGGTCAAACTGCCGACGTTTTTGGCAGGATTGCCGCCGCCCTCTCGCAATCGGGTCGCGGGCACGAGTTCCGAATTCAAGATATCTGGCTGGCCGCGCAGGCGATCGAGCGCAACTGCACTTTGCTCACGGCCAATGCCAAGGATTTTCAGGATGTGCCGGACCTCAACCTCGTGCCTGTCAAGCTCCCAAAATCCTAAAACACCTTATCCCACAGCTTCCGGTCCTTGAGCATGACTTCGCGCAGGAGCCGGACGGGCGGGGCGCCGTGGCGGAGCATTTCGTCGTGGAACTTCTCCAAGCTAAAGCTCGACCCTTGCTGCTTCCGGTAATCCTCGCGCAGCTTAAAAATTTCGAGTTTGCCAAGCGTGTAATAGAGATATTCCGGGTCGAACGTGCCGCGCAAGGCCTCCTGGCGCGCCGGCTTTTGTTCGTAATACGAGTTCTCTTGAAAAAACTTGGCCGCGTCATCCACGTTCATTCCTTGGCAGTGCATTTTGATCGAGACGCAGAACCGGCAGACGCGCAACAACGCTTCGTCGGTTTGCGCCAGAAGGTACTTGGCCGCTTTCACCTTGTCGTCGTGGTTTAGCGTTCCTGAAGTGCCCGCGCCAAACCCTTCGTCCACCATCATTTGCTCGGCGTAATGCGCCCAGCCTTCAACGAACGCGTAACTGTTAAAGATTTTCTCCAGCTTATTGGCCGGCGATGCATTCAGATGCAGGAATTGGACATAATGGCCGGGATAGCATTCGTGAATGGAGACGATGTCCGTGGTGTAATAATTAAACGCGCTCAACCATTCTTCCTTCTGCTGCGCGCTCCAGTCGTGCTCGGGCGGCGTCACGTAGTAATACGCTTCGGTTGCTTTGGTTTCGAACGGGCCGGGTGTATCCATTGAAGCAAAGCTGGTGGCGCGGAGGTACTGCGGTGTTTCCGTCACTTGCGGCCGGACGGGAGAGGGCAGGCTGATGATTTTGTGGTCCATCAGGAATTGGCGGATCATGTCCAAATCCCTGGCGGTATCTGAAATCAAATTCTGCTCAGTGGGATGATCCTTTTGAATGGCCTGAAAAACTTCGATTGGCTTTTTGTCAGGATCAATTTCCCGAGCGGCTTCGGCAAAGACCTGCTGTTTTCGTTGCAATTCACGCAAGCCGATCTCCAGCAGTTGGTCCACCGGCATCGTCACCATCTCACCATATTCAAGCAGCTTCGCATATTTTTCACGGCCTAGCGCATAATGGTCATTTGCCTTGGGGAATTTCTGTTCTTTCAGATAGGTGACGTAATTGCGAAGTTCGCTGATGGCTCGGTCATTGGCGGTCTTGAACTCGGCCATTGTTTTTTGATTCTTTACCTGGGCAAGCGCGTCAACAAGGTCTTTGCCCAGGAAATCCGCGGCCCCATTCGCCTGGTCGATCGCCAGCTCGATCTGTGGACGAGGCAATGACTCCGCCAAATTGGCCCGGGCTGCCGTAAAAATGGCCGGGGCCTGGCTGAGAATGGCTGTGATGGAGGCGACGCGTTGCTCGAGAGGGGCAAAATTGCGCTTTACGTAAATGTTTACGTCCAGCACGCCCGCGTAGGTCATCGGGTTATGCGAATAGATTTCCATCTGTTCGAAACTGAACCGCTCGCGTTCGATGGCATTGCGCAGAATGCGATAATCATAAGACGCCGGGGCGCTCAATAGGTTGGTTTCAAGCCGGCCCAAACGCTCATCGAAACTACGCAGCCGTTCCAGTTCGCGATTCAGTGACGCCCGGCTGAAATCCGTTACCTTCCCGTCATATTCGTGAAAACCCAGTGTTGTGCCCGTTTGCGGCCGCCAGGCGAGGTATCCCTGGAGGTAATCATCCGCCAATTTTTGAAACTCCGCGTCGGACTTGGCGGCTTCCGCCACCGACGGAAAGTGAGCAACCGCGAGACTTACGATGAATCCCAGAATTCCAATAACCTTTTTCACCCGGGAGATCTAACCCGCAAAACCCATTCTGAGAAGCATAAGATCGATGGTTCTTGGCAGGAATAAGTTCGACTGCTAATTTCGCCGGCCTGAACGAAACGAACAGTGAACGTGAAGTTATGAATGCAATACTTACCCGCAGAGATTTTCTCAAAACCACTGGGGCGGCCGTTGCCGCAGCCGGCGCCCTGCCGAGCGCCTGGGCGCAAGGTGACAAAAAAATAACTGTGGCCCTGGTCGGGGCCGCCCATATCCATACCCCTGGTTTCGTTGATTTGGTCAAAACGCGCAAAGATGTGCGGGTCAAATCGGTTTGGGACCATGACTCGGCTCGGGCTCAGCAGCGGGCGAAGGATTTGAATGCCGAGGTTGTCGATGACGTAAATAAGATCTGGTCGGATCCCGAAATCCAGGCCGTTGTGATCTACTCGGAAACGAACCGCCACCATGATTTGGTTCTGGCGGCAGCCAAGGCAGGCAAACACCTGTTCGCCGAGAAACCGCTGGGCATTACGGCCAAGGAAAGCCTGGCCATGGCCCAAGCCATCGAGTCGGCCAACCTCCTCTTCACCACGGGGTACTTCATGCGGACTGATCCCAAGCATCTGTTCCTGAAGGATGAAATTGCCAAAGGGCACTTTGGCAAAATCACCCGCGCGCGCGGCTCCAACTGCCATAGCGGTGCTTTAGAGGGTTGGTTCGACAAGGAGTGGCGTTGGATGGCCGATCCGAAGATTGCGGGGATCGGCGGTTTCGGCGACCTGGGCACGCACAAGCTGGATATTCTGATGTGGATGCTGGGCGACGTGGAGGCGGTCACCGCGGACGTCAAAATCGTTACCGGGCGATATCCTGGTTGCGACGAATGCGGCGAAGGTCTAATCCAGTTCAAGAACGGCGTCATTGGCACGCTGGCGGCCGGGTGGGTGGACATTGAGGATCCCGTTCAGCTGTTGATCAGCGGCACTGAAGGCCACGCGGTCGTGGTAGACAACCATCTCTATTACAAAAGCAAGCACGTGCCCGGCAGCGACAGCAAGGATCCCTACACTAAGTTGCCGCCGGCTTCACGCCCTCCAATGCACCAATTCCTGGACGCCGTGGCCGGCGACAAGGACCAACCGCTGGTCAAGCCTTCTGAGGCCGCGGCGAGAGTCGTGGCAATGGAAGCGCTTTACAAAGGCGCGCGCGAAAAGAAGTGGGTCACGCTCAAGGCGTGATTCGCGGTTGGGGCCTCCAGGCCGTGCTTAGAGCCTTTCTGTAGCCCGCATGGCGAAAGAGAATAGCCCACCGATTCATCGGTGGGTTATAAGTGCGGCGAAAAACAAGTCCCGACAGGGACGAAAGAATATCAACGGTTCGCTCCGAGTTTCAAGCGTTCCTTGTTCCGCATCTGAACGGGCTTTACTGCCTCGGAAATGACCCTCCACCGTTAAAGGCGGTAGGGTATTTCCGATCGTTCCCCGCCCCGGGACTCTACTTTTCGCCCGAAAGGTCTCGGATTTTGAGGTTCCGGAACCAGACCTGGCTGTGGTGATCCTGCAGCAGGAGATGGGCTTTGACCCGCTCTCCGAACCCGGAAATATTTTTGAATTTGCTTTCGGCAACTGCGGCCTTTACGGCATCGCTGCCACACTCGTATTCCAAGACCTTCACGCCATTGAGCCAGTGTTCAACGTGGTTGCCTTTGACAACGATGCGGGATTGATTGATTTCGCCAACCGGTTTGGTCGGGGGCGGCACAATGGGTTTTAGCACGTCGTAAAACGATGCGGTGACGTGTTTGCCGCCCGCGATTTTGCCGTCCGGATTCTTTTGGTCATCGAGCATTTGATACTCATGGCCCAACGCCGAACCACGCGATTCCACGACGAAATATTTTAAACCACTGTTTCCAGCCGGCTCGATCTTCCATTCCCACTGAAGGTCAAATTGATCGTACTCGCCGTCAGAAAGCACGTCCCCGCCGTTTTTCCCGAGGCAATGAAGCCAGCCGTCTTCGACGGCCCAGCCGCTCGCTGGGAACGAACTCTTTTTGAAGCTGTGCCAACCCTGGGTTGTTTGGCCGTCGAACAGCAGCTTCCATCCGGCGGCTCTCTCTTCGGAAGACAACTGGTTGGGCGTCGATTGGGCCAGCAGTTGACCGGTTACAAAGATGGAACCGAAGCAGCAAAACCTAAGCAAGGCAGAACTCATATTCATGACCATATCACCCGTGCAGCAACATCGCCGCGATTACCGCGGCCAACGCAATCCGGTACCACCCAAACACCACAAACGTGTGCGTCTGAATATAACGCAGCAGCCATCGGACCGCGATGAACGATACGATTGCCGAGACAACAAAGCCCAGGAGCACCATGTTCCAGTTCTCCGGTTCCGCGCCTGGTGGCGGATGATGCAGCGCCTTAAAGATCTTCCAGCCGCCCGCAGCCAGCATCGTTGGGATTCCCACCAGGAAACAGTATTCCGTCGCCGCCGGACGACTGAGCCCGAGGATCAGACAAAATAAGATAGTCACTCCCGAGCGGGAGGCGCCCGGGAAGACCGCTGCGATTAATTGGCCGACTCCTACGGCCAATGCCATGGCCCACGTCACCTCGTTTCTTAATGAGCGACCTCGCAGCCACGCTTCGACCACCACAAAGCCGACGCCTCCTACAAAGAGCGCGATTGCCACCGGCTTAAGCTGCTCGGGCAGCTTGAACCCCTTTTTATCCAGGATAAAGCCCCCCGCTCCCGTAATCACGAAAGCGAGCAGGATTTTCCCTGCATAAAGCTGCGTCTCGCGATCTCGGAAGTTAAAAAAAAACTGCCGGAGGCGATCCGGAAAAAGAGGCAGCACTGCCAGCACCGCGCCGGATTGAATCACGATATTAAAGAGGTCGCTCTGGTGCGTGTGCAACCAGCGTTCAGCAATCAACAAGTGTCCCGTCGAAGAAACCGGAAGGAATTCCGTGATCCCCTCGATAACCCCAAGAATAGCGACGATAAACCAAAGCGGCATGCCCGGCTAGAAACGAAAAAACCCGCCAAAAGGCAAGGGCAAACACGGAGGAAAGAATGATTCCGCCTGGCGGTGGTGCTCTAAGAACGGAAGCGACGGCTGTTTTCCGCCGTGCCCGAAAGGGAGACCTGGTTCCAAACCCTGGTCGAACTCTTGGCTACCGATGCGTCCGAGTGCCGGCGCTCTTCTAAGACGCCGCTACGCTGGTTCAGGGCAGAAGCTCAAGTCGATAAAAATGTTGAGAGGACGGGCTGAAATCGTTCGTAATGTTCAGGGCCGAGCCGGTTCCCATTATTGCCGCACCCAACGGCAACCAGGTAGGGTCGCGCAAGTCACTTTTATATTGCACTTGGTACATCTGACCAGCGATTCCCATCCAAGAGAGGACCAGGTTCGTGGTCGTGGCTTGGAATGTCAACGGCACCTGGACGGCCGCTTGAGTTGCAGCGGAGAAGCTCAGGTTGTCGATGGCCAGCCCTTGGGCCTTGCCGGTGGCATCCTGCATCTCCCAGACCAGCCAAAGCGCTGTTCCGGGAGCCCAGCCAATGATGGGCTGCGCCACCATGCTCAGGTTCGTCTGATTATTGGCGGACGTCCCGTCGACTGCCACGCCACCAACCGCAACCGGGTCTACCGGAAATGCCACGTTCAAAGCGGGCAGCAGAGCCGTGTGACTGCCAGTGAAGGGCGCGTTGGAGGTCGGGTCCAGGTAATAGAAGCATTCGAGGGTTTTGGGCAAATTGGATTGGCGCCACAACTCGCCGGTGACTTGCACACTGATGGCATCGAGGGTTTCGGTCGTTTGATTGATAAACTTGGCTCCGAAAAGAGCTGGGCCGGTGCTGCTGGTGGCCAGCAGGCCTAAAGCTCGATTCGAACTATTCGGCAAACCAAAGCTGATTTGGCCGCCCGTGGTCTGATCCCCATCGGTGGCCCCGAACTTGGAACTGAGGTTGCCCAGCCCATACCATCCGGCCAGTTGGGAAACGCCCAGGCCCCCGTTGCCGCCGACCAGAGCTGAGTCGGCAAACCCATAGGGGTTGGCTAACGAGTAGGTCACCCCGTTAATGGTCACTGGATTATCCGAATTGACCGAAGTCGCACCTGGATTGGGCAGGCTATCGAAGTTCTGAGAATAAACGCTGCCGACACTGGTGTAGGCGATGAACGCAGGAGGATTGGCCGCGTTGTTAGTGCTACCGGGCGTTGGCCAAGCGAATTCCTGCCGCTCAAAACTCTGGCCGTCGGGCATCGACCCGTAGGAATGGTCGAGACTGAGGTTGGTATAATCGATATAGTCCAGAACCTGCGGCTGGGTGTTGTACAGCCGGCTAAGCGCGAGCGAACCTGAGCCGCTGGACAGGGTAAACCCAGTGTGCAGTTCATTGGGAGTAGACAAGCCGGTCTCGGCGTCAGCGAAGATGATCAAGAACTGGCCCGGCCCGATGCTGGCGGAATTGGGGAATTGCCAGCTCAAGAGATTGGCGTAGTTGGTCGAAAGATAAAGACCAGCCAGCGACACGGTATTGGTGGTTGGATTATAGAGCTCGAGCCAAGGCACGTGCCGGCCGGCACGATTGGTCAGGCCGGTCAAATTATCCGCCTGCAGTTCATTCAACCACAATGGTGGAAAGGAGGGTAAGGCCGCCCGAACCGAGTTGGTTCTATCAGGTGACTGGGCGTTGGGCACACTCATCCAGTTACCCACTCGCCAGTTGTCCTGTGTGGGATCAATTAATTGAAGTGAGCTATTCGTCCCACTTGGCCAAGGTGCTTGGCTGGCGTAGCGCACTTTTGAGATTACCTGTTCCGGTAATAACCCGGTTGCCGGTTGAATCAACGTGAGCGTCTCGCCGTCGGATTGGAGCACCCCTTTAAAGGTGTCAAAGACGAGATTCGTGGCGCCGTATGCGGCCGCAAAGGCCACGCGGTTTGCTGCCAGTACAAGGAAGCCGTTCGGAGCGATTGAGGAACCGGCAGGGAATGTGTACGCGAGACCTTTGAACTGCCATCCCGACAGGTCAAAGCTCAAGCTGCTTGAATTATTGTACAGCTCAACATACTGCGCGCCGGGTAGCGCCGGGTTGCTCATAATCTCGTTGAGCACGACCTGTCCGGCGGCCGACACCGAGGGATTGTTGTAAACTGCGGTGATATTGGTTGACGCGCCCGAGACTGGTTGGCCATGCGGATCGAGGCCGATCACCAGCCATTGATTGGTTCCCGGCTGCAGGACAACCTTGGCGGTCCAATTCGAAACCGTGGTCCACGAGACTGGCCATTGCGCGCCGTTGAATGACACGTTCTGAACCGAAACCGGAGCCGTGCCGCTAATGAATGCCAGGTCATTGCTCATGGCTACCGAGTTAACGCTGAAAGGCGCAGCCACTGTGGCCAATTGAGCTTGCAACGCGGCGCGACGTTGACTGAACCAGGTCTTGACGGCGCTGGGTTCAGTGAGAGCGCGGCCGTCGCACCAAAGTATTCCATTATCGAAGAGGGAGCGGGACTTGGCATCGATGACCGGGTTGCAATTGGCCGGGTCCAGTGGACCATCGACCGCGTTTTGCACCGCGCGCCAATAGGCGCGGGCAAAAGGCGGAAAGGCATACATCCGGGTGATGGTGGGGTCATCGGCGTTGAAGAGGGGCCCGGCGCTGGCGGTGTAGCGGGAGCTGTAAATCGGGGCCGCCAACATGGCCCAATCCAGATCGAACATGTACAGCTGCCACTTGCCGCTCGGCGGCACATACGCATACATGTTCTTGCCGATTTCGTGGCCGTAGGCGTCGAAATTCTCGATAATGTGTTCGGTCGCGAAGATCCCCATCCATTCTTCAATGTCCACGAGTCCTGTGACGGCGCTTGTGTACGGTTCTGGTCCGGGCGCATTGACGGCGTCGACCAAAGCGAAAATGTTGGTGTAATCGTCCCGCCGGTCGGTGCTGCGGAACATGAAATTCCAGCGGTAATGCTCGCGCTTTTTGACGCCGCCGGTGGTGGTGTAGTTTTGCAGGCGGGGTTCGGGATCGGCGGTCAGACTATCGGAATCGCTAAACTCGAACGCCCGCTCGATTTTGAAGAGCTCCCCACTGCTGTCGGTGGGGGACCACTCGCTGACGAAACTGCCGGCCGGTTGGACCACGGCCTCAAAGGTGGTTTGCCGCGCCTCGTCGGTGACTCCATTCACATGCAGGCGGATGGTATGACGATGACTCCAGGGAAGATTAAGGCGATCGGCAATCCAGTAACACATTTGCTCCTGCAACGCGGTGGTTTCCCCTCCATGCCCGCCGGGCCAGTCGAGCACCAACTCGGTCTCGCCGAGGAATAGATTGTCATCCGGAAAGCTGATGGAATAGCCGCAGCGCCCGCAAGTGGCGCCGCAGTAGCTGGGGGAGATGTACGGACTGCCCTTAAAGCGCGCGCCGCTGGTATAAATGACCCGCTTATCGTCGAGAACGAACGTTACCGGATAGTCGCTGTTATCAAGCCGATTATCTCCGTTCCAAGTGTTCAGAGTGGCTTTGGTCATCCAGAGCCGGTAAACGGGGAAATTGCCGGTAGGCTGGACTTCGCCGACCCGCACAAGGCACTCGCGCGCGGGCACATTATTGGGAAAAGTCGACGTAGCTGGGATGATAGCCTGGTCGGTGGCCTGGATATAAAAAGCAATCATGATACCCGAGGCCTGGCCGGGGATGGTCGCGCTCCAGACCCCGTCTCCCGCAACCACATCGCCGCCGGTCCCATCATCCGTCATGCTCACGGTGGAGTAGGTGGTATTGGGATCCAAACGGTACTTGAGCAGTACCGCACCGACGTTGTCAGGGTCACTAACGCGTGCGCTGACGACGATTGGCTGTCCGACCGCGGGCAATACGGGCGCGTGTTGGACATCGAGAATTGCGGGTGGGGCATTGCTGACAAAACGGCTGTTGCGCAGTCCGGGGGTGCCAGGGTTGGCTGGGTTGGGCAACTGGGCCGCGCATTCCAGCCAATTGCCACGCAACCGCAAGAGGATTTCGGGATCTCCCTTGAGCCAGCGAACGGCCGCGCGAATCGTCACGTTAGTGCTGCCAGCCGGCAGCGGACTGGTTAAGAGCGTACGAATGCGGTTCACCTGGTTATCGGCTTTGTTTACCGCCCGAACGTGATAACTTTGCGCGCTGTTGAATCCTTCAGATGTTTCCAGGCCCGAAGTCTTCTCGGTTCCTTCGGCAATCCAACCACTGGCGCCCGATTCAAATGTACCATTGGCGATGTGATTCGAGCCGGTCGCATCGATCACTTGCACATTGTCAATGAGAGCCTCGCCGACGCCCTCCAACAAGACCTGCAATTCGTCGGCCGGTACGTCGCCGTTATCGATCGTGCCGATGGCCGAAGTGATGGTCCACCCGGCCTTGTGAGTTTCGTCGCTATCCGCCCAATTGGGTGCTAATCCATTGTCAGCGTGTGGGTCGATCAGTTCCAGGCTGCTGCCCCCTGCCTGGGACCAGTCGCCCCATTGTCCGCCGGTTCCATACGTCACCTCGTTGACGACAACATATATGGTATTGGTGGTAGAAATCTGACCGGTCGTGGTCACCACTTGTTGCGGCATGGCCAAGGCTAATCGCTCACCATGATGCGCGAGTGCGCCGGTGAAGTTTCCCACCAGGTTCCCCGAATTGAGATTGGGATAGTTCGTGAGCATCCGGGCAGCGTTCCGTGCGACGACCAGGTAAGCGTCCGGAGCAAGCAGGGTATTGGCCGGGAACGCGTAGTTAATGCCCGCCGTGAACTGCCAGCCTCCCAGGTTGATCACGTGGGTGCTGCGGTTGTAAAGCTCGACGAATTGATCGTCGTCATTGAGCGAAACCGGTGCATACAGAATCTCGTTGATGACAACATCGGAAGTCCAAGCTGCGCTGTTGCTGCTGCCAGGCGTCGGTCGCGCCAGCGCCTGCATCCGCGCGGCGCCATCCGGTACGCGGCCGAAGGAGAGCCCTGGTTGCTGTCCTTCGTAACGCACCGCATCCAAGACCCGGGTGCCTGCGGCATTGCGTAAGTAGAGCGTGCCACCCTCCGCGTTCAGGCTGAAGCCGAAATCAGATTGGTTCAGAACGACAAATCCACGCGCTGGCACTACGCTGCCGGGCGGGAGAACGAACTTGTTTGTCTTCGGATCATCGCTCATGGAGCAGCCGGACAGATCCAGCAACTGCGCCGACCGATTGAACAATTCAATGAATTGGGTACCGGTAGGTCCATCGTTAGCCACGAACTCGTTAATGACCACCGGTGCCAAAGGATCAACGGTGACTGGATCGAGACGGCCGGGAGATCCTCCGACGCTCTCGCTGGCAGCCCAGGCCAGAACGTTGTCTTCACCATAGGAAGGCCGAGCGAGGACCAGTGAGTGGCCCCCGCCGTCGGGTGAGACCGGCCAGGGTGGAGTCGTGCCGTAGTTTACTTCCAGCAGCACCGCACCGGCCTGGCTGAGCAAGCGCACTGTGCCTTGGCTGTTTGGAAGGCTGTTCAGGTACGGCCCAAAAAGATTGGTCAGCCCATAGACGGCCTGAAGATCGCCGGGTGATTTTGCGACCACAACGAAACCGCCGCCATCGATTTGGCTGCCGGGAGGAAAGGTGTAACCGATACTGCCGCTTAGCTGATAACCGCTCAGGTCCTGGGGTTCTCCGCGCGAGTTGAACAGCTCAACGAATTCCAAACTGCTGTTGGTTGGGTGATACATTATCTCGGAGATCACCAGGCTGGTGCGCCGGCTGCATTGTCCGGGCGGCTCGATGCCGAGCGGGCCATTAGTTCCGGCGGTTATCACAGCCGACAGATCGCGGAACGCCGCGGTCGTCGGCTGGTTGGTGGTGTGGCTGGAAACCACAAATCCGAAATAGAGGTTTGACGGCCAGGCGGACGTTAATGATCCCAACTGGGTCCAGTTCCGGCCGTCGAGGCTGCCGAATCCGGTAAGCGCATTGCCGGCCCGCTTGAGCCGCAGCCATGTACTGGGGTAGTTCACCGGAAAATGACCCGAGATGGTGGCTGAGCCGTTGGTCGAGGAGCGCCCTTCAAAAAACATTCCGCTGATGCTCGGGGTGGCCATCACACTGGCCGAAATCGAGCCGGGGCTCAGATCCTCGCGTGCCATGAGGCCGGCTTCCGACCAGGCATCGGCCAGAGCGAGCGAGTCGAGCCTCACCATCCAATCGAAGTCGCCACTTTTGAATTGGTAATTGAACAGGCACTCGTCATTCGTGCCGCCGACCGCCGCGCCCGCCGCCGTGATGTTGTAGCCGTTTCCGGACGACACTTGCGCCGCGTCCGGAAAGGAATCTCCCAGGATCACAGGTGTATAGGCGCGGGCCGTAAATTGAGCCTGGGAATTTGGAGCGATGACATTGGCCGCATGCGACTGGTCCGTGAGGTTGTTAACTGTCAGGGCATAGTTGGTGCCGTCCGACAGCGGAGCGACGGACAGCAAGACATTCGTTTGAGACTCGTCGAGAGTTGCGCTGCTAATCGCCACAGTGGTATCGGCGTCTGCCAGATGATAGTTGAGCACATTTGTAGCTGTGCTCGAACTGATGCGTTCGGAGAAGCTGACTTGAACCTGGTTAGGTGAAAGGCTTTGAGCACCTAATAAGACGGGAGGATTTGTATCGGCGATGACTGTCAAAGTAGCAACAATGCTGGTGACTGCATAAGTCCTGTTGCTAACGACATTTTGAGCAACGACTTGAAACTGCGCTCCGTTGTCGGCGTAAGCGACCGGACTTAAAACATAGGCCGCGTTGGTTGCCCCAGCGATCGCATTCGGGACCCGATACCATTGGAAGGTCGGAGGAGGAGTGCCCGACGCTCCCGCGCCGAAAGAGACCGAGGACAGCTCCAGGGCGTTTGTATTCTGCGGCTGGCTGGTGATGCTGACGGGCGTTTGGACGAATGCGTTTGGCGCAACTACGATGCTGGGCAGACCTGAAGCCTTGAGTAAGAAATAATCGACGTCAAACTGGAAGCTGCCGCCTGAGCTGGCGGTAATCCCGGCATATCCGGTGCGGGTTGGTTGTGCCGGGGTGTAATCCCATACTACCTGCCAGGTTGCAGGCTCGGCCTGGCTGCCATCACCGAGCCAGATTTTTGCGAACACGTCATTGGCGCCGCCTTGAGAAGCGGCGTTAGGCTCCTGCCGTAGCCGGATCCAATACCAGGTATTGAGCTGCCAGGCGTAGGCTTGCATCGGGCCCCAGGCGGCCATGTCGTCCAGCATGGCCATGTGTAATGCTGATTGGCCATCGCTGGTATTTTCGCGAAAGAGATAGTTGATGCCCAGGCTGGAGGACGGGTCCACGCCAACACCGATGCCCCCTCGGACCAGGTCACCGGACCCGTAGCTGAGGATGCGGACGCGCGCCAGGACTTCCTGCACGGCATTATCGTAGCCGGGCAACTGATAGAGCAGGTGGGTCGGATCATACAAGGATGAGGCAACGTGAAGCACCCCATTGCTCACCGAAACCGTGCCTCCGGCACTCAAAATCCAATTTGGGTCAAGACTCGTGCCAGTAAAATCATCCTGGAATCCGCTGACGGTTGTGCCGACGTCTATTGGAAGCTGCAGTTGAGCCGGGGCGCGGGCCACGCTCAACAAGAACGCAAACGATGCCAGAAGAACCGCCAACCGCCGGTACAAACGTGACGCAGACATTAAACGACTATTCTAAAATCAGGGCAGGATTTCGAGCCGGTAAAACCGAACCGGGGACTGGCTGAAATCGCTGGTGAAACTCATAACCGCGCCCGTGCCCGGCACGGGGTTTCCTAAAGGGGTCCAGGTCGGCGCGCCGAGGTCATCTTTATATTCAACTTGGTAGCTGGTTCCGGCGGTACTGGTCCACGAGAGTGTCAGGTTTGTAGTTGTGGTCTGGAAAGTGACTTGGACCTGCGCAGGAGCTTGAGGCGCTGCCGAGAAGCTCAGGTTGTCAATGGCCAGACCCTGGGCTTTGCCGGTGGCATCAGGCATTTCCCACACCAGCCAAAGCGCTGCCCCCGGCGCCCAGCCAATGATGGGTTGCGCCACGATGCTCAGGTTTGTCTGATTATTGGCGGACGTCCCGTCGAGAGCCACGCCGCCAACCGCAGCCGTGTCCACCGGAAATGCCACGTTCAAAGCAGGCAGCAGGGCCGTGTGACTGCCAGTAAACGGCGCATTGGCGGTGGGGTCGAGGTAATAGAAGCACTCGAGCGTTTTGGGAATATTGGATTGGCGCCACAACTCGCCGGTGACTTGGACGCTGATCGTATCGAGAGTTTCGGTCGTTTGATTGATGAACTTGGCTCCGAAAAAAGTTGGTCCGGTGCTACTGGTAGCCAACAGGCCCAAGGCCCGGTTCGAACTGTTGGGCAACCCAAAGCTGATTTGGCCGCCCGTGGTTTGATCTCCGTCGATAGCTCCGAACTTGGAACTGAGGTTGCCCAGTCCATACCATCCTGCCAGTTGAGAAATTCCCAGGCCGCCGTTGCCGCCGACCAGAACCGAGTCGGCAAACCCATAGGGGTTGGCTAACGAGTAAGTCACCCCGTTTATGGTCACGGGATTGTCCGAATTGACAGAAGTCGCACCTGGATTGGGCAAGCTATCGAAGTTCTGAGAATAGATGCTGCCGACACTGGTGTAGGCGATGAACGCAGGAGGATTGGCGGCGTTGTTAGTGCTACCGGGCGTTGGCAAAACGAACTCCTGTCGGTCGAAACTCTGGCCGTCGGGCATCGACCCGTAGGAATGGTCGAGACCGATGTTCGTATAATCGATATAGTCCAGAACCTGCGGCTGGGTGTTGTACAGCCGGCTAAGCGTCAGCGAACCTGAGCCGCTGGAAAGGGTGAAACTGGTGTGCAATTCATTGGGAGTAGACAAGCCGGTCTGGCCATCGGCGAAAACCGTCTTGAACTGGCCCGGCCCAATATTCGCGGTTGCGGGGAATTGCCAGCTCAATAAATTGGCGTAGTTGGTGGATAGGTAAAGGCCAGCCAGTGACACGGTGTTTGTGCTGGGATTGTACAGCTCAAGCCAGGGCACGTGTTGTCCCAGGCTATTGGTGATTCCGGTGTGGTTATCCGCTTGCACCTCATTCAGCCACAGAGACGGAAACGGGAGAAGTGTGGTCTGAATCGAGTTGGGCGAACCTGGCGTGAAGAGGGCGGAAGAGGAGGTTTGCGGCTGAATACTTTGCAGGCTGTAGACCTGCCCACTATTGGGAGAACTTCCAGAAAGGCGAATGAGCATTTGTGAACCGTTGGTGCTCGGCAGGTACCAATAACTCAGCGTGTAAGTTCCATTGGTCACGATTGGGGCCGTGTTCTCCCAGATAGTCGAGCCGATCGGGTCGCCAGGACTGCTGGTTACAACGTGCAGACTGGCGGTGCCCGAGTGCTTTACCGAGGTGTCGATCGCCGACCCGGTCATATTGGCGGACACGGTCCACGGCCCAGTGAGGGCGCTTTCGAAATCACCGTTTTGGATCAGGTTCGGGCCGGCTTCGGGAACCGTGCCGGCCACAAGCTTGATGTCGTCGACATACACGTCTCCTCCGCTTCCATGGAGGCCGACCAGCAGAATCGGTCTTGGAGCGGTGCCGGTTAGCGTGACGTACTGCCAGGCCGGCGAAACCGGCGCGTTGGTCAACACGGTTTGCCAATTGCCCTCGCGCCAGTTGTCCTGCCGCGGATCAACCAATTGCAGCGAACTGCCGACAGTCAGGCCACTATCCGGCCAGGGGGCTTTGCTGCCGTAGCGAACTTTGGAAACGACCACATCCGCACCGCCTGACGTTGCGGGCTGAAGCAGAGTCAAAGTCTCGCCATTGCCCTGCAGCGTCCCGCCGAAAGTGTCGAATATAGGGGTCGTGGCGCCATAAGCAGCGGCAAACGCAAGACGGTCGGCAGCCAGGACAACGAAACTGTTCGGCAGAATGATCGAACCAGCAGGGAAGGTGTAAGACAGACCATTGAACTTCCAGCCGGAGAGATCAAAGCTCGTGCTGCTCGAGTTATTATACAGCTCAACATACTCGGCCCCGGCGATACTCGGGTTGTACATGATTTCATTGATAACCACTTGCCCGACCGGAGAAGGGGCGGCACCGGCGTACACCAGTGAGACCAGATTGCTGGCACCCGCAACGGGTTGGCCGTGAATGTCTACACCGACCACGCTCCATTGGTTGGTCCCCGGCTGCAAGGGCACTTGAATTTGAAAACCGGTGACGCTCGTCCAGGTCAGCGGATATTGCGTGCCATTGATCCACACACTCTTGATGTTGACGGGGGCAGCGCCGGTCAGCGTGGCGAGATTGTTGTTAAGGCTGGGCGCATTCAGGCTGAAGCCGGTGACATTCTCTGCCGCAATTTGGGAAGCGATGCTGCTGCGCGCCGAGCTGAGCCAGCCTTTAATATTGGTGCTCGGGTTCTCCACGTTGATGCCATTGGCGGCAAAGGCGTTGAACTTGGCGTCCAGCATGGGCCCGCTGTTTGCCAAAGGCCCGTTCACTAGTTCTTGCAGCGCGCGCCAGTACATTCGGCGAAACGTTGGGTTGTTGTAGATGTTTTCCGTATTGGGATCCTGGCCGTTGCCAGAGAACAGGTTTGCTCCCGGCCCCCAGGAGCCGCTGTTGCCAATGACAATGTTAAAGTCCCACATCAGTAATGAGTACTTAACGGTCGACGTTCCGAGGTATCCGTAGAGGTTCTGGGCATTTTGGGCCCCAAACGAATCCCAGTTGCCCGCGGCATGGTTGGCGGCGAAAACGCGCATCCAATTTTCCATATCCGCGATGCTTTCCATATTGGCGACGTAGTTGGGGGTCCCATAGGAATTGGCCGCATCGACCAGTGAAAAAACATTGGTGTAATCGCTATTGGAATTGGGAGAGCGCCGACTCAGGAAATTATACCGATACCGGGCCAATTTTTTGGCCCCGCCAGTAGTGGTGTAGGGCATGAGATTGCACCAGGACGCATTATTAAATCCAATCGAAATCCCGGACGGGTTTGGGGCAAACTCGAACCACGGTTGCATTTTGTAGAGCCAGCCGCCGCTATCATTGGGGTAATGCTCTTTCACCACATCACCGTCGGGCGTTTGCGCATCTTCCATGAGTGTGCCGCGACGGCTGCCATTCACGTACACGGCCACGTAGCGGCGGTTGAGCCAAGGCGCGCCGAGCGCCCGGAGAAAGGAGTTGGCCAACTGCTCGCGTTGGATGCTGGCGTCATCGCCGGCTCCGTTGCCCGGCTGATGAATTTTGTTGAACGACGTCGCTCCGAGGAATTTGTCGTCGTCTGGGAAAATCCATTTGTAATGGCACAAGTTTCCGTTCGGTGTATTAAAGCCCTGATGGTACGGGCTGCCGGCAAAACGCCCCTGGGCATTATAGATGATTCGCGGACCAATGACGATTGTGCAATCGTGCGATTCGTTGCTCAGGTCGGATAATTGGCTCCAGCGCGTCGCGTTTGTTTGGGTGATCCACAAGTGATAAACTCCAAAGCTTCCGACTGGATTGCCGTCCCCAAACATGACCACGCATTCAGGGTCCGGCGCGTTGTTATTGAGCAGCGCCGGAAAGCGGGTAGCGGCCGCCTTTGAATCCTGGGCTACGATGTAAAAAGCTACGATGGCGCCTGAAGATTGCCCCGGGATTGTCCCGCTGAAAACTCCATCCCCGGCCAAGGCATCTCCCCCCGTGCCATTGTCCCGCATGACCACAGAGCTGTACGTTGTCGCTGGATCCAGGCGATAGAACAGCGTCAGGCTCTGCACTCCATCCGCGTCGTGCACCCGCGCGCTCACCACAACGCTCTGATTCGCTGCGGGAATCGGGGGGTTATGGGTTACCTGGTAAATCGCCGGACCGGCATTCGGGACAAAGGCGCTATTGCGGGCGCCCGGCGTACCTAAGTTGGTTGGTACCGGCAATGTGCCGGTCGCCTCAAGCCAATTGCCATTTAAGCGCAGCAGCGCCTCTGGCCAGCCGTGCAGCCAGCGCGCTTTGAAGCGCAGTGTCGCGATTTGGCCCGCTCCGAGCGTGTTGCCGCTCAGGGTTGCTTCGCACGAGTTATCGCCAGTCCACATCCGGTCGCTGCAGCGAATGTGGAGCGAGTGAGTGCTGTTGTAGCCGCTGTTTTCCAGGCTCGAACGGAATTGATCCCCCTGCAACGACCAGTTGCCCAGCCCCGTCTCAAAATCCGGAGTCAATACGAGATTGGCTCCGGTTGAGGCCGGCACCACTTCAATATTGTCCACGAGGCATTCGCCTACGTCCAATAACCCGATTTGCGCATGAGCAATTGATGACTCGTAATTGGCGCCGTTGTCCAGCACGCCGGTGGTCTCGATATTGGTCCACGTCGATTTCTGCGTCTCATCGCTGTCAGCCCAATTGGCCGCCAGCCGGTTGTTGCTGTTGGGATCGGTCAACTCCAGGCTGCTGCCGCCTCCGGCCGACCATTGGCCCCAGCGCCCACCGGTCCCATAGGTTAGATCATTGATCACGATGTGAATCAGGTTGGTCTGCACCGCCCCCAGTTTGTTGGTCTGCACGACCGTGTCGGGCATGGTCAAAGCCAGGTACTCACCGTTATGCGAGAGTTTGCCCGAAAAATCCCCTATGCAATTGGCTATTGTCAGATTCGAGTAATTGGTGCGCAACCGCGCGGCGTTGCGGCCGATCACAAGATAACTATCCGGTGCTAACAGCGTGTTGGTGGGAAAAGTAAAACTGACCGCATCGCTCAGTTCCCAGCCGCCCAGGTCGATGCGATTGGTGC
>Ga0070741_10006137_pt1 | contig 26059 bp, 23 predicted proteins | sample Coa_R1_4_FD_66440 | JGI IMG/M metagenome (GOLD analysis project Ga0070741, IMG submission 66440) | Surface soil microbial communities from Centralia Pennsylvania, which are recovering from an underground coalmine fire - Coalmine... | ecosystem: Environmental > Terrestrial > Soil > Unclassified ... | reverse complement strand
GGTTTTTTTCGGTCGATGGCCCGCCAGGACTTGGCATGAACGTTGCTGATAGGGCCATGCGCATGTACCGAAGGTCTGCAGGTCCCGGTTGTCCGGCCTTGTTCGTCCATCGGAAACTTTCAGCAGGAAACCGTCGATGAGCGTCAGTGCGTCCACCAAGAAGCCGGCCTCCGGCAAGCGAGCGTATCGGCGCCAGGATCTCGAGCGTCGGCGGACCGAGCGCAAGTGGTTCGATCCGGCCATGAAACGCGAAAACCACGCGCGCCGCCCCGGCCAGGGTCACGGCGTCGCGGAGGAGCGCTAACCGTGGCGAGCGCCGCGATGATGGAAGACAGCACCGCCTGGTACCTGGACGAGCAGCGCAAGCTCGAGCAGCTGCAATCGGAGTTCCGCCACTGGCTGGAGACCAAGGAAGACATCGTCCGGCTCGCCGACCGGCGCGACCAGCTGCTCGCCTTCCTGAACGCGAAGTACGGCTATCGCGCCGACGCCGTCGAAGCGTCCGAGCGCGCCGAGTCGGAGCCGGTGGTCCGGCCGCTCCGTCCCTGACGGCGCGTCCGCTGTAACTCTTACCGCGCTCCTGCAAATCCTTCCGGCGCCGAGCGCCGCGAGTCCGGGGCGCACCGAAAATTACCCTTGTAAAAGAGCCCTGTGTCCCGTCCGCCGGGACGCAGCGCGCGCGGCACGGAGCTTGCAGTGGACCGTGCGGGGCGAAACGGGAGGCGGGAAGTCATTCGCCTCCGTCACAAGGAGATCAATATGTTGCAGCTGGCCGCAGTGTTCTTCGTGATCGCCCTGATCGCAGCGATCTTCGGCTTCGGCGGCATCGCCGCGGGCGCGGTCGAGATCGGCAAGATCCTGTTCTTCATTTTTCTGGTGATCTTCATCGTCACGTTCGTGCTGGGGATCATGCGAAGTTAGCAACGCAAGGAGGCGCAAAGTGGAAAGCGATGTGATGAAGAGCCCCGAGGGGCTGCAGAGAAGGAGCGACAAAGTGGCACGCAGCATTGAAGGAACCGCGGCCGATGCCGGCGAAATGGTGAGGGATGTCGGCAACAAGATCGGCGCCAGGATGCAGAACGCGAGGCAGCAGCTCACGCAGGCGCAGAGCGCCGTCACGGACGGAGCGAAGCAGGCCGCCGAGCTCACCGACGAGTACGTGCGCATGAACCCGTGGAAGTCCCTCGGCATCGCGGCCGCGGCCGGCTTGCTGATCGGGATCCTGATGACGCGCCGCTAGGCAAGCAAGGACATGATGGTGCGCGAAGAGATCGCCGCCGGCCGGGCTCAGGCGAGCGGAATCATCGACTCGCTGAAGGGCATCGCCCGGACGTCGGTGGAGATCGTCCACTCGCGGCTCGAGCTGCTCGTCACCGAGCTCTCCGAGGAGCAGTCGCGGCTGATCGAGCTGGCGCTGGTCGCCGCGCTCGCGCTGCTCGCGCTGTTCCTGGGCATCGTGTTCGCCGCCTTCCTCGTCGTCGCCGCGTTCTGGGACACGCCGTACCGGCTGTGGGCGCCGGGCATCATCGCGCTCGTTCTCGTCGCCGGCGCGGCGGTGCTCTGGGCGGTGTTCGTGAAGAAGGCGAAGGCGAAGGGCCAGGCGTTCAAGGCCACGCTGCACGAGCTGGCGACCGACATCGAGCACTTGCGATGAGGCTGAGGTCCCGGGAGCTCGCCGAGCGGCGCGAGCGCCTGCAGAATCGGATCGCGTCGCAGCGCCTGGAGCTCGAGCGGCAGCTCTCGGCCTGGCGCGGTCCCGTCCACGCGTTCGAGGTCGCGCGCCATGCGGGCGAGCGGCTGCGCAGCCAGGCGACGGCGCTGCTCGCGATCGCGAGCGCGCTGCTGCTGATCTCGCGCGGCCGGGTCCTCGGGAAGCTGTTCCTCGCGTTGCGCTGGGCCCGGTTCGCCGCCAAGTGGTGGGCGTTCGGCCGGATGCTGTACCGCGTGGGCGGCGGCTTCGGGCGCGGCGGCCCCGCCCATTACCGATGACCGCCAGGAGGAAGACTATGGCCAACGAATCCGCTTTCATCACCGACATCCAGACGCTGCGCAAGCGCGCGCGCGAGCACATCGAGAACGGCGCGATCACGCCCGGCTACGCCGCCGACCGCGGCACCGTGATCAAGCTGCTCAACGAGGCGCTCGCCACCGAGATCGTGTGCACGCTGCGCTACAAGCGCCACTACTTCATGGCGAAGGGCATCAACGCCGAGGCGGTCGCCGCCGAGTTCGCCGAGCACGCGGCCGAGGAGCAGGAGCACGCCGACCAGATCGCGCAGCGCATCGTGCAGCTCGGCGGCGAGCCCGACCTCTCGCCGCAAGGCCTCGCGGCCCGCAGCCACGCCGAGTACGTCGAGGGCGACTCGCTGACCGACATGATCACGGAGGACCTGGTCGCCGAGCGCATCGCCATCGACAGCTACAAGGAGATGGTGAACTACTTCGGCAGCCAGGACCCGACGACGCGGCGGCTCATGGAGCAGATCCTCGCCAAGGAGGAGGAGCACGCCGAGGACCTGGTGAGCCTGCTCGAGGGAATGGAGCGGTGACGCGCAGGCGCGTGTCGTCCCGGCCATGCCAAGAGCTCTCTGGAAAGGCGCGATCAGCTTCGGCCTGGTGAACATTCCGGTCGGGCTGTATCCGGCCGAGAAAAAGAAGGAGCTCTCCTTCAGCATGCTCGACAAGCGCGACCTCTCGCCGGTCGGCTACAAGCGCGTGAACAAGGAGACCGGCAAGGAAGTGCCCTGGGAGCAGGTGGTCAAGGGCTACGAGTACGAGAAGGACCGCTACGTCGTGCTCTCGGACGAGGACTTCCGCCGCGCCAACGTCGAGGCCACGCAGACCGTGGACATCGTCGCCTTCGTCGACGCCGCGCAGATCCAGCCGCTCTACTTCGAGACGCCGTACTACCTCGCGCCGCTCAAGCGCGGCGAGAAGGGCTACGTGCTGCTGCGCGACACGCTCGAGCGCTCGGGCAAGGCGGGCGTCGCGAACGTCGTGATCCGCACGCGCGCGCACCTCGCGCTGGTCACGCCGATGGAAGGAGCGCTCGCGCTCGTCGTCCTGCGCTACGCCGACGAGATACGCCCGCTGGACGAGATCGGCCTCGACGCGTCGCTGAAGAGCGCCAAGCCGAGCCCGAAGGAGGTCGACATGGCGCTACGCCTGGTCGAAGGCATGTCGGAGAAGTGGGACCCGAAGCGCTACCGCGACACCTATCGCGAGGACATCCTCGCGCGCGTCGAGGAGAAGGTGAAGGCCGGCCAGACCGAGGAGATCACGGAGCCCGAGGCGAAGGAGCGGCCTTCCAGGGGCGCCGAGGTGATCGACCTGATGGCCCTGCTCAAGCGCAGCGTCGAGGAGAAGGGGCGCTCGCACGCGGGGCGGCAGCGCCGGCCCGCGGCGGCGCACGGGCGCGCCTCGCGGCGCGCGCACAAATCGAACGGCGCCGGCGAGCGGCATCGCCGCCATGCGTCGGCTTCCAGATGAAGGAGATGCGATGAGAAATGCAGCGCTTGCCTTGATGATCGTCACGCTCGCCGCGGTGGGCGCGTGCAACCGTACGGCCGACCAGACTCCCGCGAGCGGGCCGCAGGCAAAGGCGCCCGCCGCACCGCCGCCGTCGGGCTCGAGCGCGCCGCCGGCGGAAGTGAACCAGCCCTCGAGCGGCGCGACCCAGCCGCAGGCGCCCTCGGCGAACAGCGGCACGAGCAACGCGGCAGAGCCGCCGTCGAAGGAATTGAGCAAGCAGGAGGAGTCGACCGGCCAGCCGCGCCCGGGCACCGGCGGCGGGGATCATTCGACGCCCGCGCGAGAGCCCGGCGCCAAGGGCTGATCCGCGCGGACGCAAGATCCCTGGGCCCGATACGCCGAGACGCGGCAGTCGATCACCGGCTCGATGAAGCGCCGGCTGGGAACGGGCTAGTACGACGCGGGGCCGGCGTGCTGGTCGCGCGGCGCGAGCTCGCAGTACATGTTGCTGCCGTTGCACTCGAAGATCGTGAAGCAGCTGGGACATTGCGCGATCATGCCGATGCCGGCGGCGCGCTCGAAGTCCTCCAGCGTCGTGAAGCTCACGGGCGAACGGAAATCGCGCTGGCACCTCACGCACCGGACGAACGAGGCCGCGATCGCTTCCATGACCACTCCGCAGAGCACGTCGCCATCCGGGGGGGACCGGCGAAGGGTACCCGTGCGTTGGATCGAAAAGCGCCCTGCGAGTTCCGGCGTCAGCCGGCGGCGATGAGCCCCAGGGACACCGCGCGCACGACCGCGTGCGGCGAGCTCGCCGTCCCGAGCTTCCGGCGCGCGTTGGTGAGGTGAAAAGTCACGGTGCGCTCGGAGATCTCGAGGCTCCTGCCGATCTCGGCCGCGGTCTTGCCGCGCGCCGCGAGGACCAGGCATTCGCGCTCGCGCCGGCTGAGCGCCATGTCCGGCGCCGGCTGCGATACCGAGACCGAGCCCTCGAGTCGCCGGCGGATGATGCGCGCGCAGGCGTCGTGTACGTACACCGCGAGCAGATGCGCCTCGGCCATCATGTCGAGGATGGCGCGCTCGGTGTCGACGCCGCCCTGCAAGCTGATCAGCGTCAGGGCGCTCCACTGACCCGCGGGTCCGTGCGTCGGGAAGATGATGCCCGTGGCGAAACCGAACTCCCGCGCCTTGCGTACGAGCGTCGGCGCCTGCGGCATCAGCTCGCGCCACAGCACGGGCGTCGTCTGCTGCTGCGCCCGCGCGCGCACCGGATCGCTTTCGGCGCCCGCGCCCTGTTTCAGATAGTAACGGCGCCATCCGTTCGGGCAGTTGTCGAAGCAGATCTCGTTGAAGCCCGTGCGCAGGTTCGGGTAGCGCGCGCGAAAACTGTAGTGGGCGAAGCCGAGGCCCGCGCCGGTGCGCGCGAGCTCGTCCTTCAGGTCGGCGAACGAGCCGACCGTCATCACCCGCCGGATCCAAGAGTTGTCCTGCGCGTTCATGCGCGCCTTCTTTCTTCCCGGCGCCGACTGCAGCATTCAGCCGGCCGCCCCCGGAACGTCACTGTACGCTTTCGCGCCCCCGCCGCAAGATTTCCGGGCTGAAAACACGCCGATAGATCGCGTCAGGGCTTTCCGGACAGGCTGGAACGATGGCGGTTCGAGCGCCATGCTGAATTACGTAATGTCATCAAAGAGATACGTTTCTTGACTTCGACGTGTTGTGCGGTGCAATATTCCGTACCGTTCTGCGGCCTTCGGGCCGCCCTGGAGCAAAGGGTTGACCGGAGCCGCACCATTCGCAGCCGAGGAGTTCTACCGCGCCGGTCAGGCGCTGCTGCAGAATTTTCTCGGCGCGATGGCGGCACAGGGCGCAGGCGGGCCGCGCGAGCCGCTCGAGGCCTCGGCGGCGAAGCTTGCGAGCCTGCAGGCCGAGTTCTCGCGGCGTCATCTGTCGCTGTGGCAATCCGCGCTTTCTCGCGGCGCGGGCGCCGACCCGGAAGCGCCCGCCGACCCGCGCTTCGCGTCGCCGGCATGGCGCTCCAGTCCCTGGTTCGACTACCTGCGCAGGAGCTACGAGATCAACGCGCGCTTCCTCTGCGACTGCGTCGAGGCGATCGACGCCGAGCCGCACGCGAAGGAACGGCTGCGCTTCGCGACCCGGCAGATGATCGACGCGCTCAGCCCGGCGAACTTCGTCGCGACCAACCCCGAGGCGATCCGGCTCGCGCTCGAGACCGGCGGCGAGAGCCTCACGAAGGGCGTGCTCAATCTGATCGAGGACGCGCACAAGGGCCGCATCTCGACCACCGACGAGAACCAGTTCGAGGTCGGCCGCAATCTCGCCGTCACGCCGGGCGCCGTCGTGCACGAGAACGAGCTGATGCAGCTCATCCAGTACGCGCCGCAGACGGAAACCGTGCACGAGCGGCCGCTCGTGATGATCCCGCCGTGCATCAACAAGTTCTACATCCTCGATCTCAAGCCCGAGAACTCGTTCGTGCGCTACGCGGTGGAGCAGGGGCACACCGTATACATGGTGTCGTGGCGCAACGTCGGACCCGAGCAGGGCCGCTACGGCTGGGACGACTACCTGGAGCTCGGCGTGCTGCGCGCGATCGACGTCGCGCGCGACATCGCGGGGGTGGACGCGGTGAACGCGCTCGGCTTCTGCGTCGGCGGCACGATGCTGGGCGCCGCGCTCGCCGTGCTCGCGGCGCGCGGCGAGAACGAGGTCGCGAGCGCGACCTACCTCGCCTCCATGCTCGACTTCTCGGACACGGGCGACATCGGGCTCTTCATCGACGACGCGAGCATCGCCGTGCGCGAAGCGGCGATCGGCAACGGCGGCATCATGCCGGGACGCGAGCTCGCGTTCGTCTTCTCGGCGCTGCGCGCGAACGACCTGGTGTGGTCCTACGTCGTCAACAACTACCTGAAGGGCAGGCCGCCCGAGGCGTTCGACCTGCTCTACTGGAACGCCGACTCGACCAACCTGCCCGGCCCGATGTATTGCCAGTACGTGCGGCGTACGTACCTCGAGAACGCGCTGCGCGAGCCCGGGCGCGTCACCATGCTCGGAAGCCCGATCGATCTCGGCGCGGCGAAGACGCCCGCGTATCTCCTCGCCACGCGCGAGGACCACATCGTTCCCTGGCGCACGGCGTACCGCTCGACCGGGCTGCTCGGCGGCGAGCTTCGCTTCGTGCTGGGCGCGAGCGGCCACGTCGCCGGAGTGATCAATCCCGCGGCGAAAAGCCGCCGCAGCCACTGGATCGGTGGGAATTTGCCCCCAGATCCGGATACATGGTTCCAAAAAGCGGTCGAACAGCGAGGGAGCTGGTGGACCGACTGGAGCACCTGGCTCTCTCCTCACGGCGGCCGACGCGTGAAGGCCCGCAGGTCCCTCGGGAGCACGCGGCACAAGCCACTCGAGCCCGCGCCCGGCCGGTACGTCAAGCACCGAATCGTCTGATGAACCGAGACCGACACGGAGACTGAAATGAATGACGTAGTGATCGTTGCGGCAGGACGCACCGCCATCGGCAAGTTCGGCGGCACGCTCTCGAAGATTCCCGCGGCCGACCTCGGCGCGCACGTGATCAAGGCGGTTCTCTCCCGGGCGCGCCTCAAGCCCGAGCAAGTCTCGGAAGTGATCATGGGTCAGATCCTCACCGCCGGCATCGGCATGAACGGCGCGCGCCAGGCGTCGATCCGCGCGGGCATCCCGGACACGTCGCCCGCGATGACCATCAACATGGTATGCGGCTCGGGGCTGCGCGCGGTCGCGCTCGCGGCGCAGGCGATCAAGGCGGGCGACTCGGAGATCGTGGTCGCGGGCGGCCAGGAGAGCATGAGCCTCGCGCCGCACGTGCTGATGGGCTCGCGCGAAGGCTTCCGCATGGGCGACGCGAAGCTCGTCGATACCATGATCAACGACGGCCTGTGGGACGTCTTCAACCAGTACCACATGGGCGTCACCGCCGAGAACGTCGCGAAGCAGCACCAGGTGTCGCGCGCGGAGCAGGACGAGTTCGCGGCGAAGTCGCAGCAGAAGGCCGAGGCCGCGCAGAAGGCGGGGCGCTTCAAGGACGAGATCGTGCCGATCGAGATCCCGCAGCGCAAGGGCCCTCCGCTCGCCTTCGACGCCGACGAGTACCCCAAGCACGGGACGACGGCCGAGGGGCTCGCGGGCCTGAAGCCCGCGTTCGACAAGGCCGGCAGCGTGACCGCGGGCAACGCCTCGGGCATCAACGACGGCGCGGCCGCCGTGGTCGTCATGTCGGCGCGCACCGCGGAGAAGCTCGGGTTGAAGCCGCTCGCGCGCGTGAAGGCCTACGCGACCGCGGGCGTCGACCCGAAGATCATGGGCATGGGACCGGTGCCGGCGAGCAAGCTCGCCCTCTCCCGTGCCGATTGGACCACCAAGGACCTCGATCTCATGGAGATCAACGAGGCCTTCGCCGCCCAGGCGATCGCGGTGAACAAGCAGATGGGCTGGGACACGTCGAAGATCAACGTCAACGGCGGCGCGATCGCGCTCGGCCATCCGATCGGCGCATCGGGCTGCCGCATTCTCGTGACGCTGATCCATGAAATGATTCGGCGCGATGCCAGAAAGGGACTGGCGTCGCTCTGCATCGGAGGCGGCATGGGCGTGGCCCTGGCCGTCGAGCGCTGAGCCGCGGGGCGCAAGCAACCGCCGCGGCGTATCACAGGGAGAAGAGGTAAATATGAGTTCAGTAATGGCACCCAAGACGCGCAAGGGCGCGGGCGCATCCGAGGAATCGGACAAGCAGCTGAAACAGAGGATCGCCTTCGTCACCGGCGGCATGGGCGGGATCGGCACGGCGGTCTGCCGGCGTCTCGCGAAAAACGGGGTCCGCGTCGTCGCGGGCTGTCTCCCCGGGTACGATAAGAAGGAGCAGTGGCTCGACGCGATGCGCGCCGAGGGGCTGAGCCTCTACGCCGCCGAGGGCAACGTCGACGACTACGAGTCGTGCGCCGAGATGTTCTACAAGATCAAGTCCATCGTCGGACCGGTCGACATCCTGGTGAACAACGCCGGCATCACGCGCGACGGCGTGTTCAAGCGCATGTCGCCGAGCGACTGGTACGCGGTGATCAACACCAACCTGAACAGCGTGTTCAACGTCACGCGCCAGGTCATCGAGGGCATGATCGAGCGCGGCTGGGGGCGCATCGTCAACATGTCGTCGGTGAACGCGCTCAAAGGCCAGTTCGGGCAGACGAACTACTCCGCCGCCAAGGCCGGCATGCACGGCTTCACCAAGGCGCTCGCGCAGGAGGTCGTGAAGAAGGGCGTGACGGTGAACACCATCTCGCCGGGCTACGTCGAGACCGACATGGTGAAGGCGATGAAGCCCGAGGTCCTGAAGTCCGTCGTCGACCAGATCCCCATGGGCCGGCTGGCTCAGCCCGACGAGATCGCCGGCCTGATCGGGTACCTCGTGTCCGAGGAGGCGGGCTACGTCACCGGGGCCAATATCTCCATCAACGGCGGCCTGCATATGGAATGACACCCGCTTTCGCGGGGACGACCGGAAAAGAAGCCCCGCTCCGCGGGGCTTTTTCTTTTTGCGCCGCAAATCGACTTCGGCGTCGATTCGCAAGAGAATGGAGCGAACCGAAGGAGGAATTTCATGGCGCAGCGATTGGCCCTGATCACGGGCGGCATGGGCGGTCTGGGCGAGACCATCAGCACGAAAATGTCGGACGCGGGCTATCGAGTCGCGGTCACGTATTCGCCCTCGAACAAGCAGTCGGAGGCGTGGATCGGCGAGATGAAAGCGCGCGGCTACGCCTTCCGCGCGTACGCCTGCGACGTCGCCGATTACGATTCGGCGAAGCGCTGCGTCGAGACCGTCGTCGCCGATCTCGGCGCCGTGGACATCCTGGTGAACAACGCCGGCATCACGCGCGACATGACGTTCCGCAAGATGGGCAAGTCCGACTGGGACGCGGTGCTGCGCACCAACCTCGACTCGGTGTTCAACATGGCGAAGCAGGTGTGCGACGGCATGGTCGACCGCGGCTGGGGCCGGATCATCAACGTCTCGTCGGTGAACGGATCGAAGGGCGCGTTCGGCCAGACGAACTACGCCGCAGCCAAGGCCGGCATGCACGGCTTCACCAAGTCGCTCGCGCTCGAGGTCGCGAAGAAGGGCGTCACGGTGAACACGATCTCGCCCGGCTACATCGGCACCAAGATGGTGACCGCGATCCCCAAGGAAATCCTCGACTCGAAGATCCTGCCGCAAATCCCCGTCGGCCGCCTCGGCAAGCCCGAGGAGGTCGCCGGCCTGATCATCTACCTCTGCTCGGAGGAGGCGGCCTTCGTGAACGGCGCCAACATCGCCATCAACGGCGGCCAGCACATGGCCTAGACGCGCGGTCCCGGCGCCTGCGGCTCGCCGACGCGCCCCAGGTTCGTCGCCGCCGCGCGGATCGTCGCCTGCGACAGGTCGGCGAACTGCTGGGTCGCCCGGTTGAGGTTCTCCATCACGGCCGCGGACGCGGCGATCGAGGACCTCACCGCCGCCACCGCGACCTCGGCTCCCGGGCTCGCGCCTTCGTCCGAGCGCCGTGCGAGGTCGTCGTTCAGGCCCGCGAGCTGCCGCTCGGCGTGCTGCGCGAGCTGCGACTGCGTCTCGCGCACGAGCTCGTAGACTTCCTGGGCGTACGCCGCCGCCTGCTCCATGGTCTGCTGCGCGAGACGCGAGCGCAGCCGCATGAGCTCGGCCGGGTCGCTCGTCCCGAGGAGCGCGCGCACGCCCTGTGCGTGCTGCTCGAGCGCGCGGCGCGCGGCGTCGATATTCAGACGCAGCAGCTGCTCCGCACCGGCGAGCGCCGTCTGGGCGCACGCGATGGTGGTGTCGATGGCGGCTCGCTGCCACCCCGAGAGCTTCTCCGGTGCTTGGACCATGGCACTCCTCCTCGCAGAATGGGTCTGCTTTGAAGATAGACCGCTTTGGTGCAGAATACATTCAATATTGCGGAGCAGCATCGAGCTTATTCGTCAAGGCGCAATCCCGCCAGGAACCGATTGCCGCAGCGCAACGCGGCCAGCGAGGGCCTCATGCCGGAACCCGTCCGACTGATCAAGAAGTATCCCAACCGACGCCTCTACGATACCCGGACGAGCACGTACATCACGCTCGCGGACGTGAAGCAGCTCGTGCTGCAGAACGAGGAGTTCCAGGTCGTCGACGCGAAGACCAGCGAGGACCTGACGCGCGCGATCCTGCTGCAGATCATCCTCGAGGAGGAGGCGAGCGGCGCGCCGATGTTCTCCTCCGACATTCTCACGCAGTTCATCCGCTCGTACGGCAACGCGATGCAGGGAATGCTGGGCGCCTACCTCGAGCGCAACATGCAGCTCTTCACCGAGATCCAGAAGCGCATGCAGGAACAGTCGAAGCAGCTCTACGGCGAGCCGGTAAAGTTCAACGAGGAGCTGTGGAAGCAGTTCATGAGCTTCCAGGCGCCGGCGATGCAAAGCCTCATGTCCGCGTACATGGAGCAGAGCCGCAACGTGTTCATACAGATGCAGGAACAGCTGCAGAACCAGACGCGCAACATGTTCTCCGGGTTTACGTTCCCGGGCTTCCCCGGATTCGGCGCGGGCGCCGAGCCGCCGCCGGGCAAGAAGCCCGACGACGACGACAAGAAATCCTAGACCGGCTCCGCGCCGCCGGGTGCGCGGCGCGCCTCGCTTCTCGCGTCGATCAGGCCGAGCGAGATGGCGCGCGTGACGGCGTGGCGCGAGTTGGCCGCGCCGAGCTTGCGCCGGGCGTTCGAGAGATGGAAGATCACCGTGCGCTTGGAGATCGGCATGAGCGACGCGATCTCCGCCGTCGTCTTCCCCGCAGCCGCCCAGGTCAGGACCTGGCGCTCGCGCTCGTTGAGATCGCCCGCGTCGGGCGCCGGCTGGGCCACCACGATCGACTCGCGACCGCGCTCCTCCACCATGCGGCCGACGCTGTCGTGCACGTAGCTCGCGAGCAGCTGGCAGCCCGCGAGCGCGGTGCGTATCTCGTACTCCGCGCGCATGCCGTCGCGATCCTTGACGAAGCTGACCGAGCTCCATTCCCCGCGCGGCCCGTGCACCGCGTGCGTGGCGCCGGTCGCGAGCCCCAGCCGCCGCGCCGCCTCGAAGAAGCCGGGAGCGAGCTGCGCCATCTGCGACCACAGCCGCGGCGTCACCTCGTACGGCTCGCGCAGCCGCAGCGGCCGATCGCCGTCGTCCAGCGCGCGGTAGAACTCGCGCCAGCTCTCGGGGCAGTTGTCGAAATGGACGTTCGCTCCCGCGCGCGTGCCGGGGAAGCAGCCGTGATAGATGAAATAGCGGAAGCCGAACCGCGCGGCGTTCGCCTCGACCGCGCTCCGAAGCTGCGCGAAGGAACCCGAGCCCTCGACGCTTTTCAGCCAGCGCGGGCGCATTCCCCTCCCCTGGAAACGTGCGAAACGCCGTCAATCTACCGCATTCGCAGCGCCCTGAGAACGGCGACCTGCTATCCTAACGATGGGTCTTCCGAAGCCGTCTCGATCAGCAGTGTCTAATTGGCGCGTCCCAGATGCGTAAGCCGCCGAGAATAGCGGTGTTTCTCGCCGTCCTGGCGGCGGTCGGCGCGTGGGTCGTGCTGGACCAGGGCTCCGGCCCGCGCTCGCCCGCGCCGGCATCCGCCGGGCAACCCGGCTCCGCCGCGCGCGCAACGGACGAGTTCCGCGCCGAGCTGCCCGAGCGCGCGCCTTTGCAACGCGCGGGGAAAGATCCGTTCTCCGCCCAGTCGTGGACGCCGGCGCCCGCGCGCCGGCCCGCCGCCGCGGTCGCCGCCGCGCCGCCCCCGCCGGTCGCGCCGCCGCTGCCTTACCGCTACGTCGGCGAGCTGGTGCTGCCCACGGGCACGCAGGTCTATCTCGCGCGCGGCGACGACACTTTCCGGGTGAGCGAAGGCGAGACGCTCGACGGCGCGTACCGCGTGGAATCGATCAAGCCCGACCAGATGGTGTTCGTCCACCTGGCGAGCGGCCAGCAGCAGACGATGCGCTTCAGCGTGCCCGGCGAAGACGCCGAAGCGCAGGCGCGCGCGATCGTGCGCAGCGCCGGTGCCGCGGCTCCGCGCGCGGCGACGCCCGCCGTCGCGACAGCGCCCGCGGTAGCCGCGGCACCCGCGCCGACGGCACCGCAGCGCGCGCCGTCCGCCGAGCCCGCGCGCCTCCGTTGGGAGGGCCCCGCGAGCGCGAAGGCGGGCGCGAGCTTCAACGTCGCGCTGCGCATGACTGGCGAGCAGGTCCGCTCGGCGCCCATGGAAGTGCGCTTCGACCCGAAGCTCCTCGAGCCCGTATCGGTGCGCCCCGGGCGCTATTTCGGCGCCGACGGCGCGAACTTCGGCTACCGCATCAACGGCGAGGGGTCGATCTATATCGGCGTGTCGAATCGCGCCGCGCCGGCCCCGGCCAACGACGCGGAGCTCCTCGTGCTCACGTTCAAGCCGATCAAGGCGGGGACCTCGGCGGAGCTGAGCGTCGCGGCGCTCAACCTGCAGGGACCGGCGGGGCGGCCGATCGCGTACACGGCGCTCGGCGCGTTCAAGACGACGATCACTCCCTAGGTCGTGCACTTGCAACATTAGCGCGCGCTGCTGCGCATCGCTTGTCTGTCGTCTTCCGGACACTGTACTTTTTGACAGGTTGCCGGAGCGCTCAATTCTGCTAACGTCGGTTTGATTCGCCGATCCGACAGAAAGAAACGAAAAGCTGATCGGCTGACGCCGCGATTCGCACGGTCGCATGGTCGCGCAGATCGCAGCACATCCGGTCAAGGGGGGGCGTGCGCGAAGAACGTGGAGGGAGCGAGCGCCGACACGGAGCGGTCTACCGTTTCGCTCGTCTGCTGACGCTCGCGTGCCTGTCGTGCGCCGCGCTCGCGGCCGCGATGGCGGCGCAGGAGACGTACGACTACGACGCACTGGGCCGCCTGGTGCGCGTCATCGACGAGCAGGGACGCGTCACGCAGTACGTCTACGACGCGGCCGGCAACATCCTCCAGGTCATCACGGGCGGCACGGCGCAGGCGCCGACGGTCGCGGCGATAACGCCGGCGAGCGTCACTCGCGGCGACTCGGCGCAGGTCGTGATCACGGGCACCGGGCTCGTCAATTCGGAAGTGACCACGAGCGCGGCCGGTCTGTCCATCGGCGCAGTCCAGTCGTCGGATACGCAGGTCACGTTCTCGCTCGCCGTTGCGCTGAGCGCCGCTCTGGGGCCTCAGGCGATCACATTGAGTAACGCGGCCGGAACGGCGGGCGCGAGCATCACTATCAATCCCGTGCTGCCGAAGCTCGGGGTCGCGCCGCAGCCGGTCGCGGTCCCACCCGACGGTACCGCTCACAACTTCCTGGTGACGTTATCGGTGGCGGACACCGTCGATCATACGGTGTCGGTCCAGTCTGCGAATACCGCCCTCGCGACCGTGTCTCCGGCGACTATCACCATTCTCGCCGGCCAGACGCAGGCGACGATCAGTGTGAGCGGCAAGGCGACGGGCACGACATCGATCGCCCTGAGCTCCACCGGGCTCGCAAGCACCGCGGCGCCGGTCTTCGTCGCGACCGACTTCACGGGCATCAGCACGCGCTTCGCCGCCTCGGTCGGAGTCCTGGTCCGGAATACGGCCACGCCGTCGAACTCGGTCGGACCGCTTCTCACGAGGCCGGTCGGCATCGCGAAAGGCCCGACTATCGACACGGTCTCACCAGGAGCGCTCGCGATCGGTACGGGGCCGACCACGGTGGTCGTGACGGGCAGGGAGCTCTCGGGCGTAAGCGCTGCAGCACTGTCCGCCCCCGACGGCCTGACCGTCGGCGCCGTGAGCGCGGCCCCCGACGGCAGTTCCGTTTCCTTCCCCGTGACAGTGTCCGGCACCGCCGCGACCACGTCGCGCCGCATCGTGTTCTCGGGCACGCAGCAGCCGTATCTGCCCGCGCGCGCCGGCGCGGACCAGATCCTCGTGACGCTGCCGCCGCCGCAGATCCTGTCGATCGATCCCATTTTCGCGACGACCGGCACGACGGCGGCCACGCTCACGATTCGGGGCCGTAATCTTCAGAACGTCCAGGCAGTGCGCTTCGTCCCTGGGACCGGCATCACCGTCGACGTGTCTCCATCCGCGAGCACAGACGGAATGATCGCCACGGTGAGATTCTCGGTGAGCCCGCTGGGACCCACCGGTACGCACGCCGTGATCGTCACCACGCCCGGCGGCAGTTCCGACGCCACGCCTACCGCGGCGAACACCTTCTCCGTGGTGAACCAGGTCGACGCGGCGTTCACGCCCATAATTTCGCCGGTCGTCGGGGTGGTGGTGCAGAGCAATGCGCCGCCGCCGGGCACGAGCTTCTTCTCACCGCCGCTGGGCGTGGCGGTCGGGCCGGTGGTCACTTCGGTGTCGCCGTCGGTCGGGATCGTCGGTCAGACGACGAGCGTGACGATCGGCGGCAGCTCTCTGCAGGGCGTCACGGCGGTGCAGCTCTCTGCGCCTGACGGCGTAACGGTGGGCGCGCCGAGCGTGAGCGCCGATGGAACCAGCGTCACCGTGAGCCTCACCATCGCCGCTAGCGCGCCGCAGACGATACGCGCGGTCGTGGTCAAGGCGGGCACCGCGAGCGTGCCGTTCGCGAGCCCGCTCGCTTCGCAGTTCCGCATCAGCGCGCCGCCGCCGGCGCTGCAATCGGTCACTCCGAATTTCCTGCAGACGGGCGCGGCCGCCACGACGTTCACGATCCGCGGCGTGAACTTCCAGAACGCGAGCGCCGTCGGTTTCGTTCCGCCCGATGGGATCGCCGTGAACAATCCGCCGACGGTCGATTCCACGGGCACGCAGATCACGGTCAGCGCGAGCGCGGCCACGACCGCGGCGACCGGACCTCGTGCGATTACGGTCACCACGCCCGGCGGTACGTCGTCGTCCGTGCTCGCCGCCGAGAACACAGTGACCGTCACGAGCGCGATCGTCGGTACGTTCACGCCGGTCGTCTCGCCGGTGGTGGGCGTGACCCTGCAGGACGCGAACCCGCCGCCGCCCGCTCCGACTGGACCGTTCGTCGGCCCCGCCGTCGGCGTCGTGCTGCAGGACCCGAATCCTCCGCCGCCACCCGCCACGTTCATGGCGTCCTCGCCCGTCGGCATCGCGGTGGGACCGGTCGCGCGCAGCTTGTCCGCGAGCCCGCTGTTCCCCGGCGCGAGCGGCACGCTGACGGTGTCGGGCTTCGCGCTCGGCGACGTCACCAGCGTCGCGCTCGTGCCGGCGGACCCGAACATCACCCTCGGCGCGCTCACGATCGCGCCCGATGGCTCGCAGGTCTCCGTGCCGATCGCGGTGCAGGCGACGGCGACGCCGGGGACACGGTGGGTGAGCGTGCTGCGCGGCTCGACGCCGGTGCCGTTCGCGCCGACCGGGACGAACCAATTCGGTATCGGCGTCGCCGTCCCGACGCTGGATTCGATAACGCCCATCCTCGCGAGCCGCGGCACCACGTTCACGATGACCATCCGCGGCCACAACTTCCAGGGCGTGACCGCCGTCACCGCGACGCCCGCGACGGGAATGTTCATCGACGCCGCGCCGGTCGCGGCCACCGACGGCACCATCATCACGCTGCAGATCGGCGTCGCGGCCGACGCGCCGCTCGAGTCCAAGGTCATCCAGGTGATCACGCCCGCGGGCGCGAGCACCCCCGATGCCGTGCCTGCCAACACTTTCACCGTGGAGCCGTAGGAGCCCGCCATGAAGACGAACCGCTTTCTCAACCCAGCCTCGATCGAAGGGAGTGCAAAGATGAAGACGACAGCAAGAGCCATCGCCGTCGCACTCGCCGTCGGCGCGTGCTTCGCGCCCGGCGCAGCGTCGGCCTTCACCAGCGGCAGCACCGGCGCCGACGGCGCGTTCAGCCCGACCGTGAACACCACTGTCGCGCTGCCGCCCTCGGGAATCTTCAACTACACGTCGGTGAACATCCCCGCGGGCGTGACGGTGAAGTTCCTCCGCAACACGACCAACACGCCGGTGGTGATCCTCGCCACCGGCGACGTCACTATCGGCGGGACGCTCGACGTGAGCGGGACCTCCGGCGCGAGTGTCGGCGCCGCCGGGGACGGAGCCATCGGCGACGACGGCAACCCTGGGCTAGGCGGTCCGGGCGGTTTCGACGGCGGCCGCGGCGGCGCGGGTGGCGTGACACCGGTCATCGGCGGCGTCGGCCTCGGGCCCGGCGGCGGCAACGGATCGACATTCGCTTCGCCAAGCAACTTCTGCATCGGGGGCCAGCCTTCGGGCGGCGGCGGCGGCGGCTATTTCAGCGCCGGCACGAACGGCTCCGTGTGCTTGACCAGCGCGCCTTCGGCGGGCGGACCCGCGTACGGTTCGGCCACGATTCTGCCCTTGATCGGAGGCTCGGGCGGCGGCGGCGGTGGCGGTGGTCCTTCGCTCTTCGGGACCGGCGGCGGCGGCGGCGGCGGCGCGATACTGATCGCCGCTTCGGGGACGATCACCGTCAACGGAACGATCAACGCCAACGGCGGCAGCTCCGGCACGACCAGCAGCAATGGTGCGGGCTCGAACGGTGGTGGCGGCGCGGGCGGTGCCGTCCGTATGATCGCAAGCACCTTGACGGGCAACGGCCCGATCAACGCGGTCGCCGGGGGTTCCGGCGGCGGCGGACAGCAGGCCGGGGGCGCGGGCTCGACCGGCCGGATCCGTCTCGAGGCCGACAACTTCAACCGGACAGCGGTGACCAATCCCGCGGCCATCGTCGCCACAACCGGCCCGGTGTTCGTCGCCGGCTCGCCCACGCTCGCGATTTCGAGCGTCGCGGGCGTTCCGGCGCCGGCAAACCCTACGGGCAGCGCGGACGTGACGCTGCCCTCGTCGACGCCCAACCCGGTGACGGTGGTGTTCACGACGACCGGCGTACCGGTCGGCAACACGGTGCAGCTCACGCTCGTGCCTGCGTTCGGCGCGAAGACCGTCGTGATCAGCCCGGCGCTCACGGGCAGCACCGCGAGCGCGACGGCCAGCGTGTCGGTCAGCCTGCCGGTGGGCCCGAGCGTGCTCCAGGCGCAGACGACCTTCACGATCGTCGCCTCGCTCGGCGACCTGCTGCGCAATTTCGCGGGCAACGAGCGCGTGGAGCGCATCACGCTCACCGCTTCGCTCGGCGGGAAGTCGAAGGCAACGCTGATCACCGTATCTGGCAAGGAGTACGACGCGCCGGACGAGGCGCTGCGCATCGCGGCGATGGGAGGCTGAGCGCGGGCTCGCGAGCGATCCCGATGCGGAAGCGACTGGCACAGGAACGAAGATCATGCGTCTAGCTATAACGAAGCTCGCGCGGTCCGCCTTGTGGCGGATCGCCGCCCTCGTCCTGGTGTTCGGACAAGCGGGCGCGTCGCTCGCGCAGTCGCAGCCGGTGTTCGGGCCGGTGTCGGTAACGCTGCCGAACACGAACGTCTTCTCCTACGCCAACACCTTCACCACCTCCAGCTCGACGACCGGACCGTATCTGTTGCGTGTGCAGCTGAGCGCGCCGAACAGCCTCACCACGCTCAACTTCAAGCTGAACAACGTGCAGGTGATGAGCCTGGCCGACTTCGCCGGCGGGGCGACGCAGGTCGACAAGGTGGTGACCGTCCTCACGAGCAACTCGGTGTCGCTGCAGATCGCCGGGAAGAAGGGCACGGTGATCACGATCAGCGTGTTCGGCACCCCGAACCTGCCCAAGCCGACCTCGCTAGCGCCGGATCCGCTCTCGATCACCGCCGGCGCCTCCGGTAACCTCACCGCGACGCTGTCGCCGGCGCCGACGACGTCCGGCACGCTGTCGGTTTCGAGCGCGAATGCCGGCGTCGCCACCGTGCCGGCATCGGTCGCCTTCGCGGCGAACCAGACGCAGGTCGTCATCCCGGTCTCGGGCGTATCGCCCGGCAGCGCGATCGTCACCGCCACGCTGAACGGCGGCAGCGCGAGCGCCACGGTGAACGTCACGCCGGCGCCGCCGACGGTGACGAGCCTCGCCCCGGCCTCGCTCAGCGTAGTGCAGGGGGCGACCGGGACCCTGACCGTCACCATCTCGGCCGCGCAGACGACCGACACGGCCATCGCAATCTCGAGCGGCAACTCGGCGATCGCCTCGGTCGCGTCGTCGGTGCTCGTGCCCGCGGGGCAGGTGAGCGCATCCATCAACGTCAGCGGCGTGTCCCCCGGCACCGTGTCGATCACTGCCGCGCTGAACGGGTCTTCCGCGTCCAGCCAGGTCACGGTGACGCCGGCGCCGCCCACGGTCGTGTCGCTGCTGCCCGTCACGGCCACCGTGACGCTCGGCGCGAGCACGACCCTGCGGCTCACGATCTCCTCGGCGCAGACGACGGACACCGCCGTCGCGGTCGCCGCCGCGCCCGCCGGCATCGTGTCGGCGCCGGCCTCGGTCACCGTGCCCGCGGGCGCGACGGGCGCCGACGTGACCGTCGGGACGCTCGCTTACGGGCAGGCGGGCGTCACGGCGAGCCTGAACGGCAGCTCGGCCTCATCCGTCATCAACGTCGTGCCGCCTCCGGTGCAGGTCACGGCGATCGTGCCGGCGACGTTCACGATGAAGGTCGGCGCGACCAGCCAGTTCACCGTGCAGATCAACGCCGCGCAGACCGCCGGCACGGACGTCGCGCTCGCGGTCGACAACCCCGGCGTGCTGACGATCCCGGCCTCGGTGACCGTGGCGGCGGGGCAGACGAGCGCGATCTTCACGGCGACCGGCGTCTCGGTCGGCAACGCGATCATCACCGCGTCCGCGAACAACACCCAGGCGACCGCGAGCGTGCACGTCTCGCCGCAGGACGCGGCGATCGTGTCGCTGCTGCCCAACCCGCTGCCGCTGCAGCAGGGCGCGACGGGGTCGCTCACCGCACTGATCAACGTGGCGCAGGAAGTCGACACGACGATCACGCTGACGGACGATGCGCCCGGGATCGCCTCGGTCGCCGCGACCGCGATCGTTCCCGCGGGTGCGGTCTCGGTGATCGTGCCGGTCACGGCCGTGGCGCCCGGGACGGCGAACATCACCGCGTCGGTGAACGGCACGAGCGCGACCGCCGCGGTGACGGTGAGCCCGCCGCCGCCAGTGGTGAACTCGATCACGCCCGCGACGCTGACATTGCCCAAGGGCACGCCCGGGACGCTGCGTGTGACCGTGACGCGCGCGCCGAGCGTGGCGACCGCGGTCACGCTCTCGTCGAGCGCCCCGGCGATCGCGTCGGTGCCGCCGACCGTGAACATCCCGGCGGGCGCGCTGTTGGCCGACTTCCCGGTCGCGTCGAACGACGTCGGGCAGGCGACGATCACCGCGAGCCTGAACGGCGGGAGCGCGACCGCCACGGTGACGATCACGCCGGCCGAGCTCGTCACGCTTACGCTCTCGCCGCAGGCGCCGGCCGTGTACGTCGGCGACACGGAGCAGTTCAGCGCGACCGGGACGATGACCGACGGCACGAGCCAGGACTTCGCGGCGCGCGCCACGTGGTCGTCTTCCGATCCAGGCATCGCGACGATCAACGCGACGGGCCTCGCGACGCCGCTCGCGGCCGGGACGACGGTGATCGCGGCGAGCTACACCTTCGTGGCTGCAGCGACGGGGCAGAGCACGACCATCACGAGCAGCACGCAGCTCACGGCGAAGCAGCCGGTGCCGCTCGTGTTGACGGCACCCGCGACGACGCTGCTTTCCGGCTCGAGCACCACGGTCACCGTCACGTCCACCGATCCTGCGCCGGCGGGCGGTTTGACGGTCACGCTTTCGGCGACCGGCTCGGGCACGGCGACGTTCCCGGCGACAGTCCAGATCCCCGAGCTCGGCACGAGCGCGACGTTCACCGTGACGGGCAACGCGGGGGGCACGGTCACGATTGTGGCGAGCGCGCCGCACCGGCTCTCGGGCTCGATCGACTTCACGATCCTGCAGCTCGCGATCACGTCGTTCACGCCGGCGAGCGGCCCGGTCGGGACCGCGGTCGCCATCAACGGCATCGGCTTCGACCCGAACCTGTCGAACAACCAGGTCGCCTTCAACGGCGAGCCGGCCGTGATCGCGAGCGGCACGGCGACGCTGCTCAACGTCATCGTGCCCCCGCGCGCGACCACGGGGCCGATCACCGTGACCAACGCGCTCGGGACGGCGACCAGCGCGACGCCGTTCACCATCCAGGAGCGCGAGGCGTTCGACCTCGCGCTCGCCCCTAGCGCGATCCAGGCGGCGCTCGGCGGGACGGGGGCGACGAAGGTCAGCCTCGTGAGCACGGGGCTGAATCCGTATCCGTACGCGGCGTCGGTGACGGTGACCGGGTTGCCTCCGGGCGTGACGGTGGCGCTGGACCGCCCGAGCGTGTTCCTGAACGGCGACGTGATCGCGACGTTCGCGACGCAGGCGCAGGTCCCGGCGGGGACCTATCCGATCACGTTCTCGGCGACCGGCCAGGCGCGCCTCGGGGCCGTGACCGTGACCAAGACGCTCTCGCTCACGGTGCTCGCGGCCGGCGCGACGACGGTGACCGGGCGCGTGCTGCACGCGGACGACGGCTCGCCGTTCGTCGGCGCGCGCATCCGCCTGGGCGCCGAGTCGGTCTTCACCGACGAGACCGGCACCTACCGCTTCGTCAGCCCGACGCTCGTCGGCGACCAGGTGCTGCTGATCGACGGCAACTTCGCCAACAGCCCGACCGCGGAGTATCCCTCGGGCATCGCGATGCCGGTGATGATCGTCGCCGGCCAGGACAACAAGGTGCTGACCTCGTTCATCCAGGCGGTGGACCCGACGAAGTTCACGACCATCACGCCCGGTGCGGCGGCGTCGGTGACGAATGCGGACCTGCCGAATTTCTCGCTCAACATCCCGGCCGGCGCGACGCTCGTCGGCTGGGACGGCACGCCGATCACCAAGATCAACGTGCGCACGGTGACGCCGGATCGCCTCCCGATCCGTCCGATCCCGGACGGCCTCGCGCCGAAGAACGTCTACCTGTACTACTTCTTCCGCGAGGGCGGCGCGACGCCGACGCAGCCGATCCCGGTGACCATGGCGAACGACCAGGACGCGCTGCCGGGCGAGCAGGTGGACCTGTACTACTACGACGAGTCCGCCACGCCGGACCCGAATTCGAACCAGTGGCGCACGATGGGCACGGGGACGGTGTCACCGGACGGGAAGTCGGTGGTGTCGGATCCGGGGGTGGGGATACCGAAGTTCTGTTGCGGGGCGTCGTTTTGGATACGCAAGATCGGCGGGGGTACCGGGCCTAACGGCGGCGACGGCTGCCCGCCGCAGAAGCAGTCGGACAACCCGGTGGATCTCGCCAGCGGCAACGCACTGGTGTTCCGCCCACGTTTGTTCGGGCTGTCCGCATTGATGCCGGTGAACCTCAATTGTCAATATCGCTCGACCGACACCCGCACCGGGATGTTTGGTGTCGGCATGAGTTTCACCTACGACTGGTTCGCGAACGTCGTCGGGACCGACGCAGTGCAGGTGATCAATCCGGCCGGCGTGCAGTTCATGCTTTCGCGCGAAGCAGACGGCGTGTTCCGTGCGCACAGCGGGCGGTCCGCGGCGATCGAGATGGAGGTGACCCCGACCGCCACGGGCCGCACACTGAGGCTCGCGGATAAGACTAGCTACGAGTTCGACTTCAGCGGATTCCTGATCGCTGTCGTCGACCAGAACGGAAACCGCACGACGTTCCAGAACAACGGCTTCGGCTTCCCCGAGAAGGTCACCGATGCGGCGGGACAGGTGTACACGATCGATGTTAACGGCAAGCCGGAGCTTGTCCGCAGGATCACCGATCCGCAGGGGCGCTTCGTCAGCTTCACGTACGACGCGTCGAACCGACTGGCGTCCTACACCGATCAGGGCGGCGGCGTCACGAGCTTCGAATACGGCCCGAACGGGCGGATCAGCAAGAAGACCGACCCACGCGGAGGCGTCGAGGCGTTCGAATACGACAACCTCAACCGAGTCACCAAGGAGACTATGCCCGATGGAAGCGTCGAGCAGTTCTCCTACAACGCGGTCGCCACAACGATCCTCGAAACGAAGTACACCGATGGCAACGGCAACGTCACCACTTATCGTTGGAACGGGCTCGGGTTCGCGAGTCAGGTGACAGATGCTCTTGGGCAGGTGACTAAGTACACGCTTGACCCGGTAACGAATCTCGTCAGGAAGATCGTTGATCCGGCGGGAAGAGTCACGAGCTACACATACAACCAGCGCGGGGACATGATTCAGGTCGTGGACGCCCTGGGAAACCAGACGCTCATTGACTACGATCTGCGGTTCCGTAAGCCGATTCGCATTGAGAACGCGCTGCACAACGTCGTCACTATGACCTATGACGACAACGGCAATCTCACGAGCTCCACAGACGCGGAGCTCCACACCACGACGTTCACCTATACAGCTGAAGGGCAGTTGGCAAGTGTTACTGATGCACTCAACCGCACCAGCCGCTTTGCGTACGATGCATCGGGCAATCTAATTAGCACCACTAACGCGGTCGGGGAGACTTCCAGCCGAGCCTACGATCTTGCGAACCGACTGATCCAGGCAGTAGACCCACTGCAGCGTACGACCAAGTTTTCTTACGACAGCTTGGATCGAGTTGTCCAAATCCAGGACGCGGCTAGTGGGCTGCGCAAGTTCACCTACGATGCGAACGATAATTTACTGTCGGTCGTGGATCCGAAGGGGAACCCGGTCGAGCGAAGCACTTACGATTTGATGAATCGATTGAAGCAAAAGGCCGACGCAACCAACCTGTCCAAGAACTACGTCTACGACGGCGCGGGAAACATGATCAGCATGACGGTCCGCAAGGGACAGATCACGACGTACGCCTACGATGTCCTTAATCGAATCGTCCTGATTCAGGACAATGTTGGCCGGACAACCGGTTACACCTACGATCTGCTCGGTAACATTACCCGCATAAGTGACAGTCAGTCGGGCGATATCCTCATGAGCTACGACAGCCTGAACCGGCTTACCGAAGTGGTGACGCCGCAGGGGACTATCGACTACGCCTACGATGCAATCGGTCGGAGAGCCAGTAGAACCGTCTTGGGAGGGGATGTTACCAGCTATGCTTATGACAAGGCGAATCGAGTCATTAGCATCGTGCAACGTAACAAGACGGCAACGTATGTCTACGATGCCGCTGGCAGACTGTCCAACAAGACGCTGCCTGACGGAATTCAGGTTGCTTACGCCTACGATGATGCCGACCGCATTACATCCATCACGTATTCCAATGTGGACGGCACACCGATCGATACGGTGTCCTACGCCTACGACGTTGCTGGACAGCGAGTCCAGAAGACCTTGGGCGGATCGGCGTTGCAAGAAACGCCGATTAGCGCGACGTACGATGCGGCAAACCGACTTACCCAGGTGACGATCAACGGCGAAACGTTTGACCTTAACTACGATGCTAACGGCAGCCTCGAGAGCAAGATCGGACCGATAAGTGGCACGACGAGCTACAGCTGGGACGCACGTAACCGACTGGCGCAAATAGTCACGCCAAATGGGATGGCGACCTTCAAATATGATGCACTGGGCAGAAGGATTGAGAGCGCCGTTGACGGTACGACAATCGGATTTCTCTATGACGGCGCCCAAGCTGTCGGAGAGTTGACCGGGAACGCCGTCGATGTCACATACCATCTAGGTCTTGAGCTGGATGAGGTTCTCGCGCGCTATACGACGCTTGGCAACAAGAGTTTGGTGACAGATTCCCTGCAGAGTGTGATCGCCCAGGCGAACGAAGACCAAAGTATCGGAAACTTCTATGTCTACAGCCCGTACGGAGAATCGAGTGCCTTGGGCCCGGACCAGAACAATTCGTTGCAGTACACAGGGCGTGAGAATGATCGCACGGGGCTCTACTATTATAGGGCGCGGTACTATGACCCGGTGCTCAAGCGTTTTATCGCCGAAGATCCGATCGGCATCGCTGGGGGCCTTAATCTATATGCTTATGTCAACGCAAATCCGATCGGTCTCGTCGATCCGCTAGGTTTGACGGGTAACGGTGGACCGTTCCCCCCACCGAACTCCAACGCAAGCGGGTCCCCAATACTTATCTGTCAATTTGGACCGCCGAAAAGGAGGGGGCCAGATTCAGATCCAGATCTTCCGGATCTTCCGCCTGATGTTCGGTGCGACAATCCCAATGCTTCCAATGCTTCCAAACGAGATAAGTGTTGGTGCGAGTATCAGGAGCGCCAGGTTAAATGTGTCGGCTCGCGCAACACGTCTGTTGCCGGCATTTGTTTGCAAATGGCTTACGCGGATCTGATCCAATGCTTTGGCAATACAATCCCGAGATGACTAGAGTTCGTCTGGTCTGCGGCTACTTGATTAGCGCAAGCCTGATTGCGGGTGCTCTATTCATTTCGCGCACGTTTTTGGCGCCTCGCTTGTTCTTTGAGTACTTGTCACCCGTATTGCCGTCCGACGACGGGCGTTGGAGTGCTTGGCTTTCGATCATAACGTTCGATCTGATTGGCGGCATGATCGTGGGCGTCTCGTTCGGCGTTCCACTAGGCCTTTTGATTGTGTCGCGATCTGTCTCTAGAGCCTTTTGGATTGGTGCGGGGGCGGTGGTGCTTTCGATGATGTTGTGGATGATAGTTTTCATTCAGGGACCCCTTGCCGTGACGCCTATACTAGCTTTGTCCATGGTTCTTGAGGTGTTGGCCTTAATTGGTAGCCTATGCTTGACGACGGGGGCAATGGAGAAGCTTGCAAGACAAGCGAGCGCTAGGAGCCGCATCGTCTACGGCACATTAAGCTTGCTCGCGGTCTTGCTTCTGTATGGCAATATGTTCATGGCGTCGGGTTAGCCCTCGACGCATCCCGCCGCTGATCGCATCACAATTCACGCTTGCCGCCGCCCGGCCGTAGTATCCTTCGATCAATAAAGGGAAAGCATATTTCCGGGGAGGGCAGGTGGCCGCTCGTCAGCGTTCTAGCCGCAGCTTCTCGCCGCCTGATCGGGCCTGCGCCTGATGTCAGCGGTCCCCGCCAAGGCGCCCGCCGCGGGCCAGCGCACCGTCCGCCCCGAGTTCACCGCCTCGGCCTCCGAGTATTTCCGCATCTGGGTCGTCAACCTCCTCTTCACGCTGCTCACCGCCGGCATCTACTCCGCGTGGGCGAAGGTGCGCAAGAAGCGCTACTTCTACGGCAGCACGAAGTTCGACGGCGCGACGTTCGACTATTTCGCCAGCCCGCGCGCGATCCTGAACGGCCGCATCATCGCGTTCGCGGTGTTCGTGGTGTACGCGCTCGCGGGCGATCTCTACCCGCAGTCGCACTTCGCTTTCATCGCCGTGGGCGGGCTCCCGCTGCCGTGGCTGGTGGTGCGCGCGCTCGGGTTCAACGCGCGCAACTCGGCGTGGCGCGGGGTGCGCTTCGATTTCACGGCGACGACGCGCCAGGCGATCACGGTCTACATCGGCTATT
>Ga0070741_10006136_pt1 | contig 26061 bp, 16 predicted proteins | sample Coa_R1_4_FD_66440 | JGI IMG/M metagenome (GOLD analysis project Ga0070741, IMG submission 66440) | Surface soil microbial communities from Centralia Pennsylvania, which are recovering from an underground coalmine fire - Coalmine... | ecosystem: Environmental > Terrestrial > Soil > Unclassified ... | reverse complement strand
CTCGCACCGCGCCGCTCGATGGGCAGAGCTTTGCCCGCGTGCTGGCCGAGCCGGCAGCGCCCGGCAAGCCCTTCGCCTTCGGCGAGTTCGCCCTCCACACTGGGCGGCCGTTCTACATGCTGCGCGATGAGCGCTGGAAGTACGTCTACTACACCGCCGGGCCGATCCGTGAGCAGCTCTACGATCTGGACAACGATCCAGAGGAATTCCATAATCTCGCCCTGGACGCCGCACACCGGCCGGTGTGCGAGCGGCTGCGCCGGCAGCTTGCCGAGTTCCTGGGAGCGGCGGCGCTGCCCGATGCCGAGGCGAGCGGCGGGCTGGTGGAGGCTCCCCGATGGCGAAGACCGGCAGACTGAGCACGGAGGCCACAGCGCCGGCGGCACCGACGGCTCGGCCGGAGGCGATGGCCGCTCCTGAGACTCCCGAGACAGAGCAGGGCGCAGCAGCCGCGCGGGCCACGCAGCTGGCCTTCGGCCAGCAGCTCCGGGTGCTGCGGGCGATGCGCCGCCTCACCGCCGGGGCGCTGGCGGCGCGCTGCGGCGTCTCGCGCAGTCTTATCAGCCAGATCGAGACGGGGCGTATCAGCCCCTCGCTGGAGGTGGTGCGCCGCCTGGCGGCTGCGCTGGAGGTACCGATCAGCGCACTTTTTGCTGGCGATGGCGGCGTGGCGGCTGGCGCTGGGGGCCCGCCGGCCAGCCTGGCCGGGCCGCTCCCCGGTGCGGGGGCGTACGCGCCGGCCGGCTTCAATGGGCCGCCCTATGCGCGGCCACGCATCGGGCTGGTGCGGCGCGATGAGCGCAAGGGTCTGCGCCTGCCCAAGTCGAAGATCAGCTACGAGCTGCTGAGCCCGGACCTCAAAGGGCAGCTCCAGGTCAACTGGGTGGAGCTCGCGCCCGGCGAGCAGGCGCCGGAGGATGGCTTTGTCCATCCCGGCGAGGAATGCTACGTCGTGCTGCGCGGCCGGGTGCGCTTCAGGGTCGGCGACCAGCAGTTCGTGCTCGAGCCGGGCGATGCGCTCACCTTCGATAGCGCTATCCCGCACGGCGCCAGCAACGATGGACCGGAGACGGTACACGCCATCTCGATCATGACGCCGCCCTCGTTCTGAGGCGCCGGTGCCGAAGCGCCTGCCTTACCACCACTCCACACTCCTCTACACTACTCCACCGGATATTCTGCGGGTTCCCCCTCCTCGAAGGAAAGTGGCGCAGTCGGCCAGTCGGGTCGTGGCTCGAGCGGCTCCAGGTTGTCGATCGCCACTCGGATCTCGCTCAGACGCGTTGGCGGGGCCACGCCATTATCGTAGGAGGCCGGCTGATCGAGGCGCACGATGTAGTACCCATCCCAGAGGGTGTCTGGCCGGATGATCTGCCCGGTGTCTGCTTCCAAACGCAGCACGTGCGATGCGGCGTGCACCCGCACGCGCACGCCAACGAGGTCTTCACCAGCATCCATTCGTCTCGCCTCGCTCTGATCTACCGGGGCTACACTCCCAGGAAGATGCATTATGCAGAAAGGGCAGTCTGGTGTGGCTCCGGCCAATCATTACCGCAGCGGACGCCACTGCCCCTCTGCTCCCGCGACCGGCAGTCCAGTTTGGCCATCGATCTCCCGGTATTGCTTCGTGCGAGGGTTGATCTCGTGCCAGGTCGACTTGGCCGGTGTCGGATCCGGCTCATACTCATACTCGTAGCCGTTGTCTGGGTCGAACCAAACTCTGCCGTTGATGTGCGGAAATGCATGGCTTGCGCGCCGCCGCCACCGGCTACTGGCAAAGGGTGGTCGTGGCATCGCGGGCCAACATCATAGCCGGCACCGCCAGGGCCAGTAAAGAGGCCACCCAATCGGTTCATAGCATACCCGCGCAAGCTCGCTGTGCTTAACCTAATTACTCGGCGTGTGACGGGCCGGCTGGAGCGGTGGCCGGGCCGATCCACACGGTCTGGATGTTGGTGAACTCGCGGATGCCGAACTCGCTCAGCTCGCGCCCGTAGCCACTCTCCTTCACGCCGCCGAACGGCAGGCGTGGGTCGGAGGCAACCATGCCGTTGATGAACACGCTGCCGGCCTCGATGCGCCGGGCCAGCACCTTGGCGCGGTCGATGTCCTGCGTCCACAGGTTCGCGCCCAGCCCGTAGCGCGTGTCGTTGGCGCGGGCAATCGCCTCTTCGGCATCGCGCACCCGCACGACGGCGGCCGCCGGGCCAAATGTCTCCTCCCGAAGCACGGGCATCGACTCCTCCACCCGGTCGAGCACTGTCGGCGCGTAGTAGTAGCCTTTGCCGTCGAGCCTGGCGCCGCCAGTCAGCACGCGCGCGCCGAGAGCTACCGAGGCCTCCACCTGGCGGGCCAGCGCCTCGCGCAGGTCGGCGCGAGCCAGCGGGCCAATGTTCGTCTCGCGCTCCGCCGGATTGCCGACGCGCAGCGCCTTGACCGCTGCCACGAACTGCTCCGTGAAGCGCTCGGCGACCGCCTCTTCCACGAAGAACCGCTTGGCAGCAATGCACGATTGGCCGGTGTTCTGGTTGCGTGCCCGCGCCGCCGTCTGCGCCGCCGCTGCGAGGTCGGCGTCGGCCAGCACGATGAATGGATCGGACCCGCCAAGCTCAAGCACCTGCTTCTTGATGAACCGTCCGGCCGCCGACGCCACCCGGCGGCCGGTATCGGTGGAGCCGGTGAGCGAGACGGCAGCCACGCGTGGATCACCGATGACCTGCTCGACGGCGGATCCAGGAATGAGCAGCGTGCGAAAGACGCCTTCGGGGAAGCCGGCCTGGCGAAAGACCTCCTCGATGGCCAGCGCACATTGGGGTACATTGGAGGCGTGCTTCAGGACGGCCGTGTTGCCGGCCATGAGCGCCGGAGCCGCGAAGCGGAATACCTGCCAGAAGGGGAAGTTCCAGGGCATGATCGCCAGAACGACACCGAGCGGCTCGAAGCTGACGTAGCTCTCGCGTGCATTGGTGGGGATGGCGATACGGCGCAGGAAGCGCTCGCTCTCGTCGGCAAAGTAGTCGCAGTTCCAGGCGCATTTGGCAATCTCGGCCTCGGCCTCGACGATCGGCTTGCCCATCTCGGCGGTGATCAGTCCGGCCCAGCGCGCCGATTGGTCGCGCAGCACGCGCGCCGCCGCGTGCAGCAGGCGCGCTCGCTCGGCCAACGAGCGCTCGCGCCACTGCCGGAACGCCTGCTGCGCCTGCTCGAGTGTGGCATCGATCTGCGGCGGCGTGAGCTCCTCGAACGTGGCCAGCACCTCTTCCGTGGCCGGATTGATTGATCGCATTGCCATGGTGGCTCCCCCTTTGGCGCTCATCCCTGCACGTCTCGGGCCAGCCAGGCCAGGCGGTGGGTGCCACCACCCCTCCGTTCATTCCGCCGCCGGTAGCCGGCCGCCGCGCAATACGCCGCCGGCAGCTTACGGCCGCTACACTGTGTCCCGCAGCCGGCAATTGATCCGATGCCGGTGGTCGGAAGCTTCTTGACCTGCCCATCCCCGGGAACCGCCCCGGTACGGCGGCCAGCAGGCTTCCAGCCATGCAGTGAGCAGGACGAAGGAGGAGGAAGGTGGCGAGAGGCGCCGGTCGACCGAACATCTTGATCGTGATGAGCGACCACCATAACGGCTACGCGCTGGGGAGCGAGGCTGCCTTTGGCGGGCGGCCGCCGGTGCAGACCCCGGTGATGGATCGCCTGGCGCGCGAGGGGCTCTCGTTTGCCGAGACCCGCTGCACCACGCCCATGTGCGCGCCCTCGCGCGCGGCGCTCATGTCGGGCCTCTACGCGCACGCCAATGGGATGTGGAACAACAATCACACGCCGGCGGCGATGCGCCGCGATGTGTATCCAGAAGTACGCATGTGGTCGCAGAACCTGCGCGAGGCCGGCTACCGGCTGCGCTATACCGGCAAGTGGCACGTCTCCGACGTGCGGTCACCGGCGGCGTTCGGCTGGGAGGAGCCTGATCCCATCGTTCTCTCCGGGCAGGCGCAGGCGGCGGGGCAGCCGCGCCACCCGCGCGATGAGCCGTACCGCCCCCGGCCGCGCGAGATCCAGCTCACTCCACCGTCGCCCCGAGGGGGACGGCAAGGCGCCCTCGAGCACGCACTCTACCAGGAGCGAGAAGGCTGGCCGCGGCGCGTGCTCTATGGCACGAGCACCACGCCGCCGGAAGAGACGCGCGATGGCCGGCTCACCACCCGCGCGGTGGAGCTGATCGAGGAGCAGGCCAGCTGGGACGAGCCCTGGTGCCTCTACGTCGGCTGGCAGAACCCGCACGACCCCTACGTCGCTCATGAGCGCTACCTGCGCCGCTACGACGTGCGCGACATTCCGCCGCCGCCGAATTTCGACGATGACCTGCGCGATAAGCCCAATATCTATCGGCGCCTCTACGAGCAGCTCTGGGGGCACCTGCCCTGGGAGGAGTTCGCGCAGATGATCCGCCACTACTGCGCCATGATCACCTTTCTGGATGAGCAGCTTGGCCGGCTGCTCGAGGCGCTGGAGCGCACCGGCCAGGCGGAGAATACGCTGGTCATCTACACCAGCGACCACGGCGATTACGCTGGGGCCCACCGGCTCTTCGCCAAAGGCGTGCCGGCGTTCGACGAGGCGTATCGCGTGCCGCTCCTCATGCGCTGGCCGGCAGGCATGGTGCAGCCGGGCCGGCGGATCAAGGCCTTCACGACGCTGCTCGATCTCGGCCCGACGATCCTCGAGCTGGCCGGCGCGGCGCCGCTGGAGGAGTGCCACGGGCGCTCGCTGGTGCCGTTCCTGCGCGGGCAGACGCCGGCCGGCTGGCCGGAGGTCTTCGTGGGCGAGTTCCTGGGGCACGAGAACTTCTACACGCAGCGCCAGGTGCGCACCCGCACCCACAAGTACGTCTGGAACGCCTTCGATTACGATGAGCTGTATGACCTGCGCGACGATCCGTATGAGCTCAAGAATCGCCAGGCCGATCCGGCGTACGACGGCGTCAAGCGCGAGCTCGTGGCCCACCTGTGGCGCTGGGCACAGGCCACCGGCGATTGCATCAACAATGCCTACCCGCTCAATGCCATTCTGCCTTACGGGCCCGGCATCGCCGGCGTGGCGGCGCGAGGCTAGAACGGGAGCCAGCAGGCGCCGCGCGGCCGGGCCGCCGGCCCAGCCCACCAGTACCGGCGCCGGCCGGCTCGAAGTGGCTGGCACCGGCCACCAGGCAGGAAACGGCTCGCCGGGCGCCGAGAGAAAGCCAAGCGGCACGTGGCGCGCGGCGGCGCCGGCCTTTCGAGTGCGCCGGCCGCCGGTGGCAGCCAGCGGCACGTGCTCCCAGAACGGCGTGTGGAAGCGCAGGATGAGCTTGGCCACAGCGCCCATCTCCAGTCCACGGAGTGCCGGCTGCTTGGCTTCGAGCGCCGGCGAGAAGCGCACCGCGCCGGGTGTCTCGGGTGGCTGCTGGAGCACACTCAGCGGTAGCGTGACCACGGCGCAGCGCGCGGTAAAGGTGCGCTCCTGGCCTGGCGAAGCGCCGTGCAGGCCGGATTCACTGGCAATGGAGGCTCGGGCCTCCGGCGATCCTTCGGCACGCCCTTCTGGTTCGCCGTGCAGGCCGGCCTCGCCGGCAATACTGGCCGCCACGCGCACGTGGCCCGGGCGCCAGTCCACGGTCGTCACCACGTGTCCTAGCCAAATGCTCTGAGGCGGAATGCCCTGCGCCAGCCAGGCCACGACCCGGTCGTAGCCGCCGGCCACGCGAAACTGCCGGTCGGCGTCGATCGCCTCATCGGCTGCTTCGCAGGTGGCCAGCCAGTGCACGCTCAGCCGGTCGGGATCGGCGGCGTGGAAGCCTTGCACGTAGGCGAGCATCGCGCGCCGCGCGGCGGCCAGGCGCGGGCCGGCACACACGCGGTCAAGAAACGCACGTAGCGGCTCGTCGGGCCGGCCGGCGACGTCGTGCAGGCGTGCGAAGACCTCGTCGAGGCCGGGGGCAGCCGCGCCCCCCGGCACGAGCCGCCCCTCGCGGTATTGCCAGCGCGCACCGATGGTCTCGAGCAGGCTAAGGTGGCCGGCCGCCGCCGGCTCCATCAGCTCGGGCGGGCAGCCGTGGACGAACTCGGCACCCAGCTCCAGCGGCGCGGGGCAGGCCGGATCATGCTGCGTGAGGATCCGGCCGCCGAGGCGCGGGCGCGCCTCCAGCAGCGCCACCGCCACTCCCGCCTCGGCCAATACTCGCGCCGCCGCCAGGCCGGCCACCCCACCGCCGAGCACCAGCACATCGAGCTCCGGCATGGAAGAGACTCTACGCGAGCGTGGCTGCTGCAGATTGGTCGATGCGGCATGCAGCGGTAGCGTGGGCACCCGGGCCCGCGCTACAGGCCCGAACGATAGGCGCCGACGAGCTTGAAACGGCCACTATGTGAGCGGCCTGGATTGACGTTGCTCGATCCGTGCGCTAGGCTCGTGCTGTGACGACGGTGACCACTTCCATGCCGGCGGTCTCCTGCTGTGCCGGTGCCGAGCCGCCGCTCGATGCCGGCGCCGCGGCGCGACACGCGGCCGTGCTCAAGGCGCTGGCCGACCCGCACCGGCTGCGCATCCTCTCCCTCCTGGCAGCGCAGCCGCCGGGCGCGCCGCTGTGCGTCTGCGAGATCGAGGCGTCCTTCGATCTCTCGCAGCCCACCATCTCGCACCATCTGCGCGTGCTGCGTGAGGCAGGGCTGGTCTCGGTGGCGAAGCGTGGCCTCTGGCACTACTACGCGCTCGTGCCCGGGAGCCTCGCCTCGCTCCAGGCACTCCTGCGCGAGCTGAGCGGTGAAGGCTCGGCGGCGCTGCCGGCAGGCGGGCCGGCAGCGGTGGGAGATCAGCGTTTATCGCGGTCGCGTCGACCATGGCCCGCCGGCGGGCCGGCGGCTCAGGCGCGCGCTCCGGCCGGCGTGCGCACCCGGCGCAGGCCAACGGCCACGTGATGGCGCCCCAGCTCGGCCTGGGCCAGGTAGGCATCTGGTGCCGGCTCGCCGATGGTGAGCGACTCGGCCAGCGTCTCCTGGCGCACGTAGTCGCCGAAGGCGTGCAGCAGCGGCGCCAGGTCCAGCTCCGGCGGCGGCTGCAAGGTAACCTCGATCCGATCACTGATCTCGAAGCCGGCGGCCTTGCGCGCATCCTGGATGAAGCGCACCAGGTCACGCGCCTGGCCTTCCAGCACCAGCTCCGGGGTGAGCGTGGTATCGAGTGCCACCAGCAGGCCACCAGACTCGGCGACGGTATAGCCGGGCGGTGAGCTGACCTCCACCAGCACGTCCTCCGGGTCGAGCGTGAGTGTCTGCGAGCCGGCCTGCAGCGCAAAGCGCTGGCCGGCCTTGACCGCCTGCGCCGCCGCTTCCGCCGCCGGGCCGTGGAGCGCCTCCAGCGCCTGGCGGATGGCCGGCACCAGCCGGCCGTACTTGCGGCCCACGACCGGCAGGTTCGGCTTGAGGCGCTGCACCATCAGCCCCTCGCCGGCTTCGAGGAAGCGCACGCGCTTGACGTTCAGCTCGTCGCGCAGCTCCTCCTCGAACGGCCGGAGGCGTTCCGCGCCCCGCGGGGCCCGCACCAGCAGCTCGCTCAGCGGCTGGCGGATGCGCAGGCTGGCTGCCCGCCGTGCCGACCGCCCGAGGCTAACCACGTCCAGGAGCAGCGCGGTGGCGGCCAGCAGCTCCTCGTCGATCAGCGACTCATCGGCCTGGGGCCAGGCCGTAAGGTGCACGGAGCGAGGTGCACCGGCATCCTGGCTGGCGACCAGGTTCTGGTACATCGCCTCGGCCAGATGGGGCATGAACGGCGCCAGCAGCCGCGCGAGCGTGGCCAGGCAGGTATAGAGCGTGGCGAAGGCCGCCTGCTTATCGGCATCCTGCTCTGCCTTCCAGAAGCGCCGGCGATTGCGGCGCACGTACCAGTTAGAAAGCTCGTCGACGAAGTGCTCGATCTCCTTTGCCGGCCCGTGCACGTCGTAGTCGTCGAGCATGCGCGTGACGTCGCGCACCAGCGCGTTGAGCCGCGCCAGCACCCAGCGATCGATCGGGAGGAGCGCCGCCTCATCGAGCAGCCGGCGCCCATCGCCCCCGGCCGGGAGCGGGCGCCAGCCATCGAGGTTGGCGTAGGTGGCGAAGAAGCTATAGGTATTCCACAGGGTGAGCATGAACTGGCGCAGCACCTCGCCCACCTGCTCGGGGGCGAAGCGCCGTGGCTCATACGGCTGCCCGGCGGCGTACATGTACCAGCGCGTCGCGTCGGCGCCGTAGGTCTCGAAGAGGTCGGCCGGCTCCACGACGTTGCCGCGCGACTTAGACATCTTCTGGCCGTGGATATCGAGGATCAGCCCCAGGCAGATCACATTGCGGAAGGCCGGGCGATCGAAGAGCAGCGTGGAGACGGCGTGCAGCGTGTAGAACCAGCCGCGGGTCTGGTCAATCGCCTCGGAGATGAAGTCGGCCTGGCCGGCGATCTCGAAGAGCTCCTGGTTCTCGAAGGGATAGTGCCATTGGGCTACCGGCATGGCGCCGGAGTCGAACCAGACGTCGGCCACGTCCAGGATGCGGCGCATCGTCCCGCCGGTGCAGGCGCGGCAGGCCCACGTGACCGCATCGACGTACGGCCGGTGCAGATCCAGCTGGCTCAGGTCGCGCCCGGCGAGCGACGAGAGCTCGGCCACGGAGCCAACGACGGTGGTGTGGCCGCAGGCGTCGCAGACCCAGATGGGCAGGGGCGTGCCCCAGTAGCGCTCGCGGCTGAGTGCCCAATCGACGTTATTCTCCAGCCAGTTGCCGAAGCGGCCGTACTTGATGTGATCCGGCACCCAGTGGATCTGCTCGTTGTTGGCCAGCAGCTCCTGCTTCTTGGCCGTGGTGCGGATGTACCACGAGGGCTTGGCGTAGTAGAGGAGCGGCGTGTGGCAGCGCCAGCAGAACGGATAGCTGTGGCGCACGCGCTCGGCGCGGAAGAGCAGACCGCGCTCGCGCAGGTGGCGCGTGATGAGCGGATCGGCATCCTTGAAGAACAGGCCGCCGAAGCCGAGGGCAGTGAACTCGGGCAGCGTCTTCCCTGCCAGATCGACCGAGAAGAGCGTGGGCAGGCCATAGCGGCGCCCGATCTCCAGATCGCCGTAGGCCGGGGCGATGTGGACGATGCCGGTGCCATCTTCTAGCGAGACGAAGTCATCGGCGATGACGCGATAGGCCTGCTCCAGATCGACCGTCTGGCCGGGCGCCGGCACACCCTCGAAGAGCGGCTCATAGCGCGCGCCGGCCAGCTCTGTGCCCCGAAAGCTGGCCAGCACGGACCAGCCGTGCTCGCCGAGCACGGCCGGCGCCAGCGCCTCGGCGAGGACGAGGCGCTCCGTGGCCGCGCCGGGCGAGGGCTGCTGCCCGGCGCCTTCGGCCGCGCCCGGCGGCCCGGCTGTCCGGCCGGGGGCGGCCGGCTCACCGGTGGCTCGCTGCCCGCCGCCCTCGATCGCGCGCTGCACCAGGACGTAGGTCGCTTCCGGCTTCACCGCCAGCGCCACGTTGGCCGGCAGCGTCCACGGCGTGGTCGTCCAGGCCAGGAAGGAGGCGCCGGCCAGCACAGCATCCAGCGGATGGCCGCTGGGGCGGTGGCGGAAGCGCACCCACACCGAGGGATCATCGACGTCATCCTCGAAGCCGAGCGCGACCTCGTGGTCGGAGAGCGAGGTACCGCAGCGCGGGCAATGCATCGTCACCTTGTAATCGCGAAAGAGCAGGTCGCGCTCCCACAGCGTCTTGAGGATCCACCAGAGCGACTCGATGTAGGTGTTCTCGTAGGTGATGTAGGCATTATCGAGGTCGATCCAAAAGGCCATGCGATCGGTGACGCGCTCGAACTCATCGACGTAGCGCCACACGCTCTGCTTGCAGGCGGCGTTGAACTCGGCAATGCCGTAGCGCTCGATATCGGGCTTGCCGGAGAAGCCCAGCTCCTTCTCCACCTCAATCTCGACGGGCAGGCCGTGGGTATCCCAGCCGCCGCGCGCGCCGACCACGTACTGGCCGCGCAGGCGCCGGTAGCGGATGATGATGTCCTTGACGGCCCGCGCCTCGACGTGGTGCACGCCCGGGCGGCCATTGGCCGTGGGCGGGCCTTCGAAGAAGACGAAGGGGCGGGCGCGATCGCCGTGGGCGAGCGCCTGCTTGACGATCCCCTGCTCCTTCCACCACTGCCCGATCTCCTGCTCGAGCCTGGGAAACGAGACCTTTGGATCGACTGGTTGGAAAGCCATGGGTGCGTTCCTACCTGGTTCTTGGGTGGCTTGAGTGTCTTTGACCTCGAGCCGGCATTCGGTTTGGCCGCGGGCCGGCCGAAGCCGGCTGATCGAGTCTGCCGGCCGGCGATGGCGGGAGCGGGGATGTCTGGGCCCAGAATCAAAGCAGCCTCGTTCCCACGGCCCGCCAGCCGATGGGGACGAGGCTTACAAACCCCGCGGTACCACCCCGCTTAACCGCGCGCCGGAAGGCACTCAGCGTGCCGCCGGCAGGCACGCGGTTCACTCTGTCGGGTGCCAGCACACCCGTGCCCCGGATAACGGAGGGCAAGCCCGGCCCCGCCTACTGGGCAGCTGCCGTTCGGAGGGCGGCTCAGGAAGGATCTTCCGCCCGCGCGGGCTACCTGTTCGCACCGGCCACAGGCTCTCTGCGCCAAGCCGGGCGCGAGCGTACTCGTTTCCGTCGTCGCCGTTGCCCCCAATTCTACACAATAGAGGGAGCACAAGGGATCACCGATGGCCGATGTATTGCTGACCTGGGTTGGAGACCGTGATCCGGAGTGGATCGATCCGGCCACTGGGCGCCGCCGGAGCGGGCCCATTCTCACCCTGCTGCGCGCGCGGCGCTTCGACAGCGTGCGGCTACTCTTCACGCTCTTCAGCCCGGTGAGCGACTTTCGCCGGCGGGCGACGCAGCTGCTGCGGATCTGCCAGCGTGAGCTGCCGGGGATGGAGGTGCGCCAGCACCCGGTGGACCTGGTGGACGTGACCGATTACCTGGAGGTCTACCGGGCGACGCACCATGCCTGCCGAAGCATTCTCGAGGAGCCAGATCAGGAGGAGCGCCGCTACTACGTCTATCTCCAGCCCGGCACTGGCCAGATGCAGACGATCTGGGTACTGCTGGTCCAATCCGGCCTGCTGCCCGCGCGCATGATCGCCACCGTACGCCCGGACCTGCGTGCCCCCTGGCAGCCGGCGTGGAAGGAGGTTGATCTCTCGTTTGCCGAGCTCCCGCGGGTGATCAGCCCGGACGAGCTGACGCGCACGGTGGGTATGCTCCAGGCGCAGAACCAGAACCTGGCGGCCACGGTGGCGCGGCTGGAGGCGGAGCTGGCCGCGCGGCGCGCGGGCGGTGTCGGCCGGGGCGGTGCTGGCGATGTGGGCAGCGCGATCCCGCCGGGCTTCTCCCTGCCGGCGTACCTCCAGGCGCAGGAGCGGTTCTACTTTCTCTGCGCGCTGGAGCAGGCCGGCGGCAAGGCGGCTACGGCCGCGCGGCTGCTGGGCCTTGCACCCGGCACCTTCCGCGCTCGCGCCCAGACGCTGGGCATTCGCCCGCGCCAGCGCCGCGCCGCTCCAGCCGGCATCCGAGGCTCGCGGTGAGTAGAGCTGCTCCCGGCCGTCCGAGCTAGGCCGGGGCCGCGCGCAAGCGTGGATGCAAAGCGCCGCGCGGGCTCACGCCGGGGCAGTGCGTGGCTGCTGGGCCGGGGCATCGAGGTTCGGCGCCGCGTGCGGCCCGGCCGCGCGCATCACGCCCATGCCCATCGTCGTCTTGATCCCCGTGCCGGCATAAAAGCCGAACGCCGCCAGGAGATGCAGGGCGCGCCAGGCAAAGTCGCTTCCGTTCCGCGCCGGCCGGCTGCCCGGCGCCACGTAGGTGCACCGGCCGGTGAAGCCCACCTGGAGCCCGCCGGAGAGCGGCACCGCCTCCGTCTGGAGCCGGTGCCGGCTGATCGCCACCTCGTGCTCGGCGAAGGCCAGCACCTCGTCGCCGAGGCGCACCGGGGCCAGCGCATTCCACCGCTCCCAGAGGCTGCCGAAGACCAGGCGCGGGAGCGGCAGGGGCACCAGCAGCCCGCCGGAGCGAAAGGCTGTCGGCGAGGCAAACACCAGATCCAGGTACGCCGGTGGCCGGCGCAGCTCCAGCAGCCAGGCCCGCGCCAGCTGCTCGTAGCTGCCGGCGCCCGCCCACGCCGCTCCTGGCGCGGCGGGCGCGAGGCCATCGCCCGGGCCAGCGCCGCGACCATTGGCGGCACCGATATCAGTCTTGCCGTCGTGAGAGCTGGGCGTGGCGCTGGGGCCAGAGTCCCCGCCGTGAGAGCTGGGCGCGGCGATTCGGCCACATTCGAGGCGCACCATGCGCCAGCGCACGCCGCTGATCTCCAGCGCCGGCCCGAGCGAGGGCAGGAGCTGCTCGACGAAGAAGCGGCTGAGCGGCGCGGTGAGCGAGGTCAGGCGCAGGATGGCGCGCGCCCCGGCGGCCACTGCTCGCCGCGGCCCCAGCCAGGCCACGGTGTACGGCTGGATGTACCGGTCGGCATGGATCTCCGCCGCCAGCGCCGCGTCTTGCGCGGCTACCAGCTCGAAGAACGCGCCCCGGGCTCGCTCGCCCATGTGCAGCGGTAGCTCGGCAGCACGCTCGCACTCCAGCTCGATGGTGATCGCCAGCAGCATGTGCTTCCCCTCCTCCCTACGTACCCGGCTCCCTGGCAAGCGTCAGGATGGCCCATGCGATGGAGCCAGGTAGGTGCCAGCACGTTCGCCCGATCGGCCCTCCAAGGCTTGGCAGTGCGGCTCGGCACGAACAGACCGGCGGCTACTCAGGTCGTGTAGGTGGTAGTCGCGAGCACGGCCTTCGAGAGCTCCCGCCCCCACGCTTTGAAGGGGTTCTCCCGTCCAGGCGGCAGGTCCAGGGTGGAGAGCATGCGCCGGAGCACCGTCAGGATAGCCTGGCCAGGATTGTCGCCGTCCAGCGTGATCCGCGCATCCTTCAGCTCTTCCAGCCGCTTGCGAAGCACCCCAGCCAGCCGATGGTCGCTCACTCCCGCATAGTCGTGGCCGATGATGCTCCGGTTGCGCGCCTCGCGCACGGGCTGTAGCGCGCGGCCGCACCTGGCCACGTAGGCCAGGCTATTGGCGCGCTGCTCGTCGCCCGCCGCACGCGCCTCCTCAGCCAGTCCCTCGATCAGCGCCAGCCAGGTGCCGATATCGAGCCGCCACGCTCGCTCCCCTTGCTCGTGCTGCTTCAGCGGCGCGGCCAGGTGGGGCCGCCGATTGATCGTCTCGCGCAGCTGCGCGGCATCGCGTGGGTCGGTGGAGACGCCCAGCGCATGCTCGACCACCCAGCGGCAGATGGCTTCCAGCAGCCCGGCGGCGCGAGCGATGAAGTCCAGGCGCCGCCCCTGCTCCAGACAGGTGCTCGCGCTCCAGTACCACCGGCCGAGCACCTGCTGTGCCTGCTGGGGCGAAAGCGGCTGCCACTGCTCCGGCGCTGCCGGCTGCCCCGCGTCGCGCGAGGAGGAGAGCTCGTCGCGCAGCCGCTGCAGCAGAGGCTGCACCGACCGGTCCGGGGGCCGTTGCAGGGCGTCAGCGAGGATCCGCAGCGCCCCATCGACGTCGAACTCCATCCAGGCCTGGAGCGCCTGCGCCGCCGCAGCCAGAGCATCGGCCGCCGGGCTCTGCCAGGAGCGGAGCACGCCGGCCGCGGCGTCGAAGCGGCAGTCCTCCAGCAGGTCCAGCGCCGGGGCGCGCAGCATCTGCTGGCGCAGGTGGTCGCCAATGCGCAGGACAGCCGGCGTCTCCAGCCCCTCGCTCTTGTGCAGCGCCTCCACGCGATCGCCAAAGTGATCAAGCGCGCGCATCAGGAGCATGGCGTTCGCTGCCGGGACGCCGCCAGCCAGCGCCACGACGTAGTGCCGGCCGTCGAGCTTCTGGTGCGCCAGCTCCGCCAGCTTTGTACCGAAGAACTGGTACATGTCGTCGACGTTCGCCGGGTTGGCGGCGGCGATGGCCTCTACCTGCACGCGGCCGATGCGGCCACGCGCTCCTCCGGCCCGGTACTGCTCCGTCAGCCAGCGCTCCAGCACCCGCGCCGACCAGATGGTGTCTCGGTTGCGAAAGTCCGGCGGCACCTCCAGCGGCTGGTCGGTGGCATAGAGCACCACCAGCTCAATCTCCCCGCCGGAGTCGCCGCGCTGCAGGAGGAGATCGAGGCACGGGCGCAGCAGCGGCGCGTCCAGGCGCGGCAGTACCTGCCGGGGGCTCTGCGCAAGCTCCTTGAACAGCGCCTCGCCCCGCGTGCGGAGCTCCTGCGGAGCTAGGGGTCGGCCGTCTAGGTGCAGGTCACGATTGCCCACGTTGGCCAGTAGCACGTACGTCATCGCACTCGCTTCCTTTGCCCGAGCCGCCAGTGTGCCGGCGGCGCTAAGGCGGCTCATGGCACGGGCCGCAGCGTGAGCTGGGCCCAGCCCAGTGGCTGCACCGGCGTGCCATTGGCCACCACCAGCCGCCGGCTGGCCGGAAAGCCCGTCGCCGGCCGACGGCTCATTGCGCCGGCATCCTCCGACTCCTCGCTGGCGCGCCAGTCGCGCCGCCCACCGCGCTGGAGGCCGAAGCGGCGTACCACCTCCGGGAAGTGCGGCGACTGCACCAGCAGCTCGCCCAGAGTCTTGGCCATCCAGCCGGTGCCCCAGCCCAGCCAGACCAGGCACGACTGCTGGTCCAGCGCCTGGAGCCGCCGCTGGAGTGCCTGATACTCGGCGGCCACGGCGCCGGTGCGGAAGTGCTGGCGCTCCGCTTCGATCAGCCGGCCGGCCAGCCGGCGGCACTGGTCGATCGCTCCCAGCAGCATGCCCGGCGCCGCGGCCTGCCAGGCGCGCTCCCCATTGGCCACCTCGGCCACCATGGCCGACGCCAGGGCCAGGTCCTCGGTGAGCGTGCCGCGCCAGACGGTGCCCGGGCGCAGCGCCTCCACCACCACCGGCGGCCCGCTGGCATTGCTGCCGGTAACCACCCGTGCCTCCACCAGCTCCAGCACGTCCATCGCGGGGCGCTCGCCGGCGTCGTACAGGTCGCTCGGGCGGAGCACGCGCAGCAGGTCGGTGTGCGGCTCCCGCCCAAAGAGCTGGCGCTCCAGCTCCTGCGCCGCGAACTTGCGATTGGGGCGGTGCTCCAGCACGCGCTCGAGCTGGCGATCGACCCATGCCTGGCCGCGGGCCGCCGCCCAGGCCACCGCCAGCGCCGTGCGCAGCGCGCCCTTGAGCGAGCTCCCCGGCACGAAGGGCCGGCCCAGCGCATCCTTGATGGCCTCTCGCACCTCGCTATAGCCGCTGGTGCTGGCCCCGGGCGCCAGGGGCACGCGGTAGCGCGCGTATGGCGTGGGGTCTCCTCCCGGGATGAGCTGCGCCAGCGACACCGCGCCCACGCGGCGCCGCTGGACCTCCGGCAGGTCGCCAAGGATGCGCTCGGCGTCCAGGACCAGCAGCTCCCGCCCGCGCAGGATGTAATCCAGGTCGCGCGTCAGCACCTCGCCGCTGCCGATGTGTAGCGGCGTGAGCACCTGCAGCTCCACCTCGAAGCGACGCAGCAGCGGCGCGCGGCTACTCTTCTGCGGCGGTGGCATTACTCCCTCCTGGCTGCCGGCAGCGTGGCCGGCAGCGCCAGCAAGCAGCAAGAGGTGAACAGGAAGCCCGGCATCAGTCCCTCCTGGCTGCCGGCAGCGCGGCCGGCCAGCACCAGGCATAGCCATAGCGGTAGATGGGGTGCGCCGTGTACGGCCCCGGCGTCACCTCCACCAGCCGGCCGAGCGCGCGCGCCTCATCGAAGGGCGCGCGCAGCACCGAGCCTTCGGCCAGCATCGTCACCGGCCGGTGGCGGAGCGCCACACCCGGCGCCGCCAGCCACCCGCCTCGCGGGATCAGGTCCCAGGCGGCACCCTCGCCGAGCACCCCCGCCGCCAGCTCCTCGCGGCGCGGCAGATAGGGCGAAAGCGTTACCGTTCCCTCCGCGGCCGGCGCCGGTGGCTCGAGCGTCTCGATGCGCTCGAGGTGGAACTGCCCGTAGCCGCCGGAGCGCTCGCCGCCGATGCCAGCGTCTCCCAGCGCGCGCAGGGCCCGCTCCACACTGGGCCGCCACGTCTCGTCGCGCCACCAGACCAGGCAATGCAGCCCGCAGCCGGGCGCGAAGCGCAGCGCGCCGCTGTGATAGACGTTCGAGCGCAGGGTGATGCGGTCGAGGCTCACGCGCGGCGCCTCCTCTGCCTTCCACCACGTGACGCTGGCGCCAGCTGCCTCCTGCCGTTGCTGCCGGCACTCGCCCTTGGTCAGCCAGACCTGCTCCCCCTGCGCCGGCACAACCTCCGGCACAGGCGGAGCGCCACCGGCCGTCCACCAGCGGAAGAGCTCCCACGAGACGAGCCGTAGCTTCTTCAGCTGCTTGCTGCTCCCGGCCGCGCCGGCCTCCTCGCCTGGCTGCTTGCCGGGCCAGTGCAGCATTGGCCGGGGGAGAAAGCGCACGCCCAGAGCGAAGGGATAGAGCGAGCTGAGCAGAAACGGTGGCTGCCATGTCCGGAATAGCTCCAGCATGGCCTCCAGCCGGCTCGTCCCCTCGTTCTCGGCCAGGGCCATGCAAAGCGCGCCAAAGAGGGTATCGGCATGGCAGACGATCGACGTCTCCTCCAATCCCACGCCGCGCTCGCCAAAGTGCATGGGCGAGCGGGGGAGCAGGATATAGCTGGCCAGCGTTGCCCTTTCCATTACCATGGCGGCCGCTCCTCGACCAAGAGCCGGTGATCGGTGACCCTGCCGGCGCGTCCTAGGCGGCGCGCATCCCGGGGCGCAGGTCCAGGTGGTCGACCAGCCAGCCCCACACCTCGTCGCCGGCGGCGACCAGCTCTGACACGGACTCGAACTCGCGCTGCGCCACCACTGGCGGCTCCTTGCGGTAATCCTTGCAGACCAGCCGCAATTCCTTGAACCGCACCTTGCCGTAGCCGCGGCTGCCGTGCCCGCCCAGGTAGTCCTCCTCCAGCAGCGCCATCGCCTGCGGCACCACCCGGAAGCGCTCCAGATCCTGCTCCTCGTACACGGCGAAGGTCAGCTCCAGATCGTCGAAGACGGCTCCAGCGGGCACGCGCTCGATGTCGCGCGGATTGGAGGCGGCAGTGACGCGGTCGATCGCCACCTCGGTCTTCACCTCGGTGTAGCGCAGCTCGGTGCGCACCTCCTCGAGCCGCTTCGCGCTCTCGTTCGAGAGGTGGAGGTCGCGCACCACCAGGCGCGTGGGGGTGGCGTGCTCGTGATCCGAGGTGATGCCGAAGACGGGGCAGACAGGGCAGTCGCGATAGCGCTCCGGCGCCGTGCGGCACTCCTCGCACCGCTCGGGGCCACGGCGGCAGGTAACGCAGGCGTGGATGCGCGAGCCGCCGATGTTCTGCGAATCGTGTTCGTCACGCGGATTGAAGCCGTGCCGGCGCTCGGCGAGCGAGCGCAGCTTGCCCCGCAGCGACGAGCCGGGGATATACGGGCGGTAGGTGAGCGGATCGCGCAGCACGGCAGCAGCCTGGCCGATGCCCAGGCTCCCTTCTCGGCTGCCGATGTGCAGCCCGGTCACCGCCACCAGCCGGCCGCGGAGCACGATGCGGCCCAGGAGCTGAAACGATGCAGCCATCAGTCCTTCCCTCCAAATGCCTTGTGGTAGGCCAGCAGTGCCTCGAAGTAATCGACAAAGCGCCGGAAGCGCGCCTCATCCTCGCCCACCACCTCCAGCGCCGGCTCCAGCATCTCCTTCAGAAGCTTTACCGGCTCGTTGCGCGCTGCCTGGTAGGCCAGCTTGGGCTTGAGCAGCACCAGCTCTCCCGCCGCCGCCTTGCGGGTGGACTCGGTGACCCATCGCCCTTCCAGGCCGCGCACGGCGGAGAAGATGCCGCGGATCTGCGAGGCGGCCAGCTTCTGCTCGGCCAGCCGCCGGCCGTACTCCTCGGCGAGGCGCACGAGCTCGCGCGCGTCGTCCTGCTCGATCACCTGGCGAATCTTGGCCTTATCCACCGAGCCTCCCTGCCCCTGGGGGGGCCCGCCCTGGGGCCGTGGCGGCCCGCTGAAAGCCCCGGCGCCCCCGGCGCCGGGCCGCCCTCCCCGGTTCCACTGCGTCATTGGCTTACGCTCCTCCCTATAGCTCGTCATCGTGCCGGCACCGCGCCGGCGTTACCGCTGCTCCGCTTCTTCGCGCGCGACGCGCCGCCTGCTTGGCGGCGTCCATTGCCTAAGTCTGTGCTGGCAAGTTCGCGACGGCCGTCCTTCGATGCTCGACGCTCCTCCTCTGCACGAACAGACCGGCGGATACTTAGCCCTCCGCCTCATCGGCTCGCACCAGCAGGTCAGCCCATGCGGCCGCGACCATCAGCTCCCAGAACTGGCCGGCGTCCACCAGGCTAGCCCGGACGCGCTCCGCCAGCGGCGCCAGCTCCGGCCGGCGCTCGCGCAGGCGCGCCAGCTGGTAGGCTCCCTGCCACATCCAGCGTCCCCAGGCCACTTGAGTGCGCGGCAGCCCGCGCTGCGCGTGCTCCTCCGCGGCCTGGCGGCAGAGCCGCACTGCCAGCTGGAGCAGGGCCCGCGGCGCCTCCACCTGGAGGCCGCGCACCGCGCCGGCCAGCTCCTCCGCCAGGTCTCGGGCGTGGGCGTACGACTCGCGCGGGAGCGGCCACGAGAGCAGCGAGATGGCATCCTTGCCGTCCAGCCGCTTAGCCGCCTCGAGCGTCTCGCCGGCCTCCTCGGCCACGCGGTAGAGCGGGTACTTGGGCGGGCGCAGGGCGATGCCGGCGGAGAGATGCACCGCGGGATTGTGGCCGGCGAACTCGCGCAAGGTCTGCGCGATCTCGGCGGCGGCCTTGGCCACGGCATCCCACGCGCCGGCCAGAAAGAGATCGTCGCCGCCGCCATAGATGAGGTAAAGGCGATCCGAGCCAGCTGGCGCGCCGCTGGGAGTGGAGCGCGCGCGGGGGTTATAGGCATCGCAGAGCGTGCTGAGCCAGCCTTCGAAGAAGAGGCGCAGGCTGAACGAGAGCGCGGCACGGCGCGAGAGGCTGGCGCGATCGGATTGAGCGATGGGCTGGCCGGCCGCGTCGGCCTGGCAGAGGCCGCGCAGAATGATCTGGCCCAGGTTATCCATGTCGGCGCGCAGGTAGCCCAGGCGCTTGATCCCTGTGGACGAGCTCGCCAGCTCCTCGAAGTCCGCCACTGCGTCCGGCTGCTCCGTGGAGAGCGGTGTCGCCTGGGCGAGCAGGTGGAAGCCGATGGCCGCGTGCGGCAGGCCCAGTGTGGCGGCCTCCTTATGGGCGGCCTCGAAATCGGCATCCTGCAGGCGCAGCAGCGTTGCTTGGGCGCCGGGCGGCACGACGGGCCGCTGATCCGGCCGGAGCGGCTGGCCGGGCCGCAGCACCATTGCCTCCAGGCCCAGCCAGCGCAGCGCGCGCTGCCACCCGCCGCCGGGGATTGCCGGCGCGAGCGCGAGCTCCTGGCCATGACCGCTGCCGGTGCCACTCGCCCCAGCCGGGTGCGCCGCCGGTGGGGGCGCCTCAATCTCCCAGAGCAGCAGTGAGCTTCCGCGGCGCAGCCGATCGCCCAGCTCCTCCAGGCCGCGGCAGAGCGGGCACTTGCGCTGCGGGTCATCCGGGTCGGCCGGCGGCTCGGTCGGCGCGTCATCGATCTCGCCGCGGCAGACGCGGCAGGCGCGGTGCTCCGGCCCGCCGCCGGGCTGAGGGGTGAAGAGCCGTTCCTCCAGGTAGGCGAGCGGCAGCTCGCTCCCCTTGCGGCGCTTGGCCGCGTTGAGCTGCTCGGCCAGGCGCCGAAAGCCTTCTGTCAGCTCGGCCGGCTTGAGCAGGTGGGTCGCGCTCAGCGGCACTGCATCCAGGGCGACGAAGAGCGCGCCCCGATGCGTCTCCACCAGCGCCTGGCTCAGCTCGCGGCGCAGGGCGGGCAGCGTCTCCCGCGCGCGCAGGGGCGCCAGCAGGTAGAAGTGCCCACCGCCCTCATAGATGAGGTGGGGCAGCGAGAGTCCCCAGGCGCGCAGCAGCCGCCGCACGATGGCCTGCGCCAGCAGCTGGAGATAGAACGAGCGGCCGCGCAGGCCGCGCAGCGCGCCCTGCGAGCTGATGGTATAGAGGAAGCGCTGCACGCCGCTGACGTCGCCGCCCACGAGCAGGAAGCGCTCGCGGCGGATGGCCTCCCCTTCTTCCGCCGGATGCAGCAGCGCCTCGAGCTCGTCCTCCGGCGTCTGGTCTAGCCAGAGGCAGGTGGCCAGGGCGCAGGTAATCCGCGCATGGTCGAAGAGCGAGACGTCGGGCTCGGCGCGATAGTAGGCCGAAGGGATGCACCAGGTGTACTTCTGGAGCAGGAAGTAGAGGCTGGTGAAGTACGCCGCGAACGGCTCGCGGGGCAGGTGCTGGTGCTCGCGCAGGAAGCCCTCCCAGAGCCGCCGGTAGGCCTGGCGGCAGGGCTCCTCCTGGAGCGGCGTCTGGCTGGGGAAGAGCGTCTCGCGGGTGTAGCTTCCCAGGGGACAGAGCGGGTAGTACCAGGAGGTGGCGGGGAAGCGCCAGCCGGTCTCTGGCCCGGCCACGCCGGCCAGGATGCTGCGCAGCTGCTGCGGGCCGCGCACCTCGCCCTCCTCCTCCAGCTCGCGGCGCTCGGCGGCGGCCAGGCGGTCAGCGGCGGCCACTAGGCGGGCGAGGCGATCGCCCGCTGCGGGAAGATGGTGGGTCAGTGCCGGCCAGGCGGCAGTGTGCCAGGGCTGTGGGACGTGGCCCTGGATAAACGCCGCGCTCCAGCGCGCGTGGGCGCCGTGCCGGCCGACGGCCAGGTCTTCCAGCTCGCGTGCCAGCGGCGGCCGGGGCTCGCCCGTGCGCTGCCAGAACTTGCCAAGATCGTGCAACAGGGCTGCGAGCTGCAGCGTCTCGAGATCGAGCGCGCTCGCCATGCCTGCGGATGATCCAGAAGCAGCCATCACACCACCGCCCCGGCGGCTCCGGCGGGCGCTGCCAGCTGCTGCTGGCGTCGCCGGAACCGTCGCCCGCAGTATACGCCTGGGTGCCCTGGCCGTGCAGGCGTCAAAAAAATGACGTTTTTGGTGGCGTGGGCGGGGTGATAGGCTGGGGACAGGGGATATGGTGGCAGGCAAGGGAGCGGCTGATGGCCGGGAGGAAGAATCCTCCAGGGGGTGCCCAGACGGCGCCCCTGGGGTGGCAGGCAAGGGAGCGGCTGATGGCTGAGGGGAAGACGAGCCTCCATGCTGGAGGCAGCCAGGGGACGGAGCGCGTGGCGGAAGCGGCGAAGGTGGCGGATATGGAGACGAGCGTGGCAGGACCGGCCGGGGTGCTGCCAGACGAGGCGAGCGCGCTCTGGGGGCTGACGCCGGAGGGCGACGTGCTGGTGGTGGCTGCGTATGGGGCGCTGCTGGGCAAGCACAGCGAGCGGCTGCAGGTGCGGGTGAAGAAGGAGGTGGTGCAGGAGGCGCCGCTCTTCCGGCTGCGGCAGGTGCTGGTGGTCACGCGCGGGGTACTGGTGAGCAGCGACGCGCTGCGCGAGTGCGCCGCGCGGGGCATTGCCTTCCACGTACTGGGCGCGCGCCCGCAGGAGCTGATCAGCCTGACGGCGCCGCTGCCGATCGCCACCGTGGCCACGCGCCGGCAGCAGCTGCTGGCCTACCTAGACGAGCGCGGCGTGGCGTACGCGCGGGCGATTGTGGCGGCCAAGCTACGCAACCAGGCCAGCCTGCTCAAGTACACGGCCAAATACCGCAAGGGGGAGGACCGCGCGCTCTACGGCATGCTGCGCGACGCGGCCGCGGAGCTGGAGGACCTCGCCGCGGTGGCAGCGGCGGGCGAGGGCGAGGCGTGCGCGAGGAGGCGCAGCGGCCGGCCAGACGCGCCGAGTGGGAGTCGGGAGGCGGTAGCGAGTGGGAGTCGGGAGGCGGTGGCGCGGGGGGGCGAGGCGCCCGCCGTGGACGCCGCGCGGGCGGCGCTACTCAACCTGGAGGCGCGGGGTGGCCGGCGCTACTGGCAGGCGATCGCAGCGCTGCTGCGGCCGCGCTATCCGGAGTGGCCGGGGCGCCGGCACCAGGAGGCGCAAGACCCGATCAATGCAGCGCTGAGCTACGGCTATGCCATCCTGGCGGCGCAGGTACACCTGGCGCTGCTGCTGGGGGGCCTGGATCCGTCGGCGGGATTTTTGCACGCCGACCGCCCTGGCAAGCTGAGCCTGGTGTACGACGCAATGGAAGAGTTCCGGCAGGCGGTGGTGGATCGCCCGCTGCTGGGGCTGCTCAATCGGGGGCTGGCGCTGGAGCTGGAGGGAGGGCGGCTGCGGCGGGTCGACCGCCGGCGGCTGGCGATGATGGTGCTGGAGCGGCTAAGGGCGGTGGAGCGGCACGAGGGCCGGCGCCTGGCGTTGCGGGCGATCATCGCGCGCCAGGCGGAGCAGCTGGCGACCTTTGTGCGCCGGGAGCGGGCCAGCTACGTGCCCTTCGTTGCGCGATGGTGAGGTGGCCGGCGGTGCGTGGGAGATTCAGGCACCACCAGGCCATATTCATTCAGTGGACCGCTCGCCTCGTCGAGAGGTGGCCGGCGGTGCGTGGGAGATTCAGGCACCACCAGCCACACCCGCTGCCTTGCCCTTCGTTGCGCAATGGTGAGGTGGCCGGCGGTGCGTGGGAGACGGGGCAAAATGGGGGGCCGTCGCAACTCGCCGCGGGGGCGAGGGCCGGGCGAGCGGGGCGGGCCGGCCGGGGGCGCGCCCGGCCGGGCGCAGGCGTGGGCGTCGAGGCCAGCCGCTTCTGGCGCGAGCCAGTGGCTGGCACCGCGGCGCGGGCGGCCGGTGATCGCAACTCACCGGCCCTTGAGGGGCGCGTGGCGAGTTGCGACGCGATGGGCCTGGGCCTTGGTGGCCACGGGTGGCCGCGGAGTGGCACGATGCAGTATAGTGACCATAGAACGCGATTCCAGCGGCCTGGAAGGGTCCCCCAGCCCCTCAGGCCCGCTCGGCAGTTCCTGTTGCAGTCGTTGAAGCCCCGAGAAGGGGACTGAAACCCACAAGAGCATCTATGAAGAACGGTGGCATCTGATGTTGCAGTCGTTGAAGCCCCGAGAAGGGGACTGAAACTGACTCCCTGCTCACCACTACCATCGATAAAATTTGTTGCAGTCGTTGAAGCCCCGAGAAGGGGACTGAAACGTACTGCCCCACATGTAGTCTGAGCGAGCGCCCGACTGCAGTTGCAGTCGTTGAAGCCCCGAGAAGGGGACTGAAACTGTGCTGTGTGCTGTGTGTCGTGTGCTGTAGATTCTGTTGCAGTCGTTGAAGCCCCGAGAAGGGGACTGAAACGCAAAAGGGTCCTCTTCGCCTACGTCCCTACCCTCCTGGTTGCAGTCGTTGAAGCCCCGAGAAGGGGACTGAAACCTCCTCGGACGCGGCGTCGGCCTCCTCGGACGCGGCGTTGCAGTCGTTGAAGCCCCGAGAAGGGGACTGAAACTCTCCGCCCAGCCTACCGCTGATTAGCACCTTATTCGTTGCAGTCGTTGAAGCCCCGAGAAGGGGACTGAAACGCTTGCTGGCGCCCCGAGCATGACGGCGGAGCAGAGCGGTTGCAGTCGTTGAAGCCCCGAGAAGGGGACTGAAACATCGGGGTAAACGGAAACAATACCACCTCTCCAGGAGTTGCAGTCGTTGAAGCCCCGAGAAGGGGACTGAAACACAAAGGGGCAGTTTCATCCTACGCTCGCATGCTGCGTTGCAGTCGTTGAAGCCCCGAGAAGGGGACTGAAACTGTGCAGGCGCACAAGCTTGCACACGCGCTCGATGAGTTGCAGTCGTTGAAGCCCCGAGAAGGGGACTGAAACTGCCGGCGGCGTTCCGAAGAATCCGATGGCATTAGCCTGTTGCAGTCGTTGAAGCCCCGAGAAGGGGACTGAAACTCCTGATGGGCCACTGCCCGCACCCGCGCGCGATCGGTTGCAGTCGTTGAAGCCCCGAGAAGGGGACTGAAACCGCGCAGGGAGGAGACGCATTTAGGTGTCATGTGCTGCGTTGCAGTCGTTGAAGCCCCGAGAAGGGGACTGAAACAGCGCCGCGTGGTCGTCGGGGCTCTTGGTGACGAGCTGTTGCAGTCGTTGAAGCCCCGAGAAGGGGACTGAAACAGAACAGGGCGTATTGGTGCCGCTCCCCCTCTCTGAGGTTGCAGTCGTTGAAGCCCCGAGAAGGGGACTGAAACTGGTAATGTAGTACTGGCCACCACGACTGCCCCAGTTGGTTGCAGTCGTTGAAGCCCCGAGAAGGGGACTGAAACTCAGCTTGTTGCGGGGGCAGTCGGTGAGCCGGCCGCCGTTGCAGTCGTTGAAGCCCCGAGAAGGGGACTGAAACGGATCATGGCGGCGTTTAGCAACAAATACATTGTCTGTTGCAGTCGTTGAAGCCCCGAGAAGGGGACTGAAACACCAAGAATGGCGCCCGATCTGCTACATTGTTAAGTTGCAGTCGTTGAAGCCCCGAGAAGGGGACTGAAACTGCTTACCGACATGTCTCTTGCTCTTCAGCCTCCTTTTTCGGTTGCAGTCGTTGAAGCCCCGAGAAGGGGACTGAAACCAGCTGGCTGAGCGTACGTTGCAGCGCCTTGATGCCGAAGTTGCAGTCGTTGAAGCCCCGAGAAGGGGACTGAAACTACGATTACGACAAGCCGTGGGCCAACAACCCACGAGTTGTTGCAGTCGTTGAAGCCCCGAGAAGGGGACTGAAACCCAATCTGAGCCTCATCGAGTGGCTGGCCGTCGAGCCGTAGGTTGCAGTCGTTGAAGCCCCGAGAAGGGGACTGAAACTCCTCTCTGGAACCTCGCGTGCGATGCGGCAATCAAGTTGCAGTCGTTGAAGCCCCGAGAAGGGGACTGAAACACGGCTCATTGTCTCCTCCTCTCACAGGGCCGGCTCGGTTGCAGTCGTTGAAGCCCCGAGAAGGGGACTGAAACGCAGGTCAATGACGATGCTCACCTCTGCGTCCATGGGTTGCAGTCGTTGAAGCCCCGAGAAGGGGACTGAAACAAGGGTTAGCTTCATTGGCTCCTCCGGCGGTGCTACTGGTTGCAGTCGTTGAAGCCCCGAGAAGGGGACTGAAACACGTACGACAGCCTCCCGCCGCACAGGAGGCAGTCCGTTGCAGTCGTTGAAGCCCCGAGAAGGGGACTGAAACTGGGTAACGTACGCTGATGCAGATGGTGCCGTAGTCGTTGCAGTCGTTGAAGCCCCGAGAAGGGGACTGAAACGTCGTTGTCGTTGTCGTTGCTGTCTTGGCCATGCCAAGTTGCAGTCGTTGAAGCCCCGAGAAGGGGACTGAAACGCGTCGTGCCGGCACTGGCTGGCAAGTTTTCCTTTGGTTGCAGTCGTTGAAGCCCCGAGAAGGGGACTGAAACCGCCGGATTTCCGGCGCCGCCTTCGCCTCTGCCGTCGCTGCAGTCGTTGAAGCCCCGAGAAGGGGACTGAAACGAAAGCATCACGGCAGCCAGGGCGCTGCGTATCTTGGCTGCAGTCGTTGAAGCCCCGAGAAGGGGACTGAAACAGCAGGTGTCCAATGTGCGCGGGATTGGCCCATTGCGCTGCAGTCGTTGAAGCCCCGAGAAGGGGACTGAAACCACTCACGTCCCCACGCGATTTCTTCCATGTTACTCCTCCTCAAGCTGCAGTCGTTGAAGCCCCGAGAAGGGGACTGAAACTAGCACGCTGCCTTGATATCATCGTCACGATGGGTGGCTGCAGTCGTTGAAGCCCCGAGAAGGGGACTGAAACGTCAGAGATGCTGGTCGAGGCGTACCGCCAGCTCATCAGCTGCAGTCGTTGAAGCCCCGAGAAGGGGACTGAAACTTCTCACAGATGTAGACAAACTGCCTGACTGGTTTTGCTGCAGTCGTTGAAGCCCCGAGAAGGGGACTGAAACAACTCCAGCCTTTTAGGATTTATGCCCCACTCCTGTTCAGCTGCAGTCGTTGAAGCCCCGAGAAGGGGACTGAAACGTAATCT
>Ga0070741_10006135_pt1 | contig 26061 bp, 18 predicted proteins | sample Coa_R1_4_FD_66440 | JGI IMG/M metagenome (GOLD analysis project Ga0070741, IMG submission 66440) | Surface soil microbial communities from Centralia Pennsylvania, which are recovering from an underground coalmine fire - Coalmine... | ecosystem: Environmental > Terrestrial > Soil > Unclassified ... | reverse complement strand
TCCAGACGGCCCGGAGCGGTAGCCGGACGACGCCCGGAGCCGCATCGCCGCGGAAGGGCGCGATCGCGCAATCTCGCAACGACCAACCGCCGAGAGCCGAGACCGCCTTCCCAAGCTCGGTCTCGTAGGCCTGCTGCCCCATCGGAGGCCCCGACCCGTAGCGGGCGAAGCAGATCGTCCTCACGATCCTCCGATCGTTCGCGCGAGATCTTCGTGCCTGTCCCACTGATGGAGGATCGCCGCGACCGAGCCGTCGTCGTTGAGCACGAAACCGTCCGGCGCAGTCGCGTACGAGCGCATCTTCCCGAGCGTCAGCACCCGGCCCGTCCCGTTGGGGACGACCCTCGCGGAGTCGAAGCGCCCACGCTGCAGCAAGGCGTTGTGGATGCCTTGGTCGTGCGAGCCCAGGGGGCGGCGATGGCGGGCGATCTCGGCGGTCATCTCCGCGAGATACCCCCGTACGGCGGCTCCTGTGCCGACGACGGTGCCCGAGCACGACACCGTCGCGCCGCGTAGCCGCTCGAGCTCTGCGCTGCCATAGAGGTTGCGGATCCAGCGCGAATTGAACTGCTCGCTCCCGATCCGCACCGACTCGTCCTCGAGGAACAGCTCGAGCCCGGAGACCGGATCGGCGAACGGGTCACGCTGGAAGAACACATCGCGGAGATCCGTGAGCAGAACGCAGTCCGGCTCCGCATCGAGCCCGGCGAGGTACTCCTGGTAGTGGTGATAACGAAGCGTCTGCAGGCCTTCGAGGCGGAACTCGAGACGGCTCCACCGATGAAGCGACCGCCCCGCGAGCAGACGGAAGACGCCCGGATAGATGCGGCGCAGGCCGCGGATCGCCCGAGCCCTCCGCAGCGGCTCCAGCAGTGCGGCAGCCGGGGGCGGATAGTCCGCGTCGACGTCGACTACGGCGTCCGCGAGCCCGCGAAGCTTCTCCTTCTCCTCCTTGTCGCAGCGTCCGACGAAGAGCACGAAGCTGCCCCGGAAGCCCGAGGCGCGGAGCGAACGCGAGAACGGCTCGATCGACGCCGCCGGCAACCCCGTGTGGGCGCCGAGGACGAGCGAGCGGCCGGTGCTGCTCAAGAACGCCTCTTCGCGGCATGACTCGCGAGCTGACGGGCTCCGGCGCGCCAGGTGCGGAGTTGCGTCCACGGCAGCACTGGACCCACACTGCCCTCGGCGAGGATCTCGGCGCAGAGCTCGACGACGCGGTGGAACCAGACGTCGGGCGCGAACCACTCGTCGTAGACGAATTCGGCAGCGGCGCTTCGCGCCGGCCAGCTCTCCTCGAGCATCTCGAGCAGCTTCCCGACGCCGCGCACATCGGCTTCGCGGACGGTGACTGCGCAAGCCGCCCAGTCGATCCCGGCCGGCGGGACCCAACCGTCACTGATCACCACGGGCACCCGGCCGGCCGCGAGCGCCTCGAACATCCTGATCGACGCAGTCCCGGCGCCACGCGGACAAAGCACGAACTTCGAGCGGCCGACGATCTCGACGTATCTCGCTCTCGCATCCTCGAGCCCCGCGGGCTCCGGAGCGAAGAAGTCGAGACCCGACGTGTCCTCGACGATCGCACGCGGATGCGAGAGGGTGAGCACCTCATCGCGAACCCGCCCGGCCCGGCGTCCCTGGAACGAGAAGAGCAGGTCGGGCTGCGCCTCTCGCGCCGGCCGCGTGTCGGCCAGGAGCCGGTAGTAGCCGAAGGCGCGGTGGCGGCGCGCGTCGAACCCACGGCGCGGCATCGCCACGTAGACACCGGGCAGGAGATCTCGGGGAAAGTCCCGCTCGTCGAACACGAACGACTTCTCGGGGTAGCTCTGGACGAGCTCGTGCCCGCGGAGCGTGCGCATCGCCCAGTCGGACGGGTGTTGATGCGCATCGACGAACAGGATCAAATCCGCTTCCCCGGGATCGGAGACGAGCTCGTGAACGCCGAGCCGGTCGCCGTCAGCGAGCTCCTCCCACTCGGCGCGCAGCTGCCTGCTCCACGGTGCGTCGATGCAGGTCGCGACCCGTACCTTCATCGGGTCACCAGACGAGCCGTTCGCGAGCCACGCGCGGGAGTGGATAGCCCCGGACGTAGCGCCCGACGTGCGCCACGAGGCGCGCCCCCCGGTCGAAGGCATCGCGCAACCGGCGCTCGCGCAGGGCGGTCACCGCCTCGCTCAGCCGCAGGCGCATCATCATCATCTGGTACGCGCGCCAGCCCCTCCGCGCACGACGCCGCTGATCCGGCGAGTTCTCGGGGGAGTGAAACGCGATGCAGCGCACGCGCCAGGCCTGCTCGGGAGTCGTCGGGCGGGCGCCCTGGTTCGCGTCGTGGCGGCGGTAGAGGAGGATCACGTCGTTGGCAAAGGCGAGGTCGCCGAACCGGCTGAGACGGATGAGCATGTCCCAATCCTCGGGCCCGGCGAGGGTCTCGTCGAACGGACCGGCGCTCTCGTACGCGCTGCGGCGCGCGAGGAGAAGGCCGGGCGGAAAGAGCACGTTGCCGTTGACGAGGACGTCGAAGGTCGTCGGACGGTCGAGAGGCCAGTGGACGAGCCGGCGTCCCTCCAGGCCGAGCCGGTTTCGCCCCGCGTCGGCGTACTCGCCGGGCGCGTAGCGGACGCCGTTCGCGTCGATGAGATCCGCCAGACCGTGGCAGCCGACAAGCCGCTCTTGTCCCTCGAGGTGCTCGAGCAGCGTGGCGAACGCGTGCGGCAACCAGACGTCGTCGCTATCCATGAAGGTCACGTAGCGCGACCCGGTGTCCGTCGCGCGGAACCCCTCGTTGCGAGCATGTGACGAGCCGCCGTGCGCGGTCTGGCGGACCTGGAAACGAGAATCACGCGCGGCGAAGCCGCTTGCGATGGCGAACGAGTCGTCGGTCGAGCCGTCGTCGACGACGATGCATTCCCATCGCTCTACCGACTGCGCCGCGAGGCTCTCGAGCGTCTCCCCGAGAAAGCGTGAGGAGTTGTAGGCAGGCACGACGACCGAGATCAGCGGACTCGCAATCATCGCGACTGCCTCTCAGTTGCGCGCGGCCGCTACGCGGCGCGGGCCGCGTAAGTAAATGAGCAGCCGCCGAGCAGCACCGGCACGACGATCGCGCCTGAGGACAACGGCGCGAACCGCGGCGCCGGCCACCACGGCTGTCCGGTAGAAGAGCCAGCCTCTCGACCCGTACCACTTGCGGATGTACGTCTCCTGCGCCGCGTAGAACAGCCGCTCCCGCCTTGACGGATCTTCACTCGTGCCACCCCCGATATGGCTCGCGACGAGCTCGGGGCACGCAATCGCATGCCAACCCAGATCGCGCGCCCGCCGCTGCCAGTCGGTCTCCTCCGCATAGAGGAAGAAACGCTCGTCGAAGAGCCCGACCTCTTGCAGACTCTCCCACCGCAGGAGCAGGACGGTGCCGACGGCGAAGCTCGAATGCCCGTCGAATCGAGAAAGCCCGGCCGCTTCGAGCCACGCCTGCGCCGGTGAGGGGAACGGCCAGAGCACGCGCTGGGGCGAGCCGTCCGGGTAGACGATCGCGGGCGACACTGCACACGCGCGCGGATCCGACGCAACGGCATCTCCGAGCGTGGCGATCGCGCCCGCAGGGAGGACGGCATCGGGATTGAGGAGGAGCACGTCGGACGGGTCGCCCGCCAGGATCTCTCGCAACGCCGCATTCACTCCGGCGGCGAACCCGAGATTGGCGGCCGTAGGCAGATAGACGGCAGCGTGCCGTTCGCAGACCGCCGCGACCGCCGTGCTCTGCGAGTTGTCGACGACGGTGACCGGAGCTTCCCCTCGGACGCTCGCCAGCGCGCGGTCGAGCTCCGGCGCGCCGTGGTAGGCGACCACCACCACGTGGACCGAACGCATCAAGTCTGCCGCGCCGCCTCGCGGCTTCGCCACGCGAGCGCACCCACCATCCCGACGAGGAGCCAGCCGAGCACGGGGGTCCCGCGAACCCAGTAGATGTCGACCATCCCGTGCGCCGCAGTCGCGAAGACGACGGCGAGCGCAACCGGAGCCAGCTCGGCGCGTCGTAGCCTGACGAGCACGATGCCCGTGCCGACGATCAGCAGGACGAAGCTTCCCGCGAACAACCACCCCCCCTCCGCTGCCTCGAGGAGAAACACGTTGTGCGGGTCCGGCACGCCGCCGAAACCGGCTCGGGTGCTGGCGTCGCCATACGCGCCGACGCCGACGCCGAGCCAGGGATGTGCTCGGATGATCACGAGGGCGTCGCGGTTGTACTCCTGACGGAACCTGATGTTCCAGGCGGCATGGCTGTTCCCTGTCGAGCCGTACGTCGTGATGAACGCCTGGGCGCTCGGAGGCAACAGGGTGAATGAGAGGCCGCCGACGGCCACGATGGCGAGCCCCGTCGCGATCGCCTGTCGCGGCGAATGCATCCACCGGAAGGCGAGGAGGATCGCGATCCCGCCTGCGCACGCGACGATCGCGCCACGACTCTGCGTCGCGAACATGCCGTAGACAAGCAACGGGACGGCGATCCGATAGCGGCTCAGCCGCGGAACGCCGACGATCAGCAGGATCGCGTTCGCGATGAACTGCCCGACGGGGTTCTTCTGGAGCCCGAGCGAGTCGGACGGGAACACGAGCGCAAGAGCGGTGGCGCCGACGATGTAGGCCTTGAGCACCGGCATGTGGGCTCCGCGGAGGACGAGGTAGCTGCCGGCGATCAGCGGGAACGCGATCAGCTCGTAGCGCTGAAAGGTTTGCAGGACGGGCTGGGTGCCGGGATGGGCGACGAGCAGGATGAGCACGAAGACGCAGTACTGCAGCGCCGGCAGCCGGACCGTACGCAGAGCCTTGAACGTGGCGGCGTCCCGCTCGATCACCGCGGCCCCGAGCGCAGCCAGAACAAGGACCAGGAGGATGAGATCCCCGGCCCCGATGTGGAGGCCGATGTGCCCGCTCGCGACGGTCTCGACCGCCGGGATCGAGAGGCCGAGAAGGACAGCTGCGGCACGCGGGCGCACCGCCAGCCAGATCGCGACCAGGCTCGCTACAGGAAGGACCGCGTAGAACGGGTCCTTGCCGATGAGCAAGCCGACGGCCGCTGCGACGACGGCCCCGATCGCAACATCGCGTCCGGCGCGGCCGACATCGGCGGCCCGCGCTCGCCGTGCCGCCCAGACGTAGGTGCTCATCCCAGCCGGTTGAGGAAAGCCGTCGGCTGCATCACGCCTTCGTCGCCTCGGCCGACTCGGTCGGACGCGTGTAGTAGTAGGCGCCGTAGCCGTAGCCGTAGTACGCGTCTTCGAAGCTGACGCCGGTCAGGACGATGCCGAGCGGATGCGCCGGCATTGTCTCGAGCAGGCGCTTGAGCCGCGTGAGCTCCGGTCGACGCGCGATGTCCATCCGCACGGCGAGGATGACGGCGTCGACCTTGGCGCTGAGCGCGAGCCCGTCGCCGACGTGGAAGAGGGGCGGCGCGTCGATCAGCACGAGATCCCCGCGGGCGCGCAACGTGTCGAGCAGGTTCGAGAGCGGCCGCGAGGCGACGAACTCTCCCGGATTCGGCGGCGTCAGGCCGAGCGCCAGGACACTGAGAGGCGCAGAGCGCTCGACCACTCCGTGGTAGCCGTTGCCATTCTCGACCGTGTCGCCGGAGCCGGCGTCACCGCGGAAGTCGAAGTCCGCGAGCGCCTCGTCGAGCGAGGCGTGTCCGAGAACCACCTCGGCGAGGCCCGGCCGGCCCTCGACCGGGAAGAAGCGGTGGAGCATCGGACGCCGCAGGTCGAGGTCGACGAGGGTGACCGGCCGGCCGAGCCGGGCGAACGCGACCGCGAGATTCGCGATCGTCGTCGACTTTCCCTCCTTCTCGACGGCGCTCGTGATCATCACGGTCTGGATGTCGCGGTCGAGCATGGCGAACTCGAGGTTCGTGCGTAGCATCCGGAAAGCCTCGGCACCCGGCCCGGTCGCGTCCTCGACCATCGCCAGCTTGTCTGCCTGCTGCAGCGCTTTCGAGGGCTCGGGCAGGCGAGCGAGGAGAGGCAGGCCGAGCCGCTCCTCGACCGCCTCGAACGAGCGGACTCGCGTGTCGAGGGCGTCGAGGAGAAAGGCGAGCCCAAGCCCGAGCACGAGACCGAGCACGAGACCGAGCGCGACGTTGCGCTTCTTCGGCGGGTGGATCCCGGTCGCGCCGGCCGCCGTCTGGAAGACACGAGCGTCCGCGATGTGCAACGCCCGCTCGGCCGCCACCTGCTGCAGTTCGCTGTTGAGCGCCGCGCGGCCCGCACCACGTGGGGTCGCACTGAGACGGGCCTCGAGTGTCTTCTCCTCCGTCTTGAGCCCCGCGGTCTCGCTCGCGTACCGATAGTTGACGTACGCGTGCGCGTAGGCGTTCGCGATGCGCGGCGCGGACGCCGGGTCCGAGGTCGTCGCGCCGAAGCTCGCAATGCTTCCGGACGGATCGAACGCGACCCACGTCTCACCGAGGAGGGTTCCCGGCGAGATGCCGAGATGCCCGCGCGTGACTGCGAGCTCCGCGACGGGCGCCGACCGGGCGAGCGCCGTCTGGGTGTCGATCGTGTTCGGAATGACCGGCTGGACGAGAGAGCCGGGCTGGTTCGCAGTCGTCGTCGGAGGATTCAGCAGCAGGACCTCGGCCGCGGCTTGATACCGGGTCGTCTCGCGCGAGGTCGCGACGTACGCGATCGCGGGCGCGATCACCACCGCCGCGAGCACGAGCCACTTGCGCCGCCACAGAAGCTGCATGTACGCGCGGACGGTCACCGTCCCCGATGCTGCGGTGTCGAAGGCTGTCACTGGTCGGAACTCACTCTGCTGGGCCGAAATGGGATTTCGCGCCGTGCAGCGTAGCCTGCCCGGATGAGAGCCGCTGCGAATGCGTCCGCGCGCTCGTCCCAGCTTGGAATCTTCGTCGCTGCCGCTCCGCGCAGCTCGCCTGAGAGCGCCATTCGCACGGCGTCGGCGAACCCTTCGGGCCCGGTCACCGCGACGCAGCCGGAGAGCTCGCGGAAGCCGGCGACGGGCGTTGCGACGACGGGGCGACCGACCGCCAGGCACTCGTAGGCCTTGATCGGATCCAGGCTCTCCGTGAACGCGTCGACACGGTGCGGAACGACGATGACGTCGGCGTGCTGGAGGTAGCCCGGGACGTCCGCGTAGGGGCGGGGACCGAGCAGGCGGACGTTTGCCGCGATGAGCGAGTCTCGCGCGGAGCTCGACAACGAGTCGGGGCCGACGAGGACGAAGGAGAGTGCGTCGATCGCTTGCGCGAGCTCGATGACGAGCTCCAGGTCGAGGCGGGAGTCGTGCAGCGATCCGACGTAGACGGCGACGGGAGCCTGGGGTAGATCGGCGGGCCTCTCCCTCGGCCGCCTGAAGTGCTCGACGTCGACGGCGTTCGGGATCAGCGTCACCTGCCGCGTGGCGCCGCGGCTGCGGGCAAGGTCCGGCGAGCAGACGACGACCTCGTCCGCCTCCCGCACGGCGAGCTCGTCGAGCCTCCGCAGCCGACCGAGCTCGCGCCCGCCGGCGGGAGCGAGCAGCCAGTCGTCCGTCACGTCGTAGACCGTCGGCCACCCCGTCTCGCCGATCAGAGGTGCGTACGTGACGTCGTTGAGCCAGAGGGTCGGACGGGCGAAGCCGAGCGCGCGGGCCACAACGCGCACCTGCGCGCGGAGCGCCGCGTCGGCGGCGCCACCGGCCAGGCGTGGCAACGGCTTGAGCGGGCGGAACGCGCGGAGCCGTCGTTGACCTCCCACCGACCGGAGGCGCGGCCACCGCGGTGGTCGTCCGCGCCGGAGGTCGTGAAGGGGGTCCGCGGCAGGCTCGACGAACAGGACCTGCAACTCGGGGTCTCGGCGGGACAGGCGATCGACGAGGAACTGGTTGCGGCGCCAGATCTCGTCCCACTCTTCGAGCGAGCAGACGACGAGCTCGTTCACGCCTTCGCCTTGGCGTACTCCGCGAGCAGCCGGTCCACATGCTCCGGGAGCGAGATTCGCGCCAATGCTGCTGCGCGAACCCGGTGCGAGAGATCGGCGCGAACGGAGTCGTCCAGCAGTGCGCGTAGACCGGCGGCGGCCGCGACTGCGTCGCCGGTGGCGAAGCTCGGCATCCCCTCGATTCGCCCGATCGATTCGAGGTGGCCGCCTGCCGCCGCAGCGACCACCGGCACTCCCGCGCTCATCGCCTCGAGCACTGCCAACGCCGAAGAGTCGCGGCCGCCGGGCGCGACGAGCACGCTTGCCCGCGCGAGCTCGGCGTCCGGGTCGTCGCTCCAGCCGGCGAACTCGACTGCGGGCAGGGAGCGCTCCGCGACCCACCGCTCGAGCTCGGGCCGCTCGCTGCCGTCACCGACGATGCGCATCGTCCAACCGTCGTCCGCGAGGCCCGATTCCCGCCAGGCGCGCAGTGCGGTCATGGTGTCCTTCTCCGGCTCGAGGCGCTGGAGGACGAGCACGGTTCGCGACTCTTGCCGCCACAAGAGCGGACGGGCGTGCACCGCGTTCGGAAGCACTGCGTCGGGTGCAGTCTCGAGTCGGCCGGCGACGTACTCGCTGACGGCGAGCTGTCGCGCCAGGCCGCGGGCGATCCACGGAGCGACCAGGCCGCCGAGCCGCGTCTTCCCGCGTGGCTCTGCGAAATGCCTCGTCGCCACGACCGGGGCCCGGTGCAGCGGCCGCGCGAGCAGCGCCACGAGCTCGGCCTTCGTCATGTGGGCGTGGCAGACGTCAGCACGCCCCGTACGTGCGAGCGAGACGAACGCCTCGCGCGGGCTCGAGCCAGGTAGCCAATCCGCGCGGCCGCCGAGATTGCGGAGCATCGCCCAGGGACTACCTCCGACGACGCTCACCTCCCAGCCGTGCGCCGCCGTCTCGACCGCGACATCGGCGACGTACCGCTCGACGCCTGCGAAGCGACGCGTGGTCACGACATGTACGACCCTCGGCATCGGGAGAACGCTACGCGCGTCAGGAGTCGCGCGCGCCCGGCGCGAGCAGGAACGGCGCCGTGCGGAGGATCAACGCGAGATCGCGGCCGAGCGACCACGAGGTGACGTAGCGGTAGTCGAGCTTGACCATGTCCTCGAAGCTGATCGAGTCGCTGCCGAGGACCTGCCAGAGACCCGTCATTCCCGGTCGGAGGTCGAGCCGCTTCGCCGCCCAGCCGTCGACCCATTGATGCTCCTCGGGGATCAGCGGCCGGGGACCGACGAGCGACATCTCGCCGCCGAGGACGTTGAAGAGCTGCGGGAGCTCGTCGAGGCGGCGGCGCCGGAGCAGGCGGCCGACCCGAGTCGCCCGCGGGTCGCCCTCGATCTTGAACATCCGGGGATCGAGCCGGTGCTTGTTGAGGTGGGCGACTTCGGCCTTGCGATCGTCGGCGTCCTCGACCATCGTCCGGAACTTCCAGATCACGAACGGCTCACCGCGGCGGCCGATCCGCAACTGGCGGAAGAACACCGGCCCCGACGAATCGAGCTTGATCGCGACCGCGATCAACGCGAGGAGCGGCGCAAGCAAGACGACGAGGATCGCGGAGACGAGGAGATCGATCGTCCGCTTGAGCAGCATCGACGCGCGGCCGAGGCGCGGCGGCCGCAGGCCGAGCATGGGGATCCCCTCGAGGTCGTGGATGTCGATGCCTGGATCGAGCACCTCGAAGAACCGCGGCAGGATGTCGACCTGGACGCCGCGCGCGGTGAGCATGCGCACCGCAGCCGAGATGTCGTCACGGTCATAGGCGGGGAAGGCGAGGATCACGCGCCGGACGCCGAGGCGGCGCACGATCGATTCCAGCTCGCCGACGCCGCCGAGCAGCGAGTCGCCGAGCTCGGACGAGGCATCCCGTGACCCCGGCTCGGCATCGACGAATCCCAGCAGCCGGAGCGCGTACTCGGGATGTGCCGCGACCTTCTGAGCGACGACCTGACCGGCCTCGTCCGCCCCGACGATGATCGTGTTCTGAACGTAATGCGGGTGGCGGCGACAGACGGCGCGAGCCACGGCTCGGAGCGACGACATGCCGATGACGGCGAGGACCCAGAACATGATGAGCTTCGTCCGGTCGTTGTGGTCCCGGCCGATCGCCCACATGAAGAGGAAGGCGAGCCAGACGCCGAAGGTGATCGTCATGACGAGCCGCGGCAGGTCCTCGGCCGTCGTGTGGTCGAAGCGGTCGCCGTCGCGGTCGTAGAGCCCTGCGACGACGGCAGTGAGCACCCAGATCGGCGGCGCGAGGGCGAAGAGCGTAGCCCCAGTGTCCCACTTCCCCCACACCTGCTCCGACACGGCGAAGGCGATGACGAGACCGGTCACGTCCGCGACCGCGAGCGCACGGCGCAGGAGCCAGCCGCGTCCGCGTTCGCCGCGTAGCCGTTCTGCGAAGCCGACGCGCTCACGTACTTCGACGGCGAGCGCACCGTCGAGCGTCTGACCTTCAGCGCTCATATCGTTCTCCGCAAGGCGTGCCGCACTCCGATCCCCCCATCTCGACCAGGCATCCTCCCCGATGTTCGGCGGAACCGCAAGAAACGTCGTAGCGCGAAGATGATCGACCTCCACTCCCATGTCCTGCCGGGCCTCGACGACGGCGCTTCGACACTCGCCGACGCCCTCGAGATGGCGCGCGCGGCGGCGTCGGCCGGAGTCACGATTGTCGCCGGAACGCCACACGTCCGTCACGACTACCCGACGACGCCGGACGAGATGGAGGCGGCGCTGCAGGAGGTTCAGGCAGCCGTCGCCGAGGAGGGCATACCGGTCGAGGTCCGCGGCGGCGGAGAGCTCGATCTCGAGTGGCTGAGCGCCGCGCCGATCGAGGATGTGCGCCGGTTCGGCCTCGCGGGGAACCCGAGCTACGCGCTCGTCGAGTTTCCCTACGCCGGCTGGCCGCTCGGGATCGGCGAGGAGCTCTTCCGACTGCGGGTAGCCGGCATCACGCCCGTCCTCGCCCACCCCGAGCGGAACCCCGAGGTGCAGGCGAGACCCGAACGGCTGCGCGACCTCGTCGAGGTGGGAGCACTCGTGCAGGTGACGGCCGCCTCGCTCGACGGACGCCTGGGGTCACAGCCGGCAACGGCGGCGGTTCAGCTCGTCCGGGACGGACTCGTACATCTGATCGCGAGCGATGCCCACAGCCCTGCGATGCGCGGCTTCGACCTGCACGCGGCTGCCGCCCGTGTCGGCGAGCCGGGGCTCGCCGGGTGGCTCGTCGACGATCTTCCGGCCGCGATCGCCTCCGGCTCGCCACTGCCGCAACGTCCTGTACCCGAACGGCGGCGCTCGCGAGGTTGGCCGCGGCGGAGCTAGGGCGCCATCGGACGCGTCAGAGCCGCGAGCACGGCACTTCGGCTACGGCCCAAGGAAAGGCACCCGCGGGGATTCCGACAACGTCTCGTCTCGGCGAAGCGGCACATCGATGCATCGCCTTCGTCACCTGAGCATCCCACGGCAGGGAAGAGCTACGCCACGTCCCGGGCCGCCAATCGCCGGCGACCGCCGCGAGGGCGAGGATGCAGATGCTCGCGCAACTCAGAAGCGCCACGCGCGCCCGGGGCGGTGGCGCCGCGGCAATCTCGTCTGCGGCTGCAACCAGCGCCACGATGAGAAACAGGCTCGACGGAACCAGATACCGATCCGCACTCCCGTGATTGGCAACGGCCGCGAAGAGCTCGAACCAGACGCAGCTCACGAAGGCGAGTACTCCCAGACCCAACGCGGGACGCATCTTTCCGCCCCGGCCGATCAACGCTCCGAGCGTGAGGACGAGCAGCAGGAGCACGACGAGGCTGACACCCGCTCTCGAGGCCGCAGAGCCGGCCAGCTGGTTCGGGGCGAGCGACGCGAAGAGCCGTTCGAGCCCTCTCAGCCCTGCGCCGGCCGCCGATTCCCCGGTCGCGCCTCTCTGCCCCCCGGCGCCCGAGAGGTGAATAGCGCCTTCGACCACCCCGCCAACGACGAGTGCGGCAACGAGAGCGCGCTTCGGACGACTCAGCCAAGCGAGGAACAGGGCAAGCGGGATCGCGGCAAGCGCGAGGGGGCTTGTCAGGGCAATGAGCAGGACTCCGGCGACCGCCCAGACGCTCACTCCACGCGTCGGGAGCAAGACGAGCCAGAACAGGGCGAAGACGAGGACGAACTGGATCGCACCGAGCTCCGCGATCGCCTCCTGCCCGAGGATCGGCTCGAGGACCGTCGCGAGCCCGAGCACGACGGCGAGTGCCGCCGACCGGAGGTACAGGCTGGCGACCCGCGTCGTCAGGACGGCGACGAGCCCGTACACGACGCCGGTTGTCACGATGATCGCGAGAGGTGCGTCCCGGGGGGAGACGAGCCTCAAGGGCAGCTCGAGAATGCCGGGAGCGAGATCCAGGTAGCCGTTGTACGGCTTGACGATCCCTCCCCAAGGATGGTTGTACGCGTTCGTGAGGTAGACGCTCGCGTCCTCGGCCCACAGCTTGTTCGCGAGAGGGAGCGATCGCACGAAGTAGACGGCGAACGCCGCCAGGCCCACGCCGCCGGACAGCAGCCATGAAGCTCCAGCCCCGCCCGGCGAGAGGAGCTCGGCAAGCTCGGTACGACGCAGTCTCGGGACGCCAGCCAGAGCAGTCATCGTCTCAGAGGCAGCGGACTTGCACCCGCAGGGACTGCCGGCCGAGGTTGCGGCGCTGGCGAACTCCGCGGCAGGGGCACAATTCTGGCCATGCCCGACACCGGCCCCGAGAGCCTCGCGTTCGTGATCCTGAACTGGAACGGAGCCGGGGATACTCTCGCCTGCCTCCAGAGCCTCCGCGCGTCGACGGTCCCGGTGCATCTGCTCGTCGTCGACAACGGATCCACGGACGGCAGCGTGGCGGCGATCGAGTCGTCGCGGCTCGCGGACACGGTGATCAGCACGAGGACCAACCTCGGTTACGCCGGCGGGAACAACATCGGCCTGTCCCGGGCACTCGGTGACGGCTTCGACGTCGTCTGCGTCCTGAACAACGACACCGTTGCCCCACCTGACTTCGCGGAGAAGTTGCTCGCCGCGCTTCCGCGGGAGCGAGCGCTGGCCGTGAGCCCCGACATCCGGTATCACGACGATCCCGAGCGAAGCTGGTTCCTCGGCGGGGCGCTGCAGCGGGGCTGGGCGTTCCACTTCAAGCCTGAGGAGCAACGAGCGGGGCCGACGCAGTTCCTCTCCGGCTGTTGCATCGCGGCGCGGCGCGAGGTGTGGGCGAAGGTCGGGCTCTTCGACGAGAGCTTCTTCCTCACCTTCGAGGATGCAGACTGGAGTCTCAGAGCGGGATCGCTCGGCGTGGACCTGGCGACGGTCGCGGACGCGACGCTCCTGCACAAGCTCTCGCGGAGCTTCGCGTCGTCGGAGACGGCGCGGCGCCTCGCAGGGTTCTACTTCGCGCGCAACGGCATGCGGGTCGCCTGGCGCTGGGACCGGCGGCACTGCCTCGCGTTCATGCTCCGGCAGGTCGTGCGCCCGAGCCTGCGAGATCTCGTTCGGACACGCAGACGAGATCCGCTCTTCTCCTTCGTCGGCATCGCGGCGTTCTGGCTGGGCCAGCGAGGCGCGGCTCCCCGGCTGCTCGCGTGGCTCGCCGAGGGTGGCCCCGGGAAACGTCGTGGGTGAGACCGTTTCGGAGACACTCGGGCGTCGCGCTGTTCACGTTTGGCTGTACAGGCTCTCCGAGCTGCCGGAGACGGCTCCCGCAGAGCTCGACGAAGCCGAGCGCGCGCGGGCAGCCGGGTTCGCCTTCGAAGAGGACCGGCGCCGGTTCGTCGCAGCCCGGGCGTGCCTCCGCCGGACGTGCTCCCGCTACGTCGCCGACCGCGGCGGAGCCGTGGTTCTCGAGTATGAGAATGGGCGGCCGGTCGTGGCGGGCGGCCGTCTCGCCTGCAACCTGTCGCACAGCGGTGACCTGATCGCCGTCGCGGTGGCGCGCCACGCGGTGGGGATCGACGTCGAGCAGCTGCGCGGTGACGAACCGGATCCGGCACTCGTCACTCGAGTGTGCACGCCGGCGGAACGGCAACGGCTCGAGCAGGCGCCGCCGGAGGAGCGCGAGCGCATCTTCCTGTCGCAGTGGGTGCGGAGGGAAGCGCTCGGCAAGGCGCTGGGCATCGGTCTCGACCTCGACCTCAGACCGCGGGCGCTGACGGCTTTCCCCCGAGCGGGCGGCGTCCGCCACGGCGGCTGGTGGCGCGTCCACGCGCTCGTCACGCCGGACGGCTATGTCGGCGCGGTGGCGGCGCGCGGGGCGGCGACCCGACTCCTCACGCGGCGAAACGCTGCTTAGGCGCTCGCGACCAGCTGTGGCGCGAGCACTGCAGCGACCTTCCGCAGGCCGGACTCCTTTGCGAGATCGAAATGGCTCCCTCCGATCGGGATCTGAGTGCACCGTCCCGTGACGTACCGGTCCCAGGGCTCATCCGGGAAGGTGCTCTCGGCGCACCGGAGGATCGTGACCGGGCCGCCGTAACGGTCGCCCGGCATGTAGGCGGCGGTGAGCGATGCGTAGACGCGACTCGCGAATTGCCCGCGCAGCGCCACGGGGACCGTCGCCTCCCCGGCAAGCGCCTTCTGCAGGAGCTCGTCCATCGCCGCCCACCGGGCGCGGAAACGCCTGTCCTGTCCTGTCGCCCAAGCGAAGAGACGGCGGACACGGAAGGCGGCGTGCCGAAGGACGAAGCCCGCGGCATGGCGGGCTGCGGCCGCCGTCGACATGCCGCGCAGCTCGCTCGCGCGGGCAGCCGCCCGTTCGCGAGGCCCGAACCCCGGGGCCATGCTGTCACCCAGGACGAGCAGCGGCACCTCCTCGCCCGCGCTTCGGAGCTGGCGGGCCATTTCGAAGGCGATGGTTCCGCCCGCCGAGGCCCCGTACAGGCGGTATGGCCCCTGGGGACTGACGGTTCGGATGGCCGCGATATAGCCGGCGGCGAGCTCTTCGACGGAGCGTTCCGGGATCGGGCGACCCTCGAGTGCCTCTCCGAGCACGCCGTAGATCGGGAATCCCTCCGGCAGGAGCGTCGCGAGCGCCTGCGTGTGGACTACCTCTCCGAACGCGTCGTGCACGACGAAGAGCGGCGGGCCCGAGCCTTCCCCGCGGGCCAGGACGAGGGGCGACCGCGCGGCGCCGGTCTCGACGAGAGCGGCCAGCTCGCGGACGGTCGGCGCCTCCACAAGGACGGAGACCGGCAGATCGACGCCGAGCTCCTCGTTCATGCCGATGATCACGCGGGCGCCACGCAGCGAGTCGCCGCCGACGGTGAAGAAGTCGTCCTCCACGCCGAGGCCTTCGACTCCGAGCACCTCCCGCCAGCGAAGGAGGATTCGCTCCTCGAGCTCCGTCTGCGGCGGCGCCTGCGACTCGCCGGGCAACCGGCGCGCGACAGGGAGCCGTTGCCGGTCGACCTTGCCGCCGGGGAGCCGCGGAAGCGCGTCGAGAACGGTGATCCCGTCGGGGAGGATCGGCGCCGGCACACGGCGCGCCAGCTCCACGCGGAGGACGGTCGGATGGAGCAACCGGCCCTCGGCGGGGACGACACATGCCGTGAGCCGGTCCTCGCCCGCGTCGTCGACGTACGTTGTCGCGGCGGCATCGGCGACCCCGTCGAGCAAGCGCAACGCCGCCTCGAGGTGCCCGAGCTCGACCCGGCTGCCTGCGATCTTGACCAGGTGGTCGGCGCGGCCGCGGAACTCGACGTTCCCGTCCGGCAACAGACGGCCGAGGTCGCCCGTCCGCACCCGTCGCAGACCGTCGCCGAGGTCGGTGAACGTCGCCGCCGTCTCTTCCGGACGCTTCCAGTAGCCGAGGGCCGTCTGCCGGCCGGTGACGACGATCTCGCCGATCTCGCCCTCCCGCACCGGCTTGCCGTCCGCGTCGACGAGCTCGACGAAGGAGCCGACCGGAGTCCCGAGTGGAAGCGGCCCGACCCCGGGCTCCGCGTCGGCGCGAACCACGTAGCGGAACGCCGGGCCGCTCTCGGTGCTGCCGAAGATGTTGACGATCTCCGCGTCGGGCGAGAGCCGGCGCCTGATCTCGGCCACGTCTTCCCACGTGGTGGCGTCGCCGCCGACGTAGATCGGCGGAACGCCTTCCAGGACCTCGTCCTCGTCGAGGGTCGCCACGAGGTGGCGGAGCACAGGCTGCATGGATCCGAGCGCGACCACGTTCGCGTTCCGGAGCCACTCGCGGAACTCCGTCAGGCCTCTCCGCCGCACTTCGTAGGGGACGATCGTGACGCCCATCCCGACGAACGAGTGGAGCTGGACCTCCGAAGCGTTGCTCGAGCCGACGACCACGACGCCCTGGCGCTGGGCGTCCGTGTCCGCGCCGCCGGTGAACGCCTCTCCGATCGCCCGCTGCGCCGGCGAGGCGAGAATGCCTTTCGGCTCGCCGGTCGAGCCGGACGTGAACCCGATCGCGACGTACTCGCCCGGCGGAACGTCCTCCCAGTCCGCCGGCGGCTCGTCGATCAGCTCGAGCGGGTCGACCACCTCCAGTCCCCCGGCATCCAGGCCTCGGCTGTCGCCGAGGATCAGCGGGGCGTCGACATCGACGCAGATGTGGCGGAGCAACTCGCCCGGCATCGTGGTGTCGACGGGCACGGAGACGAGTCCGGCCCGCCAGAGGGCGAGCGTCGCGACGAGCAACGGCTTCGTGCTCTCCATGCACAGAACGACGTGATGGAGCCCCGGCCCGAGGCGCCCGCGCAGAGCATGCGCGACGCTCGTTGCCGCGGCGTCGAGCTCCGCATACGTCATCCGATCCGCGCCTGCGTCGAGCACGAGCCTTTCCGGATCGCCCGCGGCGATCCTGCGAAGCACGTCGGACGCGGGAACCGAGAGGGCCTCGCCGATCACGCCGGAGGCCCGAGCTCTACGGTCAAGGCCGCGGCTACCTCACGTACCCCGGCCTCGGTTCCGAGGTCGAGGTGACTGGCGCCGATCGGGACTTCCCTGAAGGGCGTCGTCAGGAAGCCGTCCCAGCCGGCGACGTGAACAGAGCTAGCGGCGCATGTCAGAACGGTGACCGGGCCGTCGTAGGGCGTCTCGGGCGTGTACGCGACAGCCATCCAGCCGTAGACGAGCACGGCGAAGCTGTTCCGAAGATCGAGCGGCACCGGCGGACCGCCCAGGCGCGCCGCTTCGAGAAGCTCGTTGCTGGACGTCCGGTACGCCCGCTCGCCGCGGTCGCTGCGGGTGACGCGCGCCGTCGCTCGGTGCGCGGCGAAGGCGGCTTGGCGGGCGGCGATGCGCAAGACATGCCCGCTTGCCGCGCCGACCGGCATGGCCCGCAGCTCGCGGAGGCGCGCCGCCGCGCGCTCGCGCCGTCCCCATTTCATCGGAGTGCCGGGAGGAAGCGTGTCGCCGAGGACGAGGACCGGCACCTCGGCTCCCGCGCGCCGAAGCTGGCGCGCCATCTCGAAGGCAATCGTGCCGCCGGCCGACGAGCCGTAGAAGCGGTACGGGCCGCTCGGCCACACCGCTCGGACGGCCGTGACGTAGCGGCTGGCGAGCTCCTCGAGTGAGTGCTCCGGAATCATCCGACCCTCGAGGGCCTGGCCTTGCAGACCGTAGATCGGAAAGCCCTCGGGCAGGAGAGCCGCGAGCTGCCGGGTGTAGACGACCTCTCCGCCGACGTCGTGCACGACGAAGAGCGGCGGGTCGTCTCCCTCGCTGCGAGCCGTCACGAGCGGCGACCACTCGGTCCCCGCCTCGAGCACTGCGGCGAGCTGGCGGACGGTCGACGCTTCGACGAGGACGGACACCGCCAAGTCGGTGCCGAGCTCGTCGTTCAGCCCGATGATGATGCTCGCTCCGCGGAGCGAGTCTCCTCCCACACTGAAGAAGTCGTCCTCGACTCCGAGATCGTCGATGCCGAGCACGTCCTGCCAGCGGCGCAGGATCCGACGCTCGAGGTCGGTCGCCGGAGGAGCCGCCGGCTCGCGCGGCAGCGTCCGGGTGACCGGGATGCTCTCGCGGTCGACCTTGCCGCCCGGCAGTCGCGGCAGAGAGTCGAGAACGGCGATGCCGTCGGGCAGCATCGCCGCGGGCAGGCGCCGCGCGAGCTCGAGCCGAAGGACGCTCGGATGGAGCACGTGGCCATCGAAGGCCACGACGGCCGCGGTCAGCCGCAGATCTCCCGCTTCGTCGGTGTACGTCCTCGCAACCGCGCCCGCGACTCCGTCGAGCATGCGCAGGGTCGCCTCGATCTGACCGAGCTCGACTCTGTTGCCTGCGATCTTGACCAGGTGGTCCGCGCGGCCGCGGTACTCGATGCTCCCGTCCGGAAGCAGCCGGCCCAGGTCGCCCGTACGCACGCGACGCACCCCGCCTCCGAGGTCGAGGAAGACCTGCGCGGTCTCGTCCGGGCGCTTCCAGTAGCCGAGTGCGGTCTCGCGGCCGGTCACGACGATCTCACCGACGTCGCCGTCCGGTACCGGCTGCCCCTCGTCATCGACAAGCTCGACGGTACGCCCCGGTAGCGGCTCGCCAAGGGGAAGCGTCCCCTGCCCGAGCGGCACCTCGCCGCCTGCGAGGTAGCGCAACATGACGCCGCCTTCGCTGCTGGCGAAGACATTCGCGATCTCGACCTCGGGAGAGAAGTGCCGCCTCGCCAGGGCGACGTCCTCCCAGCTCGGAGCCTCGCCGAGCAGATAGATCGTCGTGCCGCCGAGCGCGGCGTCTTCACCGAGGGCCGGGAGCAGATGGCGCAGGAGCGTCGGGACTGCGCCGAAGCTGACGATGTTCGCGCCGCGCAGCCAATCGACACAACCCGGGAGGCCGACGCGGCGGAGGTCGCAGGCGACGATCGAGTCCCCGATCGCGAGCACGGTGTAGAGGCCGGCCTCGGTGAAGTGGTTCGAGCCGGTCGAGACGACCCCGCGCCGCTCGACGTCCTCCGGCGCGCCGACGAACGTGTCGGTGAACATCGCGAAGACGTTCCGCTGCGGAGGCGTGATCATGATCCCTTTCGGCTCACCGGTCGAGCCCGAGGTGAACGCGATCCCGACGTACTCGCCGAGCGGGGCGTCCTTCCAGTCGCTCGGCGGCTCACCGACGAGCTGGAGCGGATCGATCGCCTCGACGCCCGCGCCGTCCAGCGCAGCCTGGTCGCTCAGGATCAGCGGCGCGTCGACCTCGGCGCAGATTCGCTGCAACAGATCGGCCGGCGCCGTCGGATCGACCGGGACGGACGCGAGCCCGGCGCGCCACAGCGCCAGAGACGCGACGAGAAAGGCCTTCGTCCCCTCGATCGAGAGCACGACGTTGTGGCGATCGGTCCCGAGCCGCTCGAGCAGTGCGTGCGCAACGCTCGTGCTCATGGCGTCGAGCTCGCCATACGTCACGCGGTCGTCGCCGACCTCGAGCGCCAGCCGTCCCGGATCCCGCGCGGCCACGTCGCGCAGGACGTCCGAGGCCGAGACCCCAACCCCTACAGACACGCGCGGGAGCCTAGCGTCTAGTTCGCGGGCTGGACAGCGGCGCGGATCTCTCCGGCCAACACTTCCGCGACTGTCCTGATGCCCGCCTCCGAGCCGAGGTCGAGATGCCCGCCGGCGAACGGGATCTCCTTGTACGGGGCAGCGAGGTAGGCGTTCCACCCGTCGACCGAGAACTCGCTCTTGGAGCACCTGAGGATGGTCAGCGGTCCGTCGTAGACGCCGTCCGGCTTGTACGCCGCAGTCAGCCCGCCGTAGGTGTACGCCGCCAGGGTGCCGCGAAGCGCCGGCGGCACCGCCGAGCCGCTGGCAGCCGCTGCCGCGATGGCCGCCTCGGCTGCGCCGTATCCCGCCGGCGGACGCGGACGCCCGGTGAGACGCGCGGCGAGCCGGTAGGCGCGGAACGCGAGCTGCCGGCCGACGAGCCGAAGTGCGTAGCCCGCCGCCTCGGGTCTGGACATCCTCGCCATCTCTCTCTTCCGCAGGTCGGCTCTCGCGCGGAAGCCGAGGCTGATACCCACCGGCAGGCCGGGAGCCGGCGAGTCACCGACCAGGAGCACGTGGATGTCCTCGCCGGCGCGGCGCAGCTGGGACGCGATCTCGAAGGCGATCGTGCCTCCGGACGACCAGCCGTAGAGAAGGTAAGGGCCGTGGGGCCGCACCGTCCGGATGGCTCCGATGTAGCGGCTCGCGAGCTCCTGCACCGACTCCTCGGCGATCATCCTGCCTTCGACCGCCTGCCCGCGAATGCCGTAGACCGGGAAGCCGGCCGGAAGCAGACTCGCGATCAGCTGCGTGTAGACGACCTCGCCGAACACGTCGTGGACGAGGAACAGCGGCGGGCCGTCGCCTTCGCTGCGCGCCACGACGAGCGGCGACGGGTCGGGCGCGGCCTCCACGACGGCCGCGAGCCGGCGCACCGTCGGTGCCTCGACAAGGGCCGACACCGCAAGCTCGACCCCGAGCTCCTCGTTGACCGCGGTGATGATCCGCGCTCCGCGGAGCGAGTCGCCCCCGACCGCGAAGAAATCGTCCTCGACGCCGAGATCGACTCCGAGGACGCGCCGCCAGTGCCCGAGGATCCGTCGCTCCAGCTCAGTCCGCGGCGGCGCAGCCGATTCGCGGGGAAGCGCCCGCGCGACGGGAAGCTGCAGCCTGTCGACCTTTCCGCCGGGTAACCGGGGCAACTCCTCCAGCACCGAGATGCCGTCGGGAAGCATCGGCGCCGGCAGCCGCCGCGCGAGCTCGAGCCGCAGCACGCTCGGATGGAGCACGCAACCGTCCGCGGCGACGACGCACGCGGTGAGGCGAAGGTCGCCCGCGTCGTCGACGTACGTTGTCGCGGCCGCGTCGGCGACCCCGTCGAGCTGCCGCAACGTCGCCTCGACCTGCCCGAGCTCGACCCGGTGGCCGGCGATCTTGACCATGTGGTCGATTCGTCCGCAGTACTCGACGTTGCCGTCCGGAAGGAGTCGGCCCAGGTCTCGGGTGCGTACTCGACGCAGGCCGTCCCCGAGATCGGTGAAGAGCTCGGCGGTCTCCTCGGGCCGATTCCAGTAGCCGAGCGCCGTCTCCCTGCCGGTCACGACGATCTCGCCGACGTCACCCGCGGGCACTGGGTGTCCGGCCTCGTCGAGGAGCTCGACCGTGCGGTCCGGCAGCAGCACGCCCAGCGGAAGCCGGCCTGTGCCGAGCGGCGTGTCGGCGTCGACCGCGAAGCGGAGACACGCGCCGCTCTCGGTGTTTCCGAAGAGGTTGTAGATGACGGCCTCGGGCGGCAGGTGCGGCCGGATCTCGGCGATGTCCTCCCACGTCAAGACCTCGCCGGCGATGTAGAGCGCCCTCATGCCGGTGATCACGTCGTGCTCGCCCAGCGTTGCCAACAGGTGGCGGAGGAGGGTCGGGATGGCGAAGAGCCAGAAGACGTTCGCCGTGCGAGCCCACTCGGCGAATCGGTCCAGCCCGTCGCGCCGGATCTCATAGGCCACCGCCGTCGCACCGAGCGCCACGCACGCTTGCAGGCTGCCCTCCGTCAGGTTGCTCGAGCCTGTCGCGATGATCCCGATGCGCGCGGCGCCTTCGAAGCCGTAGACCGAGAGGTCGGCGGAGCCCGTCTGGCCCACCGCGCGTTGCGTGGCCGCGACGAGGATCCCCTTCGGCTCCCCCGTCGAGCCGGACGAGAAGGCGATCGCGACGTACGCGCCGTGCGGCACGTCCTCCCAATTGCTCGGCGGCTCGCCGACGAGATCGAGCGGGTCGACGACCTCGACGGGGCCGCCTTCTGCGTTCGGATCGTCACTCAGGATCAGCGCCGCGCCGACGTCCGCCGCCACGCGGCGCAGGTGCTCGACAGGCATCGTCGGATCGAGCGGAACGGAGACCAGCCCCGCTCGCGCGATCGCCACCGATCCGACCAGCAATGCCTTCGTCGCCTCGACCCGCAGGATGACGTGATGGCGCCCCGGACCGAGCCGGTCGACGAGCGCCGCTGCGACGCTCGCGGTCGCCGCGTCGAGCTCGGCGTAGGTCATCCGGTCGTTGCCGGCCTCGAGCGCCAGGCGTTCCGGATCCCGCTCTGCGACCTCCTGCATCGCCGCGAAGGCCGCGACCTTCCCCCTCACTGCCACGCGCGGCAGCCTAGCGCGGTGACGGCTCGACCCCCAAGAGCTCGAGCTCGGCGTCGCGGCTGACGAGCGCTGCGTAGCGGCCGCCGTGCGCGAGCAGCTGCTCGTGAGTGCCGCTTTCGACGACGCGGCCGTGGTCGAGGACGACGATCTGGTCGGCGTCGCGGATGGTTGAGAGGCGGTGTGCGATCGCGATCGTCGTCCGTCCCCGCGACAGCCGGTCGAGCGCTTCCTGCACGAGGCGTTCGGTCGTCGTGTCGAGCGAGCTCGTCGCCTCGTCGAGGACGAGGATCGGCGGATCGCGGAGGATCGTGCGGGCGATCGCGATCCGCTGCTTCTCGCCGCCGGAGAAGCGGTAGCCGCGCTCGCCGACCACCGTGTCGTAGCCGTCGGGGAGCGCAGCCAGGACGTGGTGGATCCGCGCCGTTTCGGCCGCCGCGACGATCTCGTCGGTCGTGGCGTCGGGCTTCGCGAAGGCGAGGTTCTCCCGGACGGTCGCGTGGAAGAGGTACGTCTCCTGCGAGACGACCCCCACGAGCCGAGCGAGCGCGTCGAAGGAGAGGTCGCGAACGTCGACTCCGCCGATCCGGACGACTCCACGCTCCGCCTCGTAGAGCCGTGCGACGAGGTAGCCGAGCGTCGTCTTCCCGGCGCCGGTCTCGCCCACGAGCGCCGTTGTCGTCCCGGCCGGCACGGCGAAGCTGACGTCCTCGACGTGCCAATCCTCGCCGCCGTACCGGAACGAGACCTGCTCGAAGACGACATCGGAGCCGCCGACCGCCTCGATCGCGCCCGGCCGCTCGGCGATGTCGACGGGCTGGTCGAGGTACTCGAAGATCCGGTCGAAGAGCGCGAGGGACGTCTGAACGTCGATGCCCACGCCGAGCAACCCGCTCGCCGTCATGAAGAGGCGAACCTGAAGCGTCACGAACGCGACGAGGAGCGGGACGGACACATGGCCTCCGAGCGCGGAGCCGCCGAACCAGAAGATCGCGACCGGCATCGCAGCCATGCTCGTCTGGATCGACGCCATCACCCAGCGCCCGGTCATTCGCTGCCGCACCTCGAGATCGGCGAGCTTGAGCGAGTCCCGCTCGAAGCGGTCGGCGAGCTCCGCCGTCCGGCCCATCGTCTTGCCGAGCAGGATCCCCGAGACCGAGAGCGACTCCTGGACGAGGCTCGAGAGGTCGGCGAGCGTCTCCTGCGTCCTCGTCGCGACCTTGCGCCGCGCCCAGCCCACGCGTTTCGTCAGCGCGACGAAGACCGGGATGAGCGCAAGGGCGAGAAGCGCGAGCTCCCAGTCGAGCACGAGCATCCCCACGAGCGCCGCGATGAGCGTCGTGACGTTGGAGGCGAGAGCGGTGGCCGTCTCGGTGACGACGCTCTGGATCCCGCCGATGTCGTTGTTGATTCGCGACTGCACCTCCCCGCCTCGGGTCCGCGTGAAGAAGGCGAGCGAGAGCTTCTGCAGATGGCGGTAGACCGCGGCGCGCAGATCGTGCATGACGCGCTGGCCGATCTGGTTCGCGAGGAGTGTCTGGCCGACCCCGAGCACGCCGTCGACGGCGGTGACGGCGAGAATCCCTCCCGCGGCGATCGCAAGCTCGGTCGAGTCGTGGCGGATGATCGCGGCGAGGGCGCTCTTGAGGAGGAAGGCGGGCGCGACCGAGAGCGCTGCGCCGACGACGATGAGCGCGGAGAGAACGAAGAGGCGTCGCCGGTAGGGAACGAAGAGTCGCCCCGCTCGACGAAGGTTCGCGCGCCGCACCGCGGTGTCGACCGGGCGCTCCGGCCAACCGAGAACCCCCTTCACCGCCGCCGGCAGCATCCCCGACAGACTACGCGCGGTTTCCGGAGCTCACTGGACGGGCTAGTTGCCCCAGGGCCCGTAGTGCGGGTAGTGCGGCTGCTTGAGCGAGAACGCGAGCGAGTCGCCCGATCCGGCCGCGACGGCTCGCAGCCAGTTCCGACTCGTGGCGGCGAGCGGAAGGTCGGCCTGGAAGATCCCGTAGCGGTTGGCGCGAACCCGAGCCACCGTGTGCCACGGCCCGTTCTTGCCCTTGCCGAACTGGACGGTGACGGTGCCGGCGGAGCTCGTCGCGTCGCGTCCCCAAACGCTGACCGTCCCGCTGTCCTTGCCGGTACCGAGATAGGCGACGAACGGGAACCGGAAGGCGGTCAACGTCGGCTTCGGCTGCGAGGTGCCGATCGTGGCGCCGAGGTAGTAGAGCCCCGACTGGTACGGCGTTGTCAAGGGCTCGTCCTGGAGCAGGAACCACGTGACGAGCGAGACGCCTGAGAGCCACATCTGGTGCAGGGCCTCCGCCGTCGCACGCGATTGGAGATACAGCGAGAACGCTTCGTGCGGCTGCGGCGGGTTCGTGTCCATCCCGAACTCCGTCACCCAGAACTGCACCTTGCCGTTCGAGACGATCCGATGGAGCTTCTCCGCGGAGTGGAGCACGGCGGTCATCCGCGGGAGGTCGCCCAACGAGACGTCGTCGGTCAGCTTCGCCTTCCCGAACGGCCCGCCGAACGTGTACGGGTGGTGCGACCAGACGTCGAAATGGACCTTGGCCTTGCACGTCGCGTGCGGGTGCGCTCCCTTCGAGACGCAGAGCATTTGCCGCATGAAGTCGAGAGGGGCCATCGTGTGCCAGCGGGGAGTGCTGTTCTTGAACGGGTCGAGCGCTCCGGCGACGACGACGTCGTGCGGATCGACTCCGTGTATTGCCGCGGCGAAGGCGTTGACCATGTTGCGGTACGCGACAGGGCTCACCGGTGACAGGTCACGGCTGAGGTTCGGCTCGTTCCAGACCTGGAAGACGTGGACGGCCGGCTCGCCGTGGAGGCCGTCGTAATGCGTCGCGATCGCATGGGCGAAGGCGCCGAGGGCAGCGGTGGTCGGGGTGCCGCCGTCGACGCCGGTCACCGGAGTCGTCAGCGCCCACGGAGGTGGATGCCCGACGTCGAGGATCGGGTTCAGGCCCGCCGCCGACGCGGCCTTGACCTGCTGATCGAGAGGCGCCCAGTTGTAGCCGGGCGACGCGGGGTTCGTGGGATCGAATCCGGGAGGCGGCGGCAGCCACGAGGCAAGTTGGCCCCAGACGGCCGCGAGCCGGACGTACGTGGCGCCCGCTGCCTTGGTGACCGAGAACGCCTGGGCGCCCTGCACCCCCGGGAAGAGGTTCGGGTCCATCACGCTGGTGCGCAGCGGGATTGTCGATCGGGTCGAGTACACGCGCACGTGCCTCGTGGTGCCGGCAGATGCGCCGGCTGTGCAAGTGACTACAGCCGCGCAGGCGAGCGCGGCGACAACGACCCGGACCACAGAAGGTCAAGGTAACACCCCTGTCAGCCGTTCTCTACGCGCCGAGCCGGTCGAGACAGGCGCGTAGCCCGTCCCGCCAGTGCGGAAGTTGCGGCGCGCCGGCGCGCTCGCTGCGGAGGACGGAGTAGGCGGGCCGCGGCGCCCGCCGGCCGAGCTCCTCACTCGTGACGCGGCGGACGCGGCAGTCGATCCCCGCGTCCTCGAAGATCGCCTCCGCGAACTCGGCCCACGTGCACTCGCCGTCGGCCGCGAGGTGCCAGACGCCGCGCGGCAGCTCGACGAGCTCGCGCGCGGCGGCAGCGAGGTGGCCGACGTAGGTCGGGCAGCCGCGCTGGTCGTCGACGACCGCGACCTCGTCGCGCTCGGCGCCGAGCCGCAGCATCGTGCGGACGAAGTTCGTGCCCGTCCAGCCGAACAGCCAGGACGTCCGCACGATCCAGGCGCGGTCGCCTGCCGCCGCCTCGGCGAGCAGCTTCGTCCGCCCGTAGACCGACAACGGTGCCGGCCCGTCGGACTCCACGTACGGCCCTCGCTTCGAGCCGTCGAAGACGTAGTCGCTGGAGAAGAGCACGAGCGGCGCGCCGATCTCCGCCGCGTGCTGCGTACCGCCGACGTTCACCGCGGCCGCCTCCTGCGGCTCGGCCTCGGCCCCGTCGACGTTCGTCCA
>Ga0070741_10006134_pt1 | contig 26063 bp, 24 predicted proteins | sample Coa_R1_4_FD_66440 | JGI IMG/M metagenome (GOLD analysis project Ga0070741, IMG submission 66440) | Surface soil microbial communities from Centralia Pennsylvania, which are recovering from an underground coalmine fire - Coalmine... | ecosystem: Environmental > Terrestrial > Soil > Unclassified ... | reverse complement strand
TGCCCGAGCGAGACGGATACATCCCCGGCGTTCCCTGCTGGGTCGACACGAGCCAGCCGGATCCGGATGGCGCAGTCGCCTTCTACAGCGGCCTCTTCGGCTGGGAGTGCGAGGACGCGATGCCCGACGGCTCCGGGGCGAAGTACGTCGTCGCCCGGATCCGGGGCGGGGACGTCGCCGCGATCAGCTCGATCCCCGAAGGGTCGCCGCCGGCGGCGACCTGGAACACCTACATCTGGGTCGACAGCGCGGACGAGACCGCCGCGAAGGCGCGGGATGCCGGCGGCGCGGTGCTCACGGGGCCGTTCGACGTGTTCGACGCCGGGCGGATGGCGGTCCTCGCCGACCCGGAAGGCGCGGTCTTCTGCGTCTGGCAGCCGATGCGGCACAGGGGCGCCCGGGTCGTGAACGAGCACGGCTCGCTCAACTTCAACAACCTCAACACGCGCAACCGCGAGCAGGCCCGGGAGTTCTACGGAGCCGTCTTCGGCTGGACGACCCTCGCCCTTCCGGGCGGCTTCGAGGCCTGGACGCTGCCCGGCTACGGCGATCACCTCGAGCAGGCCGATCCCGGTCTCCGCCGCCGCGTGGAGGACGCCGGCGCCGACCCGGGCTTCGTCGACGTAGTCGCCAGCATCGTGCCGCTCGGCGATGCCGAGCCGGACGCGGCTCCGCACTGGAGCGTCACCTTCGCGACCGACGATGCCGACGCGACGGCGGCGAAGGCGAAGGAGCTGGGCGGAACGGTCGTCGCCGGGCCGTTCGACGCCCCGTGGGTGCGGACGGCCGTGCTCGCCGACCCCGCCGGCGCGACGTTCGTCGCCAGCCAGTTCGTGCCCGAGAACAGGCCCTGACGTCAGCGGCGCGCGCGGGCGATCACCCGGAACCGGCCGGAGCCGCGGATCGAGGCGTCGAGCAGCTCGACCGGGTGCACGGCCGGCAGGCGCCGGCCGGAGCGGCGCAGGTAGGTCGAGACCTGGACGAGGCAGCCCGGGTTCGCGGCCGCGTAGACCTCCGCTCCCGTGGCGGCGACGTTCGCGGCCTTGCGCTCGCCGAGCTCCTGCGCCGCCGCCGGCTGGGTCAGGTTGTAGACGCCGGCGCTCCCGCAGCAGATCGCCTGCTCGGCCGGCTCGAGCAGCTCCAGGCCGGGGATCGAGCGGAGCAGGCGCCGGGGCGCCTCTCGAATCGCCTGCGCGTGGCCGAGGTGGCAGGCGTCCTGGTAGGCGACCCGTAGCGCGAGCGGCCGCCGGCGCGCCCGCGGGCCGAGCTCGGCCAGGAGCTCGCTGACGTCCACGACGCGGATGCCGAGGCCGGCGTCCTTCAGGTGAGAGCCGCAGCCTGCCGCGTTGACCACGATCGCATCGAGCCCGGCGAAGGTCTCGGCGATGCGCTCGGCTCGGCGGAGGCCCTCGTCGTGCCGTCCGGCGTGCAGGTGGAGGGCGCCGCAGCACTGCTGCCCGCGCGGGGCGACCACCTCGCAGCCCTCGGCCGCCAGCACCCGCGCAGTGGCGGCGTTGACGTCGCCGAAGACGACGCGCTGGACGCACCCCAGGAGCAGGCCGACCCGCGCCCGCCGCCGGCCGGCCGCGGGCGTCACCTCGGGCGGCAGCTCGGCCGAGCGCCAGGGCGGCTTGAGCTCGGCGAACGGGCGCAGCGCGCCGGGCAGCCGCGGCGGAGTGAGCGCGAGCGCGAGCCGAAGCCGCCGCGGGTGCGGCACGGCGGCGAAGACGAGCGCCCGCTGCAGCCGCTCGCCGAGCGGCCGGTCGTAGCGCTCCTCCACGTAGGCGCGGGTCTGCTCGATCAGCCGTCCGTACTGCACTCCCGACGGGCAGGACGTGACGCAGGCCATGCACCCGAGGCAGCGGTCGAAGTGCTGGACCGTCGTCGCCGAGAGGGGCACGCTCCCGTCCAGCAGGCCGCCCATCAGGTAGATCCGGCCGCGCGGCGAGTCCATCTCCTCCTGCCAGAGCGGCCCGTAGGTCGGGCAGGTCGGCAGGCAGAAGCCGCAGTGGACGCAGTCCGAGATCAGCGTCGGGTCGATCAGACGAGCACTCCCTGCGGATCGAACGCCGCCCGGACCCGCTCGGCGAGGGCGACTTCGACCGGGTCGCGCGGATCGGGCACCGGCTCGGGGACGTACGCGACCCCGGCGGCGACCCTGACCACCGCCTCGTCCAGGCCGGCAAGCGCTCCGGCGAGGTCGCCCGGGGCGAAGAGCAGCCGGCCGCGGGCGGCCGCCTGCCGCTCCTCGGCCTCGCCCCAGCCGGCGCCGTCGTCCTCGTCGCCGCCCACCAGAGCCCGCGCCGCCGCCAGCTGCGCCTCCACGGCCCGGGCCGCGCCCTCGAAGCGAATCGCCAGACGGCCGGGCCAGTGGACGTCGACCGAGGAGGGCGCGAGCGGCGCCCGCAGGATCGCGCGCGCCCTCGTCTGCGCATCGGCGGGATCGTCCACCGGGGCGACCAGCGTTCGCGAGGCCTCCGGCACCGGATGGAGTCGCAGCGCGACCCGGACGATCAGACCGAGCCGTCCCGCCGAGCCGCAGAAGAGCTTCGCCAGGTCGTACCCGGCGACATTCTTGACCACCTTGCCGCCCGAGCTGGCGATCGTCCCGTCGGCGAGCACGACCGTGACGCCGATCACGAGGTCGCGGGCGGCGCCGAAGCGGTGGCGCAGCGGCCCGGACAGGTCGGCGGCGAGGCACGCGCCGATCGTCGGGTTGCCGGGCGGGTCGAGCGCGAGCCGCTGGCCGGCGGCGGCGAGCCGTTCGTTCAGATCGCGTATCCGGACGCCGGCTTCGACGATCGCGGTCAGGTCGCCGGCCTCGTGCTCGAGCACCTGGTCGAGCCGCGCCGTCGAGACCACGACCTCGCCCCCCTCCCGCTCGATCGAGACGCGCCGGCCCTCGGCGGCGGCCCGTGCCAGCAGCTCCGCCACCTGGTGGACGCTCTCGACCTCGGCGAGCTCAGAAACGCTCGGCAAGGCCCGCCTTCTCGAGTGGATGCGCGCGGTACGGGCCGGGCACCTCGCCGCAGAGGCGCGGCGTCGGCAGCAGCTTCCCCGGGTTGCAGAGCCCGACCGGGTCGAACGCGCGGCGCAGCCGCTGCATCGCCTCGAGGTCGTCGGAGCCGAAGAGGAGCGGCATCGAGCAGACCTTGTCGACGCCGATTCCGTGCTCGCCGGTCAGCGAGCCGCCGGCCTCGACACAGGCCTCGAGGATCGCCTCCGCCAGCTCCCGGGCGCGCTCCGGCTCGCCCTCGACGCGCGCGTCGTAGAGGACGAGCGGGTGCAGGTTGCCGTCGCCGGCGTGGAAGACGTTCCCGACGCGCAGCCCGTACTCGCGCTCCAGGTCTGCGATCCGGCGGAGCACCTCCGGCAGCTTCGTCCTGGGGACGACGCCGTCCTGGACGTAGTAGTCGCTCGCGACCCGCCCCATCGCCGCGAACGCCGACTTGCGGCCCTTCCAGAGCAAAGCCCGCTCCCGGTCGTCGGCGGCGACGCGGAGCTCCCAGGCGCCGCAGCTGCGGCAGATCGCCTCGACCGCGGCCAGGTCCTCCTCCACCTGGGGGACCGGGCCGTCGAGCTCGACGAGGAGGATCGCGCCGGCGTCGGGGTAGCCCGGATGGACTGCCGCCTCGGCGGCCTCGATCGTCAGCCGGTCCATCATCTCGATCGCTGCCGGGAGGATCCGCGCCGCCACGATTCCGGACACGGCCGCGCCGGCAGCGTCGGTCGAGTCGAACGCGGCGAGCACCGTCCGGACGGACTCGGGCCGCGGCACGACGCGCAGCGTGATCTCGGTCGCGATCCCGAGCGTCCCCTCCGACCCGACGAAGGCGCCGAGCAGGTCGGGCCCCGGCGACTCGAGCGCCTTGCCGCCGAGGCGGACGAGCTCGCCGTCGGGGAGCACGACCAGGAGCCCGGTCACGTGGTTGACCGTGAACCCGTACTTGAGGCAGTGTGCGCCGCCCGAGTTCTCGGCGACGTTGCCGCCGATCGTGCAGACCTGCTGACTGGACGGGTCGGGGGCGTAGAAGAGGCCGTCGCCGATCACCGCCTCGCTCACCTGCAGGTTCGTCACCCCGGGCTGGACGACGACCCGCTCGCTCTCGAGGTCGAGCTCGAGGATCCGGTTCATCCGGGCGAGCGAGATCAGCACGCCGTCGGCGGCAGGGAGGGCGCCGCCGGACAAGCCGGTACCGGCGCCGCGGGCGACGAACGGCGTCCCGGCGGCGTGGCACGCGCGCACGACCGCCTGCACCTGCTCGGTCGTCTCGGGGAGCACGACCAGCGACGGCACGACCTTGTGGCCGGTGAGCCCGTCGCACTCGTAGGTCCGGAGCTGCTCCGGCCGGTCGACGACGGCGCCCTCCGGGAGGAGTCGCCTCAAATCGCCTGGAAGCGCCATCGCTGTCAATCTATCGCCGTGCAGGCGCAGCTCCCAACCGGGGTGGATCTTCGCGGCGACCGCGACGCCGAGATTCTGTCGCCCGAGGCCCTCGACTTCGTCGCGGGGCTGCAGCGGCGCTTCGGCGGCCGGCGAGAGGAGCTGCTCGCGGCGCGGGCGGCGCGGCAGGAGCGGCTGCTCGCGGGCGAGCTGCCGGACTTCCTACCGGAGACGCGCGAGGTGCGCGAGAGCGACTGGCGGGTGGCGGAGGCGCCGCCCGACCTGCAGGACCGGCGTGTCGAGATCACCGGCCCGACCGACCGCAAGATGGTGATCAACGCGCTGAACTCGGGGGCGCGCGTGTTCATGGCCGACTTCGAGGACGCGAACTCGCCGACCTGGTCGAACCTGGTCGAGGGGCAGCGCAACCTGATCGACGCGCTCGAGCGGACGATCGCGCTCGACCAGGGCGAGAAGAGCTACCGGCTGAAGGATGAGGTCGCGACGCTGCTCGTCCGCCCGCGCGGCTGGCACCTGCCCGAGCGGCACCTGCTCGTCGACGGCGAGCCGGTGTCCGGCAGCCTGTTCGACTTCGGCCTGTACATGTTCCACTCCGCGCGCCGAGCGCTCGAGCGCGGCAGCGGGCCGTACTTCTACCTGCCGAAGCTCGAGAGCCACCTGGAGGCGCGGATCTGGAACGACGTCTTCGTCTTCGCCCAGGACGCGCTCGGGATCCCGCGCGGGACGATCCGGGCGACCGTCCTGATCGAGACGATCCTCGCCGCCTTCGAGATGGAGGAGATCCTCTACGAGCTGCGCGAGCACTCGGCCGGGCTGAACGCCGGCCGCTGGGACTACATCTTCAGCGCGATCAAGAAGTTCCGCCACCGCGACGACTTCGTCCTGCCGGACCGCTCGGCGGTGACGATGACGGTGCCGTTCATGCGCGCGTACACGGAGCTGCTCGTGAAGACGTGCCACAAGCGCGGCGCGTTCGCGATCGGCGGGATGGCGGCGTTCATCCCCTCCCGGCGCGACCCGGAGGTGAACGAGACCGCCCTCGCCCGCGTGCGCGAGGACAAGACCCGCGAGGCAGGCGACGGCTTCGACGGCACCTGGGTCGCCCACCCGGACCTGGTGCCGACCGCGGCCGAGGAGTTCGACCGCGTGCTCGGCGACCGGCCCAACCAGCTCGAACGGCAGCGGCCCGAGGTCGAGGTCACGGCCGCGCAGCTCATGTCCGTTCCGGACACGCCCGGCGAGGTCACCGAAGCGGGCATCCGCCAGAACGTCTCGGTCGGCATCCAGTACCTCGCCGCCTGGCTGAACGGGACCGGCGCAGCGGCGATCTTCAACCTGATGGAGGACGTCGCCACCGCCGAGATCTCCCGCTCCCAGCTCTGGCAATGGGTCCGGCACGGGCGGGTCGACCGCGACCGCGTGCGCGCGATCGCCGACGAGGAGATCGCGTCCCTGCCCGCCTCCGACCGCCTGGACGAGGCGCGAACCGTCTTCGAGCAGGTCGCCCTCGACGACGACTTCGTCGAGTTCCTCACCCTGCCCGCATACGAGCTCCTCGACTGATCGAGCCATGTCAGGGGTCAGACCCCTGTGGACGAGTTGGTACTGAATCGGTGCTCCAGGGGTCAGACCCCTGACATGGCCATTTTCATCGCTACCGGCCGAGCGGAGGGCACCGACCTCTCGCTGCGCGGCTCTGCCTGATCTTCGATCAGCCCGGCGCGAGTGCGCAGGCCGGGGCGCCGAGCTGCTTGCCGACCGCAGCCGCGTCGGTGCCGATCGTCTGCGCCTGCGCCCCGAGCCGCGCGAGCGTCGCGACGTCGTTCTTTCCCGCGGCGTCGACGATCCGGCGGAGCAGGCTGCTGAGCTGCTTCGACTCGGCGAGGAACTTGTCGGCGGCCGTCTTCAGCTCGTCCGGCGGCTTCAGCTTCTCGGCCTTGGCGATCGCCCGGTCGAGCGCAGCTCTGAGCTCGGGGCCCTTGCCGACCAGCTCGGACGGGCTGGTCGGGGTGCCGATCTCCTTCTCCTGGGCGGCCGCGTCCTTGCAGATCGCGTTCAGCCGCGAGCCGTACTCCTCCTTGCTCAGCGTCTTGCTTCCGCCGCCGCCGCACGCGGCGGCGGACAGGACGAGCGCGAGCACGGCGACGAGAGACGCTCTCCGCATGGCCGCGAGCATTCTACGATGCCCTCGATGGACACCTGGCTCGCCGTCGCCAGCCGTCGCGAGGTTCGCGAGTACGGCGACCGCCCGCTTCCGCAGGAGTCGGTGCGGCGGATTCTCGACGCAGGCCGGCTCGCCGGCAGCGCCAAGAACCGGCAGCCCTGGCGCTTCCTGGTCGTCGAGGACGCCGGCGCGCGCGAGCAGCTCGCGGACGCGGTCTACGAGCCGGCGAACGTCCGGGGCGCGCAGCTCGTGGTGGCGATCGTCGGCAAGGGGGGCCTGGACACCGGCCGCTGCGTGCAGAACATGCTGCTCGTCGCCTGGAACGAGGGGATCGGCTCCTGCCCCAACGGGCTCAGCGACCCCGAAGGGGCGCGTGCCGCGCTCGGGCTCGCAGAGGACGACGGCCTGGCGATCGTGCTCACCTTCGGGTACCCCGCGCGACCGCGCGACCCCCACCGGCGGACGCCCGAGGACTGGAGCGCCCGGGCCGACCGCAAGCCGCTCGACGGCCTCGTCGAGAAGGTCTAGCCGTCCGCTAGCGGGCGGCGAGCACGAGCTTGCCGAAGTGCTCGCCCGCCTTCATCCGGTCGTGCGCCGCTTCGGCTTCGGCGAGCGGGCGGACGCTGTCGATCACCGGGTGCCACGACCCCTCGTCGACCATGCGCAGCAGCCCGGCGAAGTCGCGGGCGGAGCCCATCGTCGTCCCCAGGATCGACTGCCAGCTGAGGTAGAGGGCGCGAACGTCGAGCGTCACCTCGGGGCCGCCGGTTCCGCCGAAGACGACCAGCCGGCCACCCCGTCGCAGAGCTGCGAGGGACTCGCGCCAGGTCGTGCCGACCGAGTCGAGGACGAGGTCGACGGGCCCGGCCGCCTGCGCCCAGCCCTCCTCGGTGTACAGGACGCCGCCCTCGGCGCCGAGCTCCTTTGCCCGGTCGATCTTCTCCTCGGACGACGAGGTGACCAGCACCCGCGCACCCGCCTGCGCCGCGAGCTGAACCGCGAACGTCGACACGCCGCTGCCCGCGCCGAGCACGAGCACTGTCTCGCCCCGCTCGAGCCGCCCGACCGCGAACAGGGCGCGCCAGGCGGTCAGCCCGGCGAGCGGAAACGCCGCCGCCTCCTCCCACGAGAACCGAGCCGGCTTCGGGAAGACGTTCTCCGCGGGCACCTTGACGAGCTCCGCGTACGTCCCGTCGGTCGGCCCGCCGAGGATCTCCCACTCCGGCCCCGCTGCGTCCTCCCGGTCGCCCCAGTGGAGGCCCGGGTACACGACGACCTCCTCGCCGGTGTCGCGCCGCACGCCGGCGCCGTCCGAGCCGGGGATCACCGGCAGCGGGAACTGATACGCGGGCCCCGGCGGGTTGCGGACGAGCAGGTCGCGCCGGTTGACGGCCGCCGTTCTCAGCTCGACCACGACCTCGCCCGGGCCGGCCACCGGGTCCGGCGCCTCCTCGAAGCGAAGCTCGCCGCCCTCGTGCACGCGGATCGCCTGCATCGCGGCAGATCCTACGGGACCGGCGCCCTACGCGCCGGACCTGACGAGCGTGCGCCTCGCCCCGCCGCCCGGCTCGCGCTCGGCCTCCTCCGCGACCTGGGCGACGACCGGCGGCGGGACCGCTCCGGCACCCGCGAGCGACGAACGCAGCAGCTCAGCGCAGCGACGCCCAGGGCTCCTCGGTCGAGACGTCGACGGCGACGTAGCCGCCGTCCGTGACGGCCGGCGCGAGCACGACCTGAAGCTCGGCCGGCTCCGAGAAGTCGTTGTAGGAGCCGTGGACGACGTCCTTGTCGATGTAGACGGAGTCGCCGGGACCGAGCTCCGCCGACTCGCCCTCGAGCCACTGCTGGACCCGGCCCGACTTGACGACGATCATCTCGTCTTGGTCGGGATGCTTGTGGAACGCGTGGTGGAACCCGGGGTCGAGGCGGACGTCCATCACGACGAACGAGGTGCACCCGGTGCCGGGCGGCGCGCAGCGCATTCCCGCGCTGCCCCAGTCGAAGCTCTCGACCGGCACCTCCCCGGCCATCACGAACCTGCTCATGCGCGACCTCCCTGTGAAGAGTTCGTTCCAGGGACTGTCCCTGGCGGAACGGCGAAAGAGCCCTGCACGTCGACGCTGTTCGGCCCGACGTCCGGTCGAGCCTGTGGACGACGTGTTGCTGGGACTGTCCCCGGGACGCGGCTCATCGGCCTCGTCCGATCGGGAGCGACTTGAACCGCTTCATGTTCTCCGTCATCGCAATCTCGGTCGGCAGGCGCTCCATGCTCGACGCGCCGAAGAAGCCGACCACGCCGGTCGTCCGCTCGAGCACGTAGGCGGCGTCGTCCGGCTCGGCGATCGGGCCGCCGTGGCAGAGGACGAGCACGTCCGGCGAGACCTCGACGGCCGCGTCCCGCATCGCCTGGATCAGCTCGACGCACTCGTCGAGCGTCTTCGCCGTCTCCGCGCCGATCGCGCCGCCGGTCGTCAGGCCCATGTGCGGAACGAGCACGTCCGCACCCGCTTCCGCCATCGCCCGCGCCTCGTCCGGCGTGAAGACGTACGGCGCGGTCAGCAGGTCGAGCTCGTGCGCCGTCCGGATCATCTCCACCTCGAGCGCGTAGCCCATCCCCGTCTCCTCGAGGCCCTGCCGGTACGTCCCGTCCATCAGCCCGACCGTCGGGAAGTTCTGGACGCCGGAGAAGCCGATCTCCTTCAGCTGGCGGAGGAACACCGGCATCAGCCGGAACGGATCCGTGCCGCACACTCCGGCGAGGACCGCCGTCTCCCGCACCACCGGCAGCACCTCGGCGGCCATCTCGACCACGATCGCGTTCGCATCGCCGTACGGCATCAGGCCGGCGAGCGAGCCGCGGCCGGCCATCCGGTAGCGGCCCGAGTTGTAGATGATGATCAGGTCGCAGCCGCCGGCCTCCGCGCACTTCGCGGAGAGACCGGTTCCCGCCCCGGCACCGATGATCGGCTTCCCCAGCTCGATCTGCGCGCGGAGCCGCGCCAGCGCTTCCTGCCTCGTCATCTGGCCTCCTGGATGAAGTCGTGGAGTCGCTCCGCCATCGCGTCGGCGAAAGCGGGGTCGTTGACGTCGAGGTCGAGCTCGTGCACCTCGACGTTCGGCCCGAGCCCCTCCCGCAACGCGCCGAACAGCGCCTCGTCGGCGGCGGGGTCGTGGAACGGCTGGCCGTCGGTCGCGATCATCGAGACGCCCCTGAGAGGGACGAAGAGGGCCGTCGGCCCGGTCGCGGCGCTGAGCTTGCGCGCGATCCGGCGCCCGAGCTCGGCGCACTCGTCGGGCGTCGTCCGCATCAGCGTCACCGTCGGGTTGTGGACGTACAGGTTCCGGCCCTCGAACTGCGGCGGCACCGTCTCGCGGGGCCCGAAGTTGACCATGTCGAGCGCTCCGAGCGACACGACCTGCGGCAGGCCCAGCTCCCCGGCAGCCTCCAGCCGGTCCGGGCCGGCCGAGAGCACCCCGCCCACGAGGTCGTCGGCCAGCTCCGTCGTCGTGATGTCGAGCACGCCGGCGAGGAACCCGCCTCGCGCGAGCGCCTCCATCGACTGGCCGCCCGTCCCCGTGGCGTGGAAGACGAGCACCTCGTACCCGAGCTCCTCGAGCCGCTCGCGAGCCCGCGTGACGCACGGCGTGGTGACGCCGAACATCGTCGCCCCGACCAGCGGTCGCGCATCGCCGCTCGGGGCCACGGACGTCGTCGCCATCCCCGCGATCGCGCCTGCCGCGTTGGACAGGATCCGCTCCGAGATCCGGTTCAGCCCCGAGATGTCGACGACCGAGTAGGTCATCGACACGTCGGTCGCGCCCACGTACGGCCGAGTGTCCCCGGAGGCGAGCGTCGAGACGATCAGCTTCGGCACGCCGACCGGGAGCACGCGCATCGCCTGGGCGGCGATCGAGGAGTTCCCGGATCCGCCGACGGCGAGGATTCCGTCGAGCCGGCCCTCTGCGTGCAGCCGGCGCACCACCTCGGCCGCGCCGCGCCCCATCGCTTCCACGGCGGCGCCGCGATCGCCGGCCGCGCGCAGCGCGGCCACGTCGGCGCCCCCGGCTGCCGCCACCTCGTCCTGGCCGATCTCCGCCTCCGCCAGTGGCTCGAAGACGCCGGCGTCGACGACCAGGACGTCCACCCCGCGCTCGCTCAGGCGCTCGCGGAGGTACTGGTACTCCCTGCCCTTGGTGTCGAGGGTGCCGAGGAGGACGACGGTCGCCATGTCGCGCGATCCTACTGGGGCCGGACCGGCCGCCAGGCGGGAGCGGAGTCGTTGCCGGTCGACGTCAGCTTCGTCTCGGTGCCCTCGTCGTCGATCCAGATCTCGCCGTCGCGGGAGAAGGCGATCTCGCCCGACGGCGACCAGGCCGGCTGGATGATGTCCCCGAGCGACCGCGTCACCTGGCGCAGGCCGGTCCCGTCGGCTCGGATCGTGTAGATCTGGTAGCGGCCGAACCTGGCGTTGCTCTGGAACGCGATCCGGCGGCCGTCGGGCGACCACGCCGGGTAGCCGCTCACCTGCCCGAGCCGGGTCAGCTGCCGGATCCCGGTGCCGTCGGCCCGCATCACGTAGAGCTCGCGGTTCGCGTAGCCGGGCCGCCGGTAGTCGTAGGCGATCAGGCGCCCGTCGGGCGACCAGGCCGGGTCCGCCGCGTCGCCCGGGCCTCGACCGACGCGACGCGCCTGACCGCCGGCTGCGGGCACGACGAAGAGGGCGCCCTCGCGGGCGAAGACGAGGCGGCGCCCGTCCGGCGACCAGCTCGGATGGTCGTCGTCCTGCTTGCCGCGCGTCAGCTGCCGGGTGCCCGTCCCGTCGGCGTGCATCACGTAGATGTGGGACGTGCCGCTCCGCAGGCTCGCGAAGGCGATCTTGTTCCCGCTCGGCGACCAGGCAGGCTCGAGCTGGAAGAACAGCTCCTTCGGCGAGGACGGGTTCCCGCGCTCCTTCGTCAAGCGGCGCACGTGCTTGCCGCGCGCGTCGGCGCCGAAGATCGCGTAGTCGCCGTCCTTCGTGCTGACGAACAGGAGCGCGGGAGGGCCCTTGGGCGCGGAACCGCCGCAGCCCGCGACGAGCGCAAGGAGCAGCACGAGGGCGAGCCGTTTGGCCGCGACAGACAAACGGCTACTGAGAGACCGGCTCGACGCCGAGGTAGCGGCGCTGGAGCTCCGGGTCGCCGGCCAGCTCGCTTGCGGTCGTCTCGGTCGCGATCTCACCGCCGACCATCACGAGCTGCCGGTCGGCGATCGCGGTGGCGACGCCGAGGTTCTGCTCGATCAGCAGGATCCGCAGGCCCTCCTGCTCGAGCCGCCGGAACGTCTCGATCAGCATCTCGATGATCGCCGGGGCGAGGCCCTCGGAGGGCTCGTCCATGATCAGCAGCCTCGGGTTGGTGACGAGCGCGCGCCCGATCGCCAGCATCTGCTGCTCGCCGCCGGAGAGCTGCGCCCCGCCGTTCCGCTTCCGCTCGGCCAGGCGCGGAAAGAGCTCGTACACCCGCTCGACCGTCCAGCGCGAGGAGCCGTTGCGACCCGCGACCATGCGCAGGTGCTCGTCGACGGACAGCGACGGAAAGAGCCGCCGCCCCTGCGGGACGTAGCCGATGCCGAGCGTGGCGATCCGGTGGGACGACCTGCCGGCCAGATCGCGGCCGGCGAACCGGACCGAGCCGCTCACGCGCGGCGGCGTGATCCCCATCAGGGCTGCGCACAGTGTCGTTTTCCCCATTCCGTTCCGCCCGACGATCGCGACCGCCTGCTCGCCGAGCTCGAACGACACGTCGTGGAGCACGTGGGCGCTTCCGTAGTACGCATTCAGCTTCTCGACGACGAGCAACGCCTCGGCCATCAGTGATGGCCCCGGCCGAGGTACAGGTCGTGCACGAGCTCGTTGGCGCGGATCTCGTCCGGCGTCCCCTCGACGATCACGCGCCCGTCGTGCATCATCGTCACCCGCTCGGCGACCCTGAGCGCGACGTCCATGTCGTGCTCGATCAGGATCAGCGTGATGTCGCGGTCGAGCGCGAGCAGGAGCTCGGCGAGGAGCTGCCGCTCGCCCCGTGAGAGCCCCGAGCACGGCTCGTCGAGCATCAGCACTTGCGGCTCTGCCGCCAGGGCGACGGCCAGCGCCACCTGCCGCTGCTCGCCGTGCGACAGGGAGCCGACCAGCTCCCCGAGCTTGGACTCGATCGCAACCCGCTTCGCGGCGGCGCGGGCCCGCTCGCGGAGGTCGCCGTCGCGTCGCGTGATCACCGGGCGCAGGTGACCGCCCGTCACGCCGACCACGGAGAGATAGATGTTGTCCTCGACGGAGAGCCCGCCGAGCATGCGCGACTGCTGGTAGGTACGCGCCAGCCCCATCCGCGTCCTGGCCGGCGCGGACGAGCCCGTGACGTCGCGACCGAACAGCTCGACCGACCCGGACGTGACCGGGTAGTCGCCGCAGATGACGTTGAACAGCGTCGTCTTGCCGGCGCCGTTCGGCCCGAGGATCGCCCGCCGTTCGCCCGGGGTGATCTCCAGATCGACGTCACGAACGGCGTGCAGGCCGCCGAACCGCCGGCCGACCCCCCGCAAGCGGAGGGCCGGCACGGCGTGTTCGGCAGCTACAGGAGCCTCGGTCAACCGGCTACTTGATCACCTGGTTCGTGACCTTGCCGTTGACCACGGCCTTGATCTTGCCCTGCCACGGCGTCTTCACCTTCTGGCACGGCGGTTGCGTGCGGCCGGGCGGCGGGCTGGTCGGCTTGAACAGACCGCCGAACGACTGGTCGACGTTCGGGATGAAGGCGATGACCGTCGGCCCGACTGACCCATCCGGCTTCTTGACGAGCTGAAGCTGGTACTGGTCCTGGATCGCCTGGCGGCGAGAGTCGAGCTTCACCACGCCCCCGTTCGAGATCTGGAACGGCGAGACCAGCGACCGCGGCAGCGACGCCTGGAGCTTGGCCCCGACGGCCCCGCCGGACTTCTGCAGACCCTGGATCAGCGCCTTCGCGCCGACGTAGTAGTTGTAGACGAAGCTGTCGTCGTTGGGCAGCTTCGGGTACAGCTTGCTCATGAACGCCCGGTACGCGTCCGCGCGCGGCGTGTGCACGCCGGGCATGTTCCCGAACCCGCCGACGTAGGCGCCGACGAGCTTCGGAGCGACGACCTTGTCGGCGCCGAGGAAGCCGAAGAACAGGTTGCCGATCCACTGCTTCGGATCCAGCTTCCCGTAGGCCTGCTCGAAGGCCTTCAGCATCGCCGAGGTGCCGGTGCCGCCGACCGTCGAGAAGTACCCGTCCACCTGGTTCGGCGGCGGGAGCTGGCGGACCCACGACGAGTAGTCGGTCGTGTTCAGCGGCGGGAACACGCGCTTGACGATGTCACCGCCGACCGCGCAGAAGTCGGCGATCATGCCCGCGGCCGACGTCCAGCCGAAGCTGTAGTCGTCCATGATGATCGCTGCCTTCCGCCAGCCGAGCTTCTTGTACGCGATCTCGCCGATACCGGCGTTCCACTGGGCGCCGTCGCCGTAGTAGCGGAACATGTTCTTCGGCGCGATCTGCATGGTCGGATCCTGGGAACCGGCCGTGCCGATGATGAACGTCTTGGTCGGATGCGCCTTGGCGTAGTTCGCGGTCGCGACAGCCTCGTCGCCCGAGAGCGGGCCGATCTCCACGTCCGCGTTCAGCTTCTCCATCAGGCGCTTCGTCTCGGTGATCGCCAGCGGAACGGTGTCGTTGCCGCAGCCGTAGCCGACGATCTTGATCTGGGTGTCGCCGACCCTGATGCCGGTCATGCCGGCGGACGGCTTCGCATGGCTCTTGGTGACACCGTGGGCGAATTGCGCGAACGCGCCCTGCGCCCCGCCGATGTCGTAGTCGTAGCCGAATGCGAAGGCGCCCTTGCAGTCGGTCATGATCGCGACCTTCACGACCTTGGCGTTGGACGCGGCCATCGAGCCGCTCGCCCACACCGCGATCGCGGCCGACGCCACGACCATGACTGCGGCCGTCTTCCAGCTCCGCAGTTTGGGTCTCCTCATGAGGTAATGCCCTCCTCCCTCTCGTGATCGACGTGTCTGCGATTCTCGCGCAGTGACCTGCTCTCTTTCAACCCTGGCTCATCCGGCCGGGGTCAAGCCCGCCGGCTCCGTGGCCGCCGCCTGCCGTCGTCGCCTCCACCTGATCCGACCGCCGGGCGTGAGGAACCGATCCCACAGACCGAGCAGCCCGTCGGGCGAGACGAGGACGATGACGAGGAAGATGATCCCGATGATCGTGTTGAAGCTGCCGCCGAAGAGGGTGCCGCCGAATCCCAGCCACGGGACGTGCGTGCTCGACGTGATGTAGTTCTGCATCAGGATGAAGACGAAGGCGCCGATCCACGCGCCCTCGATGCGCACGAGCCCGCCGATCACGGCCATCACGAGGAGGTCGATCGTCTGCGGAAGGTCGACGTTCCCAGGCGCGATCTGTCCGCTCCACCACACGTAGAGGATCCCGGCGAGCGAGGCGACGAACGCGGCGAAGCCGAAGGCCAGCGTGCGGTGGAGCGCCACGTTGTAGCCGAGGGAGCTCATCCGCACGGGATCGTCCCGCACTCCCTGCAGCGCGAGGCCGAACGGCGTGCGGATCACGTACCGGATCAGCACGTACACCCCGAGCGCAACTCCGAGCCCGATGTAGTAGAGGCGGTTCGGGTGGTCGAGGATGTTCCCGATCCAGCCGGGCGTGTACCGGTTGATGCCGCCGATCCCCGAGAAGCCGGAGATCTTGGTCACCTGGCCGAGGGTGTAGGTGGCGATCACCGAGTAGGTGAGCGTGATCATCAGGAAATAGATTCCGGCGCTTCTCGCCGCGACCGCGCCGAGAAGCACCCCGATCGCTGTCGTGAGCACGATCGCGAGGACGAGCGCGACCGTCGGGTCCCAGCCGAGGTGCAGTCCCTTCGACGTCCCGCCCGGCCCGCCCTTCGTCGCCAGGTTGCCGAGGATGACGCCGGCGATGCCGAAGAGCGCCGTCTGCCCCAGGGAGACCATGCCGCCGTAGGCGGAGAGAAAGATCAGGCTGGCGGCGGCGATCCCGAACAGGAACGTCTCGGTCAGGATCGCGTGTGCCCAGTACGTGCTGAAGCCGGTCGCCGGCCAGACGAGGACGAGGACGAGAGCGGCCGCGGAGACGCCGCGCTCGATCTGCTGGCGCCTGGTCCAGCCCGCCGGGTTCACGCGCTCCTTCCGAACAGCCCGCGGGGCCGGAACGCGAGCACGAGCGCGATCAGCACGAACGTGAGGATGGAGGAGTACTGCGTGCAGCAGTCGGTGCCGGTCGTCGGCAGATACGAGGCACCGAAGTTGGAGACGAACGCGAACAGGATCGCCCCGGCGGCCGCGCCGAAGATCGAGCCCATGCCGCCGACGATCACGACCACCAGGGAGTTGAGCAGCCACTGCCCGTCCTGGCCGGACGAGATGTTCGACTGGGAGGCCCAGACGACCGCGCCGAGCGCCGCGAGCGCGGAGCCGACGACGAACGCGATCGCGAACGTCCGCTGGATGTTGATCCCGAGCGCAGCGGTCATCTGACGGTCGTCCACGCCGGCTCGGATCACCATCCCGGTCTTCGTCCGGTAGAGCCAGAGCCAGAGGCCGACGCCGACCGCGACGCCGATCCCGAGCATGACCAGGCGGGCGAGCGAGTACTGGACGCCGCCGATGTGCAGGTCGACGAACCGGTCGGTCCAGCCCGGCCACGTCAGGTCGACCGCGTTGCCGCCGAAGCGCTGGCCCTCGGAGGTGTTCCGGGGGAAGTGGGCGATGATCTGGTCGGCGACGATCACCGACACGGCGATCGTGATCAGCGCCTGCCGCAGCTCCTGGCCCTGGTTCCAGCGCAGGAACGCCTGCTGGACGACGAACCCGACGACCGCGATGCACGGGGCGGCGACGACGAGCGGGACGATCCATTCCCAGGTGTTCACCTCGCTCGACTGCAGCGAGAACCCCTGGCCGGTCATGCCCTGCTGGACCTCGTAGGCGATGTAGCCGGCCAGCAGATAGAACGACCCGTGGGCCATGTTGACGATCCGCATCAGGCCGAAGATCAGCGCGAAGCCGCTGGCGACGATGAAGAGCGCCGCCGCGAACGTGAGCGAGTCGAGGACGATCTTCAGGAAGCTCGACGGGTCCTGGACGGCCGAGCCGAAGTTGGTCGTCCGCCAGTTGCCGACGCCGAACGTCTTCGGCACCGTCGCGACGAACAGCACGTAGACGAACACGAAGACGACGACGCCGACCGCGAGCAGGACAGGAAGCTTCCGCCAGCTCAGATACGAGCCGAGCTCGTCGCGCGAGGGGATTCGTGCGGCCAGGGCGCTCAGAAGCCGACCCTACCAGCCGTCTTTCCGGCTTTCAAAGGCTACGCGTCGCTAGGCCGTGAAGACGGTGGCGCGGGCCGCCTCGCCGGTCTGCTCGACGGTCGACTCGAGCGGGAGGATGGCCGCCTGCGTCTCCTCCGCGAGCGTCGTCTTGTCCGGCCAGTCGATCTCGACGAGGTTGCCGGCAGGGTCGCGCAGGTACATCTGCACCCAGCCCGCCGGGTGGCTGCGGAGCGGCGAGCCGAACGCGCGCGAGTCGAGGATGCCCATCTCCTTCGCCCGCGCGTAGACGGCGTCGAAGTCGTCGACGTCGAACGAGACGTGCTGGCGCGGCGTCGGCGGGTCCTCGTCGCTCTCGAAGAGGTGCAGCTGCTGCTCGCCGAGCCTGAGCCAGAGCACCGGGTCGGGGAACTTCGCGGTCGGTAGCCGCTCCAGCCCGAACAGGTCGGCGTAGAAGCGCGCCGACTCCTCGAGCGAGTCGGCGACGATCGAGACGTGGTTGATCCGCGTCGCCGCCATCGCCTTGACGGTACAGGACCTCGCCCCTAGCCTCAACGGAAACCGAAGCGGAAACACGAGGAAGCCCGGTTTCCGAAACGCAACGCTTGCGAGGAGGGGAGCATGGCCCGCCTGAAGATCCCGTACGAGTCGCTCGATCCGTTGACGATCGGCGCCTCCGGCGACGAGTCGAAGGTCAACCGGGACGAGCTGGAGCTCGAGGTCCCGGACGGGAACCTGCTCGCGGCGATCTACCCCGACGAGCCCGAGCCGGTGCCGGACGCGACCGAGGCCGCCCGGGCCGCGCTCGAGTCGCCGGTCTCCGGCCCGCGCTTCTCCGAGCTGCTCGCCTCCGCGACGAAGGTCGCGGTCGTGATCGACAACCAGTTCCGGCCGACGCCGCAGTCGCGCCTGCTGCCCGCGGTGCTGGATGCGATCGAGGCCGCCGGCGTGCAGGCCGTCGTCGCCTGCGCGAACGGCAAGGTCTTCCCGATGTCCGAGTCGGACATCGAGCAGAAGATCGGGCGCGAGAACCTCGCCCGGATGGAGCGGCTCGGGATCCCGTTCCATCAGAACGAGCCGCGGAACGCCGATGCCTACACCTACGTCGGCGTCTCCTCCCGCGGTACGCCGGTGTGGCTCCTGACCGCGGTCGCCGAGTGCGACCTGAAGATCACGATCGGCCAGGCGCAGTCGAACCACTGGGGCGCGGGCGGCGGCGGCAAGCTGATCCTCCCCGGCGTCGTCTCGGACGAGACGATCGAGTCGAACCACTGTGCCTTCGTCCCCTCGCCCCAGACGCACTACGGCGCCTACGCCGGGCCGATGCGCTCGGACATCGACGAGGTGGCGACGATGTGCGGCCTGCAGTGCACGATGAACGTCCTCCTCGACACCCGCGGGCGCGTGATCGACTGCATCTTCGGCTCCCATCCCGACGCGCACCGGGCGGCGATCGAGCGCTTCAACGGGATCTACGCCTACGAGCATCCGGGCGAGCAGGCGGACATCGCCGTCTGCGGCGTGTTCGCGCCGACCGACCACCTGTTCTTCCACACCGGCTGGGGCTGCATGTCCGCGGACTTCGTGCTCAGGGACGGCGGCACGCTGATCTACGCGTCGCCCTCCCCGGGCGTGTCGACGGCGGTCGGCGACTTTCCCGGCCTGGCGCTGATGGACCTGATGAAGCCGTACATGCCGGCCACGCCCGAGAACTACCAGCGCGTGCTGCGCGACATCCACGGCCGGGTGATCCAGATGTGGGCCGGGTGCATCTGGGTGCCGATCTACGAGGTGATGACGCGCAAGCACCTGCGGCTCGTCACGCTCGAGGAGAACCTCGAGCTCGCCGCCGACATCGGGATCGACGCGACCACGTCGCTCGACCAGGCCTTCGCGGAGGCGCTCGACCGCCACGGTCCGGACGCGAAGGTGATCGTCCTGCCGTTCGCCCGCTACCAGCTGCCTCGCAACGTCGTGCGGATGGACGCCGAGCCGCTGCGCTTCCCGCAGGAGGCGCACGCGCACTGACGCAGCAGCGCGTCCCCGGGCTCGAGGCCCGCGGAACGGCCGCGGAGGCGCCTGCCGCGCGCGAGATCAGGGGCTCGACCACGATCGTCGAGCTGCTGCGGATGTTCCCCGACGGCGAGGCGGCGGAGCTGATGTCGACGCTCGCGCTGCCCTGCGCGCACTGCGGCGGCGCCTTCCACGAGCCGCTGACGCTGGCGGCGAAGCGGCACCGGCGCGACCCGCGCGCGGTGCTGGAGGCCTTTCGGGCGCTCGACGGGGGCAGGCCGAGCGACGAGCAGGTCGACGCGGCCTCGAGGCGGGTGGCTCCCTAGGCCTCCCCGGCCGCGGCCGCCCGCGCCTCGTAGGCCGGCATTCGCAGCTCTCCGTAGATGGCGATCGCCTCGTCGAGCAGCGCCCGCGCCCGCCGACGGTCGCCCGGAGCGCTGCGGGCGAGCAACAGCTGGGCGTAGTCGCTCTGGGCGTGCGCGAGCCACGGCCGCGCTCCCATCCGTCCGTTCATGTCGACCGCGTCCTGAAAATGCCGCTCGGCGTCGTCGGCGCGGCCGATCGTCGCGGCGAGGATCCCGAGCGATCGCGAAACCGACCCCGTGCAGAGCTCCGGCGGAGCGACCGCGTTGTGGTGCGCGTACGGCGCGAGGCGCTCGTACAGCATCCCGGCGCGGTCCCGGTCGCCGAGGTACCGGCAGACCTCGGGCAGCAGGCTGAGGCTGAACAGCCATTGCATCTCCAGCTGCACCCGGAACCCGTCGGCGGCGAGGCGATCGAGCAGAGCCCGCGCCTCCGTCTCTCGCCCGAGCTCCGCGTAGACGTCGGCGAGCACGTATGACCACAGTGGGTACTGCGGATACGCGTCCACTGCTCCGCGAACCGCGTCCACGATCTCCTCGAGCCGGCACTGGGCGCGCCGAAGCCCGTAGCGCTGCAGCTCGAACCCGACCTGAGCGTTCTGGCTCGCGACCAGGCGACCGAGACCGCGCGCGCTCTCGATCAGGCTCTCGGCTTCCTCGAACCTCCCTGCGAAGAGCGCCAGGTTCGCGTCGCTGATTGCGACGTCCCACAGCTGGGCGGGCTGCCGGAGCTCGTGCGCCAGCCGCTTCTTGATCGCCTGCGCCTCGCCCACCGCCGCGAGGTCTCCCGCCTCGAGCAGGGCCCAGGCACGCGAGTCGTAGCCCTCGTACACGCGCTCCACGTCCTCCGCCTCTCCCGCGACCCGGATCAGCTCGTCCGCGAGCGCGAGCCTCTCGGCGAGGGCGCCAGGGGCCCAGTTGGCGCTGTACCTGCCGTTCAGCGCATATGCCAGCGTGGCCGGGTCGCCGATTCGGCGAGCCATGTCGAGAGCCTCCTGGCTCATCGCGACCCGTGTCGCCGGAGAAGCGACGTCCCGGAGTGGCCCTCCTGCGAGCCGGGCGAGCAGGCGCACGCGAAGCTCGCTGTCGTCGGTGGAGAGGGCGGCGAGAGCCTCCTCGAGCAGGGGAATCAGCGTCGTGTCGTCCCAGGAACGGGCCCAGACGAACCGGCCGCCGTAGCCCAGGGCAGCCCGCGCGAGCCGGTCGGGGAGCCGGGCACCGCGAGCGACCTCGGCTGCGCGCAGGAAGCTGGCCTTCGCGGCCGGGAGGTCGCCGGCCCGTGCCTGGAGGTCTCCGAGCCGGAGAATCAGGTCGCAGCGCTCCGGCTCGGTCAGCGCCCCCTGGGACTCGGCGATGTCGAGCGTCAGCGCGTAGAGCCGGGCCGCCTCCTCGTACGCGAGCAGCCGAGCCGCCTGCTCGCCTGCGCGCCTGGCGTAGTCGACGGCGGTGGCGGGCGCCGCGGCCGGAACGGCGAGCGCATAGTGGTGCGCCAGCTCCGCCAGGTGCGGATCGGTGTTCCCGGCATAGAGCGTTTCGAGCACCTCGGCGACCCGGCGGTGGAGGCGCGCCCTGTGCGTCGCCGGGATCTCGTCGTAGAGAACGTCCCTGGTCAGCGCATGGCCGAAGCGCAGCCGGCCGACCGCACCGGGGATCTCCTCCACGACGCGTGCGCGAATCGCCTCGTCGAGGACGCCGAGCAGCGTGTCGATCCCGGTGTAGTCTGCGACCCGCTCGAGCGCGACGAGCCCGAACTCCCGGCCGAGCACGGACGCGAGCGACAGGATGCGCCGGCACTCGCCCGACAGCGACCGAAGCCGGCGCCCGATCACCTCTCGGATCGTCGACGGGACGGGAATCGAGGACGGCGCAGCGCCGGTCAGCCGCCCCTCGGCGGCGAGGAGCCGCACCGTCTCGGAGACGAAGAGCGGGTTGCCCTCGGTCTCCGCGTACAGGCTCGCGACGAGCTCCGTCGACGGGGCCGCGTCCGCCGTCAGCTCCGCGAGACGGCCGACCTCCGGCTCGCTGAGGCCGCCCAGCCGGATGCGGCGGGTGACCGGCTCGCGGCTCAGCTCGGCGAGCGTCGACTCGAGCGGGTCCCGCACCGTCGGGTCGAGGTCGCGGAACGTGCCGACGACGAGGATGCGGCTGTCGGCGAGCGTGGACGCGACGTAGCGGAGCAGGAGCAGCGACGGCTCGTCGGCCGCCTGCAGGTCGTCGAGGACGAGGGCGACGGGCCGCACGGCGGCGATCGTCCGCAGAACCGACGCCGCCGCGTCGAACAGGCGGAAGCGCCCGGCTTCCGACTCGACCGCCTCGGAGGCCGGCAGCCCGGGGAAGTGCTCGCGGAGCTCGGGGACGATCTGGGCGATCTCGGGCGCGTGGGCGCCGAGCTGCCTGCGGACCGCGCCGGGGTCGGCCCGCCGCAGGTACGCGCGGAGCGACTGCGTCCATGGCCAGTAGGCGGGCGCGCCGCCCGCCTCCCAGCAGCGGCCGACGAGGACGCTCGCGCCGCGCCGGCCGGCCTCGCCCGCCAGCTCGTCGGCGAGCGCGCTCTTCCCGATCCCCGGCTCCCCCTGCAGCAGGAAGAGGCAACCCCGGCCGGCGAAGGCCTCGTCGAGGCCGGCCCGCAGCTGGGCGAGCTCGGGCTCACGCCCGACGAAGGCCCGGCGCTCGTCGGCGCGCGCCTCCGGCGCGCGGGGCTCGGCCGGCTCGAGCCCCGGATCCTGGCGCAGGATCGCCTGGTGCAGGTCGCGCAGCTCGCGGCTCGGCTCGATCCCCAGCTCGTCGACCAGCGCTCGGCGCGCCTCCTGGTACACCCGGAGCGCGTCCGCCTGCCTCCCCGCCCCGTACAGCGCACGCATCAGCTGCCCACGCAGACGTTCCCGCAGCGGATGCCGGTCGACGAGCGCCTCGAGCTCTCCGACGAGCTCTGGATGGCGACCCGCGCGCAGGTCGCGCTCGATCCGCTCCTCCAGGCAGCCAAGGCGGAGCTCCTCGAGGCGTGCGGCCTCAGCGGACGCGAACCGGTGATAGGCGAAGTCGGCCAGCGGCGGCCCGCGCCAGAGCGCGAGCGCCTCGGGCAGCTTCCCCTCGCGGTGCAGCCTGCGGAACCGCTCGAGGTCGAGCTCCCCGTGCTCGACGCGGAGGCGGTACCCCGCCGGGTGCGTCTCCACGCGCTCTTTCCCGAGCAGCTTCCGCAGCGCCGAGACGTGCACCTGCAACGCCTTGTGCGCCGTCTCCGGAGGGTCGTCCTCCCAGAGGGCGTCGAGCAGCCGGTCCTTCGAGACGACCTCGTTCGCGTTCAGCAGCAGGACGGCCAGGAGCGCCCGCTGCTTCGCGCCGCCCAGGTCGATGACCCGGTCGCCGGAGACGACCTCCAGCGGGCCGAGGATCCGGAACTCCACCGCGCCTCCCGTCGCCTGCCGCCTGACACGACCGAACCTAGCGCCTTCTGCCTCCTTTGCAAACCGCCGGCTTTGGCGGATCTTTACCGCCGGATTGCCGATCGTTGGGCGGCCCGCGGTCTTCTTCGACAGAACGAGCCGCACGGAAGCGGCTCAGGAGCGAAGGAGACCAGCGTGAAGCTCTCGGCCCACCTCACTCGCCTCACCACACTCCTCGTCCTCGGCGCAGCCGTCGCCGGCGCGACGGCCGTCGCGGCCTCCGCCCGCCCCGTCGACGTCTCCGACGGCGCCAGCGGCATCGGCCAGTCCTACCTCGGCAGCGCGCCGGACACCGGCAGCGTCCCCGTTCCCGACGTGATCGAGCGCTACGCGGCGGCGCATCCGTACGGCGCGAATCTCTCGAGCACCGGCTCGACCGAGGCCGTCCGGCCGCCCGACGTCAGCGACGTGGCGGCGGCAATCAACGGCCCGACGCAGATCGGTCTGAAGGCCGACGGGCTGCGGCTCCAGTCGATGGCTCAGGCCTACGCGGAGTCCACGCAGGCCGGCTCGAGCCAGCCGGTGCGCCCGCCCGACGTCCAGGACGTCGCCGACAGCATCCGGGCGGTTCCGGCGACCACCTCGTCGCGCGACTTCCAGTGGGGCGACTACGCGATCGGCCTCGGGAGCGGCATGGGGCTCGTCCTGCTCCTCGCCGGCGGCCTGGTCGTCGGCAGGCAACAGCGTCACCGCATGCAGACCGCATAGCTCTCGCGAAGCGCGGAGGGGGCGGAAACGAGCGGGCCGACGGCCCGCTCGTTTCGTCCGTGGTTGGACGCCGTCGGGGTTGGCGGAACGCATAAGGTTCGTTCCGTGAGCAACGTGCAGTACGAGCAGCTGCGCGAGCGGCTCGGCCAGCTCTGGGACGTGGTCAAGCTGATGACGCTGGCCGGCTGGGACCAGCAGACGATGATGCCTCCCGAGGGCGCGGCCGTCCGTGCCAGGCAGATGGCGACCGCGTCGAAGCTCGTCCACGACCTGCTCGTCTCCGACGAGCTCGGCCGTCTGCTCGACGAGCTCCGGCCCTACGAGGAGTCCCTGGAGCCCGACTCCGACGAGGCGAGCCTGATCCGCGTCGCACGCCGGGACCGCGAGAAGGAGCTTCGCGTCCCCGCAGAGCTGCGCGAGGAGCAGACCCGCGCCGGCTCCGAGGCGTACCCGGTGTGGGTGGAGGCGCGCCGCCGCTCCGACTTCGAGCTGTTCCGCCCCTACCTCGAGCGCAACGTCGAGCTCCGCCGCCGCTACGCGGAATGCTTCGAGGTGGACGAGCCCTACGACGCCCTGCTCGACGACTACGAGCCCGAGATGAAGACCGAGGAGGTTCGTACCGTGTTCGAGCGGCTCAAGGAAGGGCTCGTGCCCCTGATCGCCGAGGCGTCGGCGCACGAGATCGACGACTCCTTCCTCCGCGGCCACTTTCCGGTCGCCGCCCAGAAGGAGCTCGAGCAGCTCGTGCTCGCCCGGTTCGGCTTCCGGGAAGGCACCTGGCGCATCGACCCGACCGAGCACCCGTTCGCGGCCTCGATGGGTACCTCCGACATCCGGATGACCAGCCGGTACCCCGAGCACGAGCTCTCGGGGGTCTTCGCCGCCATGCACGAGGGCGGGCACGCCACGTACGAGCACAACGTCTCGCCCGGGCTCGAGCGCACCCCGCTGTGCCGCGGAGCGTCGCTCGCGCTGCACGAGTCGCAGAGCCGGATGTTCGAGAACCTGGTCGGCCGCAGCCTCGCCTTCTGGCGCTGGGGCTACTCGCACGTCCAGCGGCTCTTCCCGCAGCTCGCCGAGGTGGAGCTGGAGGACTTCCACCGCGCGATCAACCGCGTCCAGCCGTCCCTGATCCGGATCGAGGCCGACGAGGCGACCTACAGCCTGCACATCATCCTGCGGTTCGAGCTGGAGCAGGAGCTCCTCGCGGGCTCGATCGACCTTCGCGAGCTTCCCGCGATCTGGAACGAGCGCATGCAGGAGTACTTGGGGGTCGAGGTCCCCGACGACGCACGAGGCGTCCTCCAGGACGTGCACTGGTCGCGCGGCGGCCTGGGCTACTTCCCGACCTACGCCCTCGGGAACGTGATCTCGGTGCAGATCTGGGACCGCGTGCTCGAGGACGTGCCCGACCTCGAGAGCCGGCTCGAGGACGGGGACCTGACCGCGCTCACCGACTGGCTGCGCGAGCGGCTGTGGCGGCACGGCCGGAAGTTCACGCCGCAGCAGACGCTCGAGCGGGTCGTCGGCGGCGGCATCGATCCGGAGCCGTATCTTCGCTACCTGAACATGAAGCTCGGCGCGCTCATGACCTGAGATGGCCGTACGCCTCGCTTCGACCCTGTTGGTCGCGGCGGCCCTCGTTACTGCGGCGGCGGCTGCTCGGGCCGAGACCTCGCGGCCGCTGACCCCGGACGCGAAAGGAGCCTCCGACGCCTTCGTCCGGGCGCTCGTCGTCGAGCGCGACCTGCCGGTCGCCCGCCGGTACGCGAGCCGCCAGTTCAGCGACCTCGCGAAGCTCCGGGCGCAGTTCGTCCGCGACGGCGTCGACACGGTCGTCGGAACGAGCCGGATCCTGCACGGCTGCCGCTCGACGGCGACCGGCAGAGCCTCCCCGCGCGGCGACTGCGTCCTGTACCACCTCCGCGGCCGGCTCCGGGTGGAGGGCGACGAGAAGCGCACCGACGCGGACTTCAAGCTCTGGCTGCGCCGCGAGCTGGGCGTCTGGAAGGTCTGGGCATACAACTACTCGGCACTGGTCACGGTCTGCCCCGTCGCGTGCCGGTAGCCGCCCGCCGGGCTCTCAAACCCTTAACGAAAAGTTCACCCGCAGGGGCTGGCGCAGACTCCGTCGACTGTGGCACTGTGAGACCGTGGAGACGGTCGAGAGGGAGATGCGGGAGCTGGCCCATCGTCTCGGCGACGGGTTCGAGGTGAAGCTGCTGTGGGGCGAGGAGGACGGGCGTCTGACGGTCGTCGTCAACGACTGGCGCACCGAGGAGTCCTTCGAGGTGGAGGCTCGAGCGGACAACGCCCTCGACGTCTTCAACCACCCCTTCGCGTACCGGCCTTCCTAGCCGCGTCGTAGGCTCCCCCACGTGCAGGGGGTGCGCTTCATCGCCGTCGGCGACGTCATGGTCGACGTCGTGGCCGAGGGATCCGGTCACGACGCGAGCGTCCGTCTTCGCCCCGGGGGATCGGCGCCGAACGCCGCAGTCTGGGCGGCCTCGCTCGGAGCGCTGGCGACGGTGGTCGGGCGCGTCGGCGACGACGCCGCCGGACGCCTGATCCGCACCGAGCTCGAAGCGCGCGGCGTGCGCGCCAA
>Ga0070741_10006133_pt1 | contig 26070 bp, 22 predicted proteins | sample Coa_R1_4_FD_66440 | JGI IMG/M metagenome (GOLD analysis project Ga0070741, IMG submission 66440) | Surface soil microbial communities from Centralia Pennsylvania, which are recovering from an underground coalmine fire - Coalmine... | ecosystem: Environmental > Terrestrial > Soil > Unclassified ... | reverse complement strand
GGGGTGAGGTGCAGCGACTGTTGCAGGCGAGCACGCTTGGCGGCCACGTCGAGCGCCGGCCAGCGCGTCAGGAGGTCGTGCGCGCTGTGCATCTCAGTAGAATACTTTAGATAGATGGCGCGCGGATTCGAGAGCAAGGACGTGGAGTTCCAGCAAGCCGAAGCTGAGCGGACGCGCAAGATCGCGCGCGGCGGTCCCGATCCGACGCCGGAGGAGCGCGCCGCGGAGACGCAGCGCCGGACGCTGGCGCTCGCGCTGACGCGCAAGCGCGCCGAGCTCGCCGCCGCCCGATCCGACGCACATCGGCGAACGCTGACCGCCGCCATCGACGCGCTGGAGCACGAGCTCGCGCGGCTGTCGTGATGCGCGTCGCCTGTCTCGCTCTCGTCACGCTGGCGCTCGCCGCCTGCAGCTCGCCCCGCGCCGAGCACTCAGCACCCGGCACCCAGCACACGGCACCCGGCACCCAGCACTCAGCACCCGGTACCCAGCACACGGCACCGAGCACCCAGCACACGGCACCCAGCACCGAGCACTCGACACCCAGCACCCAGCACCCGACACCGAGCACTCAACACCCAACACCGAGCACTCAACACGCAACACCGAGCACCCAACACCCGAAGATCGTGATTCTGGGCGATAGCCTGACGGCCGGCCTGGGTCTGCCGGTGTCGCAGGCGTACCCGACGCTGCTGCAGCAGAAGCTCGACGCGGCGGGGCTACAGTACGAAGTCGTCAACGCCGGCGTCTCCGGCGACACGTCGGCGGGCGGCCTGTCGCGCCTCGATTGGTCGCTGCAAGGCGACGTCAAGATTCTCGTGGTCGCGCTCGGCGGCAACGACGCGCTGCGCGCGCTGCCGGCCGCGGAGCTCTCGGACAACCTGGCGAAGATCATCGAGGCGGCGCAGCACCGCGGTATCAACGTGATTTTGGCCGGCATGGAGGCACCGACGAACTGGGGACGCGAGTACGACGTCTCTTTCCACAAGGTGTATCCCACGCTCGCCGCCCACTATCACATCCCGCTCGTGCCGTTTCTGCTGCAGGGCGTCGCCGGCAGCCAGACGCTGAACCAGGCCGACGGAATCCATCCGACCGCCGAGGGCGCGCGGATCGTCGCCGACAACGTCTGGAAGGTGCTCCAGCCGCTGGCCGCGCGGCTGCAGACATCATGATTGGACTGCGCGACGTCTCGAAGACCGTGACGAGCGGCACCGAGCCGCTGACGATCCTCCATCCACTCACGATCGACATCCCGCGCGGGCGGTTCGTCGCCATCGTCGGGCCGTCGGGCAGCGGGAAATCGACGCTGCTCGGCCTGATCGCCGGACTGGACGCGCCGTCGACCGGGTCGGTGGTCATCGACGGCGTCGACATCACGCGGCTGGACGAGGACAGCCTTGCGCGGCTGCGCGGCGAGAAGATCGGCTTCGTGTTCCAGTTCTTCCACCTGATTCCGTCGCTCACCGCGTACGAGAACGTCGCGGTTCCGATGGAGATCGCGGGCGTTCGCGACGCGGCGGCGCGCACGTCGACGCTGCTCGAAGAGGTCGGACTCACCGGGCGCGCGCACCACTATCCGTCGCAGTTGTCGGGCGGCGAGCAGCAGCGCGTCGCGCTCGCGCGCGCGCTGGCCAACGATCCGCCGATCGTGCTCGCCGACGAGCCGACCGGCAATCTCGACACCACCAACGGCCGCCACATCATGGATCTGCTGCGCTCGATTCACGCGCAGCGCGGGACGACGCTCGTGCTGGTGACGCACGATGCGGAACTGGCGGCGATGGCGGACGCGAAGCTGGTCCTGCGCGACGGCCGCGTCGTCGAGAACACGCTCGCCGTTCTTCAGGCTCCGGGCGAGCGGCCGGAGCGCGAGGTGTCACGGTGAGATTCGTGCTGCGCATGGCGGTGCGCGAGACGCGCGCGTCGTGGCGCCGCCTGCTGTTCTTCTTCGTCTGCATCGCCGTCGGCGTCGCCGCCATCGTCGCGCTGCGATCCGTCATCCAGAGCGTGCGCGAGGTGTTCGGCACCGAGGCGAAGGCGCTCGTCGCCGCGGACGTCGTCATCGGCAGCAACCGCGACTGGACGCCGTCCGCGCGGGCGACGATCGATCGTCGTCTCGACGAGTACGGTGCACAGGCGACCACCGAGACGATCGAGACGGCGACGATGGCGCGGCCCGTCGACGCGTCGAAGCCGGTGGCGAAGATGGTGGAGCTGCGCGCCGTGCAGCCGTCGTTTCCGCTGTACGGCGCCGTCACGCTCGAAAATGGTCAAGCCTATTCGCATGCGCTGCTCGAGCATCACGGCACGCTGGTGCGGCCGGAACTGCTGACCACGCTGGGCGTCAAGGTCGGCGACGCGATCAGGGTGGGCAACGCGCCGTTCACGATTCGCGGGCTGATCGCGCGCGAGCCGGGACGGATGGGCGGCTTCAGCGTCGGCCCGCGGATCCTGATCGACTACGCGGACCTGCCGTCGACCGGTCTCCTGAGCTTCGGCAGCCGCGCGAACCGCCAACTGCTCGTCAAGCTGCCGGAGGATCGCATCCAGCCGCTCGTCAGCACGCTGCGCGGCGAGCTGCGCGAAGCGTTCATCAACGTCCGGTCGTACCGGTCGAACGAGGATCAGATCGGCCGCGACTTCGATCGGGCGGAGAACTATCTCAGCCTCGTCGGGCTCGTGATCGTCATCCTTGGCGGCATTGCCGTGTCGAGCGTCACCCGCGTGTTCATCCTGCAGAAGATTCGCAGCATCGCGGTGCTCAAGTGCGTCGGCGCGCGCAGCGGGCAGGTGATCGCCGTCTACGTGCTGCAGGTGATGACGCTCGGGCTCGCCGGCAGCCTGCTCGGCGTCGCGATCGCGGGCGCGGCGATCGCGGCGATTCCGTACGCGATCGGCCCGACGTCGACGTCGCTCCTGGCGCAGGCGCACTACGGCGTGACGTGGAGCGCCGCGCTGCAGGGGATCGCGATCGGCATGCTCGTGTCGCTGTTGTTCTCGGTCGTGCCGCTGCTGCAGATTCGCCTGATCAAGCCGTCGCTGCTGCTGCGCGACGAAAGCGCGCGCGGGACGCGCGACTGGGTGAGCGTCGCGGCGCTCGTGGCGGTGACGCTCGGGCTCATCGGCGTCACCGCCTGGCAGGCCGCGTCGCTGAAGACCGGCGTCGTCGTCTGCGTCGGGTTCGCCGGGCTCGCGCTCGTGCTGATGCTCGCGGGACGCGCGCTCATCGCCGTCGTCGCGCCGCTCGCCGCGTCGCGGTCGTTCCCGCTGCGGCATGCGGTGCTGCATCTCTCGCGGCCGGGCAACCAGACGCGCGTCGTGCTGCTCGCGGTCGGTCTCGGCGCGTTCTTCATCGTCGGCATTCGATCGCTGCAGGCGACGCTGCTCGACGAGTTCTCGATTCAGGTCGCGGCGGATTCGCCGGACATGTTCCTGCTCGACGTGCAGCGCGGCCAGGTCGACGGCGTGCGCGCGTTTCTGGCGGATCCGGCGCATGGGGCGGGGGCGTTCCAGTTGATTCCGGTGCTGCGCGCGCGCGTCACCGGCGTCGAGGGGCGCGAGACCCGGCTCGACGGCGTCGAGGACGTCCGCGAGCGCGGCGCCGGCATCGGACGCGAGTTCACGATCACCTATCGCGATCACCTGGAGCCGAACGAACGGATCGTCGACGGGAGATTCTGGAACAGCCCGTCGGCCGATGCCGAAGTGTCCGTCGAACAGCAGATCGCCACGCGCGCGAAGATCCACGTCGGCGACACGATGCGCTTCGACATTCTCGGCCGGACGATTTCGGCGACCGTGACGAGCATCCGCGACGTCGACTGGCGCGAGTCGCGCAACGGCGGCTTCGTGTTCGTGTTCCGGCCGGGCGTCCTCGATCAGGCGCCGCAGACCTTCGTCGCGCCGCTGAAAGGACCGTCCGACGCGGCCGCGCGTGCCCGCTTTCAGCACGATCTCGTCGATCGCTTTCCGAACGTGTCGGTGATCGATTTCCAGGAGATCCTCGAGACGGTTCGCGACGTCATGTCGAAGGTGACGCTCGCGATCACCGTCGTCGGCGGGCTCGTGCTGTTCAGCGGCGCGCTCATTTTGATCGGCGCCGTCGCGATGACGAAGTTCCAGCGCGTCTACGAGGCGGCCGTGTTCAAGACGCTCGGCGCCAGCACGCGGACGATCACCCGCATGCTGCTGTTCGAGTACGGCGTGCTCGGGTCGCTCGCGGGACTGGTCGGATCGCTCGGCGCCGTCGCGCTCACGTGGGGCGTGACGAAGTACGCGCTCGAGATCCCGTGGCGCATCTTCCCGATGGAGCACGTCGCGGGCGTCGTCCTGACGGCGGCGCTCGTCGCGATCATCGGCGTGCTCTCCAGCCTCGACGTGCTGCGGAACAAGCCGCTGTCGACGTTGCGCGCGGAGTAGAATCGCCCGGCTTGGACTTCCTCGAGACACGATTCGCGCTGTCGGCGAACGGCACCACCGTTCGCACCGAAGTGCTCGCCGGCGTCACGACGTTTCTCACGATGGCCTACATCGTGTTCGTGCAGCCGGCGGTGCTGGGCGCCGCCGGCATGAACGCCGGCGCCGTCATGACCGCGACGTGCCTCGCGACCGCGTTCGCCACGGCGTTGATGGGACTGCTCGCGAACTATCCGATCGCCGTCGCGCCGGCGATGGGACACAACTTCTTCTTCGCGTACACGGTCGTCATCGCCATGAAGGTGCCGTGGCAGATTGCGCTCGGCGCGGTGGCGATCGCCGGCACGATCTTCATCCTCACCGCCGGCATCGGCTTGCGCGAGCGGCTGATCACGGCGATCCCCGATTCGCTGAAGCACGCGATCGCGGCGGGCATCGGCCTGCTGATCGCGATGATCGGCCTGCAGTGGGCCGGCATCATCGTCGCCGCGCCCGGGACGCTCGTCACGCTGGGGACGCTGCACAGCCGGCCGGTGCTGCTCGCGGTGGGGTCGCTCGCGATCACGTCGGTGCTGCTCGCGCGCCGGGTGCCCGGCGCGTTTCTCTGGGGCATGATCGCCGCGACCGTCGTCGGCCTGCCGCTCGGTCTCGTGCAATTCCACGGCGTCGTCGGCGCGGTGCCGTCGCTCGCGCCGACGTTCCTGCAGCTCGACGTCCTCGGTGCGTTCGCGCCGGGGATGATCGCCGTCATCGTCGTCTTCTTCCTGCTCGCGCTGTTCGATTCGGTCGGCACGCTGGTCGCGGTCGGCGAGCAGGCGAAGCTGACGCGCGGCGGGACGCTGCCGCGCGCGCGCCAGGCACTGCTCGCGGACGCGATCGGTACGGTGGCCGGCGCGGCGCTCGGCACGTCGACGGTCACCGCGTTCATCGAGAGCGGCGCGGGCGTCGCCGCCGGCGGCCGCACGGGGCTCGCGAGCCTCGTCACGGCCGCGCTGTTCCTCGTGTCGCTGTTTCTGCATCCGCTCGTGCAGATGGTCGGCGGCGGCATCACCGTGGGACAGACGACGCTTTATCCGATCATCGCCGCGCCGCTCGTCCTCGTGGGGACGATGATGATCGGCGGGCTGCGTTTGGTGGACTGGGACGATCCGACCGAAGCGGTGCCGGCGTTTCTGACGGTGATCATCATGCCGCTGTCGGTCAGCATCACCGAGGGGATCTCGTTCGGCCTGCTGTCGTACGCACTCCTGAAGCTCGCCTCCGGACGCGGCCGCGGCGTGCACCCGCTCGTCTACGTCTTCGCCGCGCTCTTCCTCGCCCGCTACCTGTTCCTGCGGTAGTGCGCTATGATGTTTGTTTACACGGAGCTCCATGGAGATGGACGTCACGAGCTACAAGGAAGCGTTGCTCAGGAAGCGCGCGGAGATTCTCGGCACCGGCGGCATCAAGCCGCTGCAGGCGTCGATGGAGAACAACACGCGCCAGGGCGACATGGCGGATCAGGCGAGCGGGAACAACGAAGTCCACATCCAGCTGAAGCTCAAACAAACCGACGCGAAGATCCTGCAGGCGATCGAAGAAGCGTTGTGGCGGATCGAGAAGGGGACCTACGGCGTCTGCCGCGACTGCGGCGAAGCCATCGCGCCGGCGCGGCTCAACGCGATCCCGTGGACGCGCGTGTGCATCACGTGCAAGGAAAAGCAGGGCTCGTGACGGATCTGCTCGCGCTGCTCCAGGAGTTCTACCGCGACACGCTGACGTCGCTGCTGCGTCACCAGGCGGCCGCGCGGATCGTGACGCAGTACGACGCGAACAACACCTACCAGTACATCATCAACCGCCAGGACGCGCACGTCTCGTGGGTCGGCAAGGCGATCGAAGAGCTCGGTGGCGCGCTGCCCGAGGTGCCCGATCCCCATCGGACGATCGCGGGCAAGGGCGACGCGGCGGCGCGGACCGCGTTCGACGAGGACGGTCGCGACGCGCAGGCGTTTGTCGACCGCTGGCGTCCGCGGGTCGAGGCGATGACCAACGCGCGTCACGCGAAGATGCTGCGCGTCATCCTCGGCGAAGTGCTCGAGCAGAAGCGCTTCTTCGAACAGGCGCTCGCCGGGCGTCGCGATCTCCTCGGCCGCCGCGCGGAACAGATCATCGGACCCGCCATCGGGGAAGTGCTGCCGACCCGGTGGGTCGAATAGCCGCCGTCGCGCTCGGATCGAACCTCGGCGACCGCCGCGCCAACCTTGACTACGCCGCCGGTCGGCTTCGCGACCTGCTCGGCCACGTCCGCCTCTCCAGCTACATCGACACGGATCCGGTCGGCGTCGACGAGCCGCAGCCACGCTATTTGAATGCGGCGGCCGTCGGCGAGACGTCCGCCACAGCGCGCGAACTACTCGATGCGCTGCTCGCGATCGAACGCGAGCGCGGACGCGAACGCCCGCACGCCAACGCGCCGCGGACGCTCGATCTCGATCTCATTCTGTTGGGGGACGTGGTGATCGCCGAGCCAGGACTCGTCGTGCCGCATCCGCGCTTTCGCGAGCGGCAGTTCGTGCTGGCGCCGCTGGCGGAGATCGGGCCGGAGCTGCGCGACCCGGTGAGCGGGCGGACCGTGGAAGAGCTGCTACGGCGCGTCCGCCCGTAGCGGTGCGCGTGCGCTAGCGAGGCCGGGGACGCGGCATCGGATTCGGCAGCGGCATGATGCCTGCGAGCGCCGCCGTCGCCTGTGCGATCGCGGCGTCGATCTCCGGCTGCGCGTCGGCCAGCGCACGGGACACCTCGGCACCGATTTGATCGACGTCGATGTCGATCGACCCGATCGCCTTGCCGATGTCCTTCGCTTTCTCCTTGGCTTTGTCCTTCGCCTTGTCGCCGTCGTCGTCGCGCTCGCGGCGGCGCCGTTCGATCTCCGGCCGCGCTTCGCCCGGGCGCCGCAGCGCGATCGTGCCGCCGAACGACTCGAGCTCGACATGCGCGCTACCGTTGCCGAGCGTCAGCGCCAGCCGGCGGTTGCGGCGCTCGCTGCTCGCGTTGTCGCTGGCCGGCAGCGGAAACGACGAGCGGATGCTGCCGTTGTAGGTGCGTGCGGTGATCGTCGCGTTCACCTTCTCCGCGATCGGCATGGCGATCATCCCGTTGTGCGTCGTCAGCCGATAGACGCCCTTGTCCTTGATCGGACCGTCGTACGAGATGTTGCCGTTGACCGTGTAGAGATCGACGTTGCCCGAATCGATGCGGTCGAGAATGATGCTGCCGTTGGTGGTTTCCGCCGACAGATCGCCGGTGATGTCCGCGAGGTGAATGCTCTCGTTGACGCCGCGGATCTCGATCTTGCCCTTGGCCTTCTCGAGCGTAATCTCGCCCTGCACCGATTTCAACGAGATGAAGCCCGAGCCGCCGCGCACCTTGATGTCGCCGCGCGTCGTGTCGACCGTCACGTCGCCGCCGACGCCGTCGAGCGTCGTGTCGGCGTAGGTGCCGGCGACGCTGACCGCCATCCAGCCGGGCACGCTGATCGTGTAGTCGAGCGACCGCGGCGGCCCGCCGCGCGTCGATCGCCCGCGCACGTGGACGACGCCGTCCTCGTTGCGGATGTCGACCGTTTCGCGATCGGAGTGCTCGACCTCGACGCGGACGGCGTCGCGGTCCCAGGCCTTGACGTTGACGTCGCCGGCGAAGTTGTTGACCTCGAGCTTCGTGCCTTTCGTGACGTTGACCGTCTGATCGGTCGGCGTCAGCGCCATCATCGAGAACACAATCGCTGCAACCATGGAATCCTCTAATCGCCTTCCGTGAGCGCGGCGGCGCGGCGGAGCAGATCGAGCTTTCGCCGGCGCGCTTCCACGAGATGACTGCTCAAGTAACTGTTGGCCGGATCCGCGTCGAGCGCCTGCCGCGCCTGATCGATTGCCTGATCGATGATCTGCAGGTTGTGCTCGACGATGGCGACCGTCGACGCGTCGAGGCGGCCGCGTCCTTCTTTGACCGCCTTCTCGAGATCGGAGACGGCGGCGTCGTACTGCGCGTCGGCGTAGCTGACGGTGGCGACATCCGGCCGCTCGCCTGAAGGCTCGCGCTCCACAGGTGCAGAGCGCGAGGCGGTACTGGAGCGCGAGGCTTCGGCCGAGCGAATCGCGTCAGCCGAGCGCCGTTCCATCGCCTTCCACACGACCGCGCCCGAGAGCAGCGCGATCACGAGACTCGCGGCAAGCGCCTGCGGCAGCGTGAACGCGAGCCGCCGCATGACCGGCGTTTCAATGCGTCGGGCAACGCCGGGCCACAGGTCCGCATGCGGAGGGCGCGGCTCGACCGTCCGCGCCCGCGCGACGACCTGCTGCAGTTCGTCGAGCACCGCGCGGCACTCGGCGCAGCCGGCGAGATGCGCGTCGACCTCGCGGCGTTCGCCCGCGGTCAACTCATCGTCGAGATAGTCCGACAGCCGGTCGGTCCATTCGGTGTGCATGATCGTCATCCGTTCAAGTACTGCCGCATCAGCATCCGCGCCCGGTGCAGCTGGCGTTTCGACGTCCCTGACGCGATCCCGAGCATCGACGCGATCTCGCGGTGCTTGTAGCCCTCGACGTCGTGCAGGACGAAAATCTCGCGCGCCCCGGGCGGCAGCGTTTCGATCGCGTGCTCGAAATCGACGCTCAGGTCCGCGCGCGCCGGCGCGACCGGCATCAGCTCGAGCACGGCAGGATCGTCGGCCATCCGCTCGCGCTGGATCGCATACCCGCGGCGCCGCTCGATGACGACGTTGACCGCCAGCCGGTGCAGCCAGGTCGTGAACGCCGCCTCGCCGCGGAACTGACCCAGCTTCTGCCACGTCCGGACGAAGATGTCCTGCGTCACCTCGTCGGCGTCGTGGCTGCCGAGCATCCGTCGTGTCAGGCTGTGGATGCGCGCGACGTGCGCGCGGTAGAGCCGTTCGAAGGCGGACTGGTCCCCGCCGGCCGCAAGGGCCACGTCTGCGTCCACCGACGGGCGGCTCGTCCGCGTGTCGCCGTTGAGCGCCATCACCGCAGCTGACAAGTGTGACTCACTTACCAACGGCTTAGATGGCCGGAGGGTGCGGAAGGTTGTCGGTCGGCGGTCCTACGCCTGTTCCGCCGCGGGCGCGTGCACGTCCCGGCGGGGGAGCGCCGTCGGCTTCGACTTGCGGCCGGCGAGCCAGAGGCGCGCGTTCTCGATGTAGACGTAGTAGACGGGCGTGATGTAGAGCGTGAGGAGCTGCGAGACGAGCAGCCCGCCGACGACCGCGAGGCCGAGCGGACGGCGCGATTCGGCGCCCGCGCCGACGCCCATCGCGATCGGCAGCGTGCCGACGAGCGCCGCCATCGTCGTCATCATGATCGGGCGGAAGCGGACGAGACACGCTTCGTGAATCGCCTCGCGCGGCGTCTTGTTGTGGACGCGCTGCGCTTCGACGGCGAAGTCGACCATCATGATGCCGTTCTTCTTGACGAGGCCGACGAGCATGATGATGCCGACGAACGCGTAGAGACTCAGCTCGGTTTTGAAGATCACGAGCGTGAGCAGCGCGCCGAAGCCGGCCGACGGCAGGCCCGAGAGAATCGTCAGCGGGTGCGTGAAGCTCTCGTAGAGAATTCCCAGCACGATGTAGATGACGACGATCGCCATGACGAGAATCAGGCCGAGGCCGCGCAGCGAATCCTGGAACGCCTGCGCCGTGCCCTGGAACGTCGTCGCCACCGTGGAGGGGAGCGTCTGCGCGGCGGTTTGCTGGATCGCCGTGACGGCGTCGCCGAGCGCGTAGCCCGGCTTCAGGTTGAAGGAGATCGTCACCGACGGCAGCTGTCCCGTGTGGCTGACCTGCAGCGGTCCCGCGTCGGTGCGCACCTTGACGACGGTGTCGAGCGGCACGAGCGGCCCGAGCGTCGCGCCGGGCGCCACGTTCGACGAGCGCACGTAGAGCATCGAGAGCGCCGCCGGATCTTTCTGGAACTCCGGCGCGACCTCGAGGATCACCTGGTACTGATTGTTCGGCGCGTAGATCTGCGTCAGCTGACGCGTGCCGTACGCGTTGTAGAGCGCGGTTTCGACCTGGTTGACCGACAAGCCGAGCGCCGAGATCTTGTCGCGATCGAGGTCGACTTCGACCTGCGGATTCTTGAGCAGCAGATCGCTGCTGACGTCCTCGATGCCGGGCAGCTCGCGGATCTGCTGCTCGAAGACGGGCGCGCTGCGATAGAGCTCCGCGGTGTCGGTGTCCTGCAGCGTGAACTGATAGAGGCTGCGCGCGCCCTGCTGTCCGCCGAGGTTGATCGGCGGCTGGTTGACCATGTAGACGCGCACGCCCGGCACCTGCGCGACCTTCGGCCGCAGATCGGCCATCACCTGATCGACGTTGCGCTTGCGCTGATCGCGCGGCTTCAGGTCGACCGAGATGCGGCCGCTGTTCAGGCCGCCGCCGGTCGGGCCGCCGCCGACGTTCGCGCTGTAGCCAAAGACGTCGGGATCCTGGCCGACGATCTTGGCGACGTCCATGACGTGCCTCGACATGTCGTCGAAACCGACGCCCTGCATGCCTTCGATGCTGATCTGGAATCGGCCCTGGTCTTCGCTCGGCAGGAAGCCTTTGGGCACGAGGTTGAACAGGTACACCGTGCCGAAGAGCAGCGCGATCGAAATCGCCATCGTCAGCACGTGCCAGCGGAGGCTGAGACGCAGCGTCCAGTCGTAGAGCCGCAGCCAGCTGTCGAACATCTTCTCGATCGCGTTGTAGACGAAGCCGTGCTTGTTCGCGTGCGGCGGCTTGAGGAAGCGGCTCGAGAGCATCGGCGTCAGGCTGATCGAGACGACGCCGGACACGAGAATCGCGACGCCGATCGTGACGGAGAACTCGTGCAGCAGCCGTCCGACGATGCCGCCCATGAAGAGGACCGGGATGAAGACGGCGGCCAGCGAGATCGTCATCGAGATGATCGTGAACGCGATCTCCTTCGATCCGTCGTAGGCCGCGCGCATCGGCGCCTTGCCCATCTCCATGTGCCGGACGATGTTCTCCAGCATCACGATCGCATCGTCGACGACGAAGCCGACCGAGAGCGTGAGCGCCATCAGCGACAGGTTGTCGAGGCTGTAGTCGAGCAGGTACATCACCGCGAACGTGCCGACGATCGAGGCCGGCAGCGCGAGGCTTGGGATGAGCGTCGCCGACACGTTGCGCAGGAACAGGAAGATGACGCCGATCACGAGGAAGATCGTCAGGACGAGCGTGAACTTCACGTCGGCCACCGACTCGCGGATCGGGATCGAGCGATCCGTGCGCACCTCGAGCGCGACGGCGGCGGGCAGCTGCTCGCGTAGCGTCGGCAGCAGCGCCTTCACCGCGTCGCAGACCTCGACGACGTTCGTGCCCGGCTGCTTCTGGACGGCGAGATAGATCGTCCGCTCGCCGTTGAACCAGGCGGCGTTCTTGTCGTTCTCGATGCCGTCGTAGACGTGCGCGACCTCGTCGAGCCGCACCGGATTGCCGTTGCGATACGCGATGATCGTCGGTTGGTAGGCGCTCGCGCGCATCAACTGGCCGCTGGCCTGCACGACGTAGGTCTTGTCGGCGCCGAAGATCGTGCCGGTCGGCAGGTTCACGTGCGCGTTGGTGATCGCGTTGCCGACCTCGTCGAGGCCGATGCCGTGCGCCGCCAGCTTGCGCGGGTCGACGTCGACGCGCACGGCGAATTTCGCCTGGCCGAAGACGTTCACCTGCGCGACGCCGCTGACCATCGAGATGCGCTGCGCGATCGTCGACTCGGCGTACTCGTCGACCGTCTGCATCGGCAGCGTGGCCGAATGCAGCACGAGGAAGAGCACCGGCTGATCGCCGGGATTCACCTTCTGGTACGACGGCGGCGTCGGCATCTGCGGCGGCAGCGACCGCTGCGTCCGCGCGATCATCGACTGCACGTCCTGCGCGGCGGCGTCGATGTTCCGGCTCAGATCGAACTGCAGGACGATGTTCGTGCCGCCGAGCGAGCTCGTCGAGTTGATCGCGTTGAGGCCGGCAATCGTCGCGAACTGCTTTTCGAGCGGCAGCGCGACCGACGACGCCATCGTCTCGGGGCTCGCGCCCGGGAGGCTCGCGTTCACCTGGATGGTGGGGAAGTCGACCGTCGGCAGGTCGCTGACCGGCAGCAGCCGATACGCCATCGCGCCGAACACGATCACGCCGAGCATGATCAGCGTCGTCGTGACCGGCCGCTTGATGAAGATCTCGGAGAGGTTCATGACGTCGCTTTCGGCGCGTCGGCGCCCTGCTGCTTGATCGACACGCGGCTGCCGGGCACGAGACGGAGGAAGCCGTCGGTGACCACGGTCTCGCCGCCTTTGACGCCCGACTGGACGACGAGCTGATCGCCGGCGGTGCGCGCGATCGTCACCGTGCGCATCTCGACCGTCTTGTCCGCCTTCACGACGTAGACGTACTGGCCGCTCTGGCCGTTCTGCACGGCCGCCGAGGGGACGACCACCGCGGACGGATCCTGCGTGAGCGTCACCGTGGCGTTGACGTACTGGCCGGGCCAGAGGCGGCGATCGTCGTTCGGAAACGTCCCCTTGATCTTGATCGTGCCGGTCGTCGGATCCACCGCGTTGTCGATGAAGTTGAGGCGGCCGAGCGACGGCTGTCCTTCGTCGGTCGGCGGCATCGCGGAGACCGGCAGCGTGCCGCTCTGCGCGAGGTAGCGCTTCAAGGCCGGCAACTGCGCTTCCGGGATCGAGAAGGAGACATACACCGGCGTGATCTTGTTGATCGTGACGATCGGCTGCGTGTCGTTCGCGCGCACCAGGTTGCCCGGGTGCACCTGCAGCAGGCCGGTGCGGCCGGTCATCGGCGCTTTGATCGTCGCGTACTGCAGCTGGACTTTGGCGTTGTCGACGTTCGCCTGGTCCGCGTCGACCGTGGCGTCGAGCGCCGCCGCCTGCGCCACCATCGCGTCCACCTGCTCGCGCGTCGCGATGCCGCGCTTCAGCAGGTCCTGATAGCGTTCGGCCTGCGCGCGCGCGTTGACCGCCTGCGCGCGGTCCTTGACGAGCTGCGCCTGGGCCTGCGCGAGCGCCGCCTCGAGCGGCCGCTTGTCGAGCGTGAGGAGGACCTGTCCTTCCTGGACGTCCTCGCCTTCCTTGAAGTCGACCGACGTCAGTTCGCCGGTGATCTGCGCGTGCACTGCGACGGTCGAGGCCGCGATGACGGTGCCGATGCCTTGAATCGTGATCGGCATCGACTTCTGCACGACGGGCGCGACGGTGACGGGCACCACCGCATTCTGCGCGCTGCCGCGGCCGCCGCCCGCGCCCCCCGGGCGCTGCGCTTCCGCTTCACCGCGCGAGCAGGCTGCCGACAGCGCAGCGGCGCACAGCAGTCCAGCGAGAACCGAACGACGAAGGGTCACCATTTATTCGAACCTCAGGGCGTCGATCGGATCGAGCGCCGCTGCTTTGCGTGCGGGATAGAAACCGAAGAAGACGCCGATGGCGCCCGCGAATCCGAACGACACCGCGACCGCGCCGGGCGAGACGGCCGTCGGCCAATTCATCCACAGCGTGACGCCCTGCGACAATCCAAATCCGAGCGCGATGCCGACGGCGCCGCCGAAGAGGCTCAGCACGACTGCTTCCACCAGAAACTGCAGCAGCACGTCGCGGCCGCGCGCGCCGATCGCCATGCGCAGCCCGATCTCGCGCGTGCGCTCGGTCACCGACACGAGCATGATGTTCATGATCCCGATGCCGCCGACGAGCAGCGAGACCCCGGCGATGCTCGCCAGGAGCGCCGTCATCGTCTGCGTCGCCTGGACGCGGACCGCCGCCATCTCTTCCATCGTCCGGACCATGAAGTCGTCGGGATCGCCCGGCTGAATCTTGTGGCGCACGCGCATCAGCGCCGCGATCCGATCGGCGGTCGCGGAGGTGTCGCCGGCCGTCGCAGCCGAGACGGTGACCTGCTGGATGAACGTGACGCCGCGCATCTTCTTCATCACCGTCGTGTACGGCACGAAGACGACGTCGTCCTGATCCTGGCCGACACCCGACTGGCCCTTGCTTGCGAGGACGCCGACGACCGTGAACGGGTAGCTGGTCTGGCCCTGCGCGCTCGTGTTCGCGATGCGGATCACCTGCCCGGTCGGATCCGCGCCGGGCCCGAACAACTGATCGCGCACGGTGTTGCCGAGGACCGCGACCTTCGCCGCCGTGCTGACGTCCTGCGGCGTGAAGAAGATCCCCGTCGCCGTCGGCCACGACCGGATGAGCGGGAAGTCGACGTCGGTGCCCTGAACCTGCGTGTTCCAGTTCTGGTTGCCGTAAATCAACTGGCCGCGCGTGTTGATGCCGGGCGCGGTGTACTGCACGCCGTCGACGCGCGAAATCGCCGCCGCATCGTCGGGCGTCAGCGTGCTCGCGTTGCCCTGTCCCTGCCGCACGCCGCCCTGCGAGAAGTTGCCGGCGCTGACGATGATCATGTTCGTGCCGGTCGACTGGATCTGCGCTTCGATTGACGTCTGCGCGCCGGTGCCGAGCGCGACCATCGTGATCACGGCGGCGACGCCGATGATCATGCCGAGCATGGTCAGCGCCGTGCGCATCTTGTTGCGGCCGAGCGCCTTCAGGGCGACGCGAAAGACCATCAGAACCGACATGGAATCCTCTTCAGGCCGGCACTTCGGCTTCGGCCGGCGCCGGCAGCGCCGCGAGTTCTTCGGCGGCATCGCGGCGGCGCGTCACCGCCCGGTCGGCGATCGGGAGGCCGTCGCGGAACGTCACGATCCGCGTGCCGTACTCCGCGATGTCGACCTCGTGCGTAATCAGCACGACGGTGATGCCGCGCTCCTTGTTCAAGCGCTGAAAGATGCCCATCACTTCGATGCTGGTTTTGGTATCGAGGTTCCCGGTCGGCTCGTCCGCGAGGAGGATCGACGGGTTGTTGATCAGCGCGCGCGCGATTGCGACGCGCTGCTGCTGCCCGCCCGAGAGCTGATTGGGATGGTGATCGGCGCGGTTGCCGAGGCCGACCGCGGTCAGCACTTCCATCGCGCGCTTGTGCCGCTCGGCGGATTTCAGTCCGCTGCCGTAGAGCAGCGGCAGCTCGACGTTGTCGAGCGCCGAGGTGCGCGACAGCAGGTTGAACCCCTGGAACACGAATCCGATCTTCGAGTTGCGCACGGCCGCCAGCGCGTCCTTCGACATGCGCGACACGTCCTGACCATCGAGGAAGTACTGGCCCGACGTCGGCCGATCGAGGCAGCCGATGATGTGCATGAACGTCGACTTGCCCGACCCCGACGTGCCGTTCACCGCGAGGAATTCGCCGCGCTCGACGTCGAGCGTGACGCCGCGCAGCGCGCGCACCTCGACTTCGCCGACGACGTAGGTCTTCGTGAGGTTCCTGACCGAAATGACCGTGGGCATCCGCGTTACCGGCCTCGACCCGGTCCGCCGCCGAATCCCGGTCCGCCGCCGCGCTGCTGCGGCATCAGCGGGTTGCCGCCGCCGCCGGCCGCCGTCGTGCGCGTGCTGCCGAGGCCGCTGACGCCGGTCACCACTTCGGCGCCGTCGGTGAGGTCGCCCGAGATCAGCTCGGTGAAGGTGCCGTCGGTGATCCCGAGGCGCACGTTCGCCGCTTTCAACTGATGGTCGCCGAACGTCCACACGCGCCCCGCGGTGTCGACCGTCGGCACCGGCGCGAACAGCGAATCGATCGTGGCGTTGTTCTGCTCGCCGCCGTAGCGCGGCTTGTAGACGAACGCCGGCGTGCCGGCCGGCGCGGCCGCTGGCTTCTTCGGCGCGGACTGATCCATCAGCTTCTCGAACGCCGTGGCGTCCTGACCGCGATCGACCATCCGCGCGATGAACTGCCGCTGCTCGTCGGGGCTCATGCCCTTGAAGCGGTCCATCATGCGCTGCTGGCGGTCTCCGCTGTTCTGCGCGGCGTCGCCGCCGCCCGCCGCAGCATTGCCGCCGCCGCGCGCGGATGCGTTCGCGCCGGCCGCGGGCGCCGCCGCGGTGGCGTTCGCGGCACCGGCGGGCGCACCCGTTGCAGTGGCGTTGCCGCCGCGTCCGCGGCCGCCCCGGCCGCCGCGCCCCTGCACTTCGGGCGGCACCGGCTGGTTCAACGCGGCGAACACGTCGACGCTCGGACGGAAGCGCAGCGCCGTGTTCGGGACTCGCAGCACGTTGGATTTGTGCGCGACCTGCACCTTCAGGTTCGCCGTCATCCCGGGCTTCAGCCGCAGGTCCTCGTTCGGCACGTTGATCATCGTCGCGTAGGTCGTCACGTTGTTGACGATGGTCGGATTGAGCCGGACCTGTCCGACGGTGCCGTGGAATTCCTCGCCCGGATACGCGTCGACGCGGAAGACGACGTCCTGGCCCGGACGCACGCGGCCGACGTCGGACTCGTCGATGCTCGCGCTGACCTGCATCTTCTTCAGGTCCTCGGCGATCACGTAGAGCTGCGGCGCCGTCATGCTCGCCTGCACCGTCTGCCCGACGTCGACGCTGCGCTGCGTCACGATGCCGTCGATCGGCGACGAGATGATCGTGTGCTCCAAGTTGGTCTGCGACTGCTTCAGCTGCGCCTCGGCCTGCTGAATCTGCGACTTGTCGACCTCGACCTGCGCGGCCATCGCGTCGGCGGCGCTCTTCGCGGCGTCGAGCGCATCCTGCGCGATGATGCCGCGCTTGCGCAGATCCTCGTCGCGCGCGAGCGTCACCTTGAGGTACGCCAGGCTGACCTGGTCCTTGGCCAGCTGCGACTGGTTGTTCGCGAGGTTCGCCTTGTTCTGCGCGACCTGACCTTCGAACAGCGTCGGATCGATCTTCGCGATGACCTGGTCCTTGTGGACGATCGAATTGAAATCGGCGCCCAGCCAAACGATGTTGCCCGACACCTGGCTGCCGACGGCGACACTGATGACGGCCTGCAGCGTGCCGGTCGCGGCCACCGCGTCGATGATGTCCCCGCGCGTCAGGGCCGCGGTCTGGACCTGCACCTCGGGGACGCTGCGGAACTTGTAATACGCCCCGGTGCCCGCACCAATCGCAGCGACGAGCAGCAGGACGATGATGGCTTTTTTCATGATGTCTTCAGGGCGCGCCTACTGCGCGCTCAGCACGGTGACGTTCGCGCTCTGCAGCGTCGTCTGCTGCAGGCGTTCGAGCTCGACGAGCGCGATCCGGTAATTGAGGATCGCCTGCAGCTCGTTGATCTGCGCCGTCGAGAGGTCGCGCTGCGTGAGGACCACGTTGTAGCTGGTCGACATGCCGACCTCGAACTTGCTCTGCTCGGCTTCCATCGTCTTCTGCGCCAGCTCGCGTGCCGCCTGCGCCGCCTGGACGCGCTCCGCGTTGCTCTGGACGCTGATGGCCGCGTTGGTCACGTCGGTCGCGACCTGCAGCTGAATCTGCTTGACCTGCGCCTGCGTCTGGTTCAACTGAATGCGCGCGCGCGCGACCGAGGCTTCCTGGAAACTCGTGCCCAGCGGGTACGACAGGTTCACCTGCGCCGTCCAGCGCGGGTAGTTGGTGTGGACAAGCGTCGACAGCGCGTCGCTGTAGCCGCCGGGGATGAATCCGATTGGCGCGGAGTTGACGCCGGCGCCCGACGGTTTGACGAGCTCGGTGCCGCCGAGGCCCACGAGGCCGTAGGTGCCGACAAAATCGGCTTGCGGCTTCAGCTGATCGCGCAGGTACTTCAGCGTGACTTCGTTTTCCTTGCCGACCATGCCGGCGAGCATCAGGTCGGTGCGTTCGCTGAGCGCGCGGCGCACGGCCGCGTCGATGTCGATCGGCTGCGGCGCGAATTCGGGCCGATCGATCGCGTCGACGTGGGCGCTCCAGTTCGGGTCCTCGGTGCCGCCGACGATCAGCCGCTTCAGCGCCAGCTCGTTGTTCTTCATCGTGCCGACGGCGAGCACCAGATTCTGGCGCGCGGCCGCCGCCTGCGACTGCGCGGTGACCACGTCGATCGGCGCCATCGTGCCGACCTCGACGCGCGTCTGGTTGTCCTTGACGAGCTGCTCGGCGAGATCGACCGACTGCTGCGCGACGCCGACGGCCTGGATGGAGTAGACGTAGTTCCAGTACGCCTCGCGCACGTTCGACACGGTGTTGGTGATCGTCGCGCGCAACTGGACGTCCGACATGTCGCGGTTGATCTTCGTCACCTGAATCTGCTGGCGCGTCGAATCGATCCCGAGATTGCGGAGGAGCGGCTGCGTATAGACGCCGGACCAGTTCGCGTTGTAGGTCGGGTTGTAGAGCACGTTCAGGCTGGTCGTGGTCGACTTGTTGTTGTTGAGCCCTACGGAATAGTTGCCGCCGAACCACGGCACGCTCTGCGCGACGCCGACGTTGTACGTCGAGAGTCCTGCGGTGACCGGCGCACCGGGCTGGGTGCTGCCGGCGAGCGTGCTGTTGGCCGGTGTCGTCGTCGACTGGGTCGCGAGCTGTGACGTCAGCGCCGGATAGTAGACGGACTTGATCCGCGCGACCGACACGTCCTGAATCGCCGGATTCAGTTGCTGCACGGCGATATCGAGGTTGCGATCGAGCGCGAGCTTCACCGCTTCGTCGAGCGTCATCGGCACCCGCGGACGGTTATCCGGCGTATTGCCCGCCGGCGGCTGCGTGCCGGTCTGCGGCTGCGCGACGGCCTGCGCCGCGGCCTGTTGAATCAGTTCGTGAATGCGCGCCGCCGACAGCTGCGGCGTCTGGGCCTGCGCCGCCGTCGCGGCCAGCACGAAGGCCGCCACAATCCCGATCGATCGAATCCGTATCATTGCGTGTCTCTCCGTCACTTGTCCCCACGTGCGTGGTTGTGATCCTTGACCCACTGCTCGTATCGTTTGTTCAACTTCACACGCTGGTCCGGCGTCAGCACCTGGCGCATGTGCAGGAGCATCAGCGTGCGTCCCTTGTTCAAATCCGCGCGAATGCCTTCGACGCGGTCCACTTGTTTCGTGACCTGCGCCTCGTCCGCATTGGCGGCGACCAGCCGGGAGAGCTGCTCCTCCTGCTGATCGAGGTCGGTCTTCTTGATTCGAAGCGTCGGAACGGTTGCCTGGAAGACGGCCTCGATGCGCGAGACCTGGTCCGCCGTCAGCGCGAGATCGCGCTGGTATTCGGCGTCCCGCCACCAGGCGAAACCGAACGATTGTGCGTGAACGGAAGCGGCCGAAGCCAGTAATAAAAGTATGGCAGGCAGCCGCCGCCGAGCCCACGTCGGCATCATGCGTAAACCTCTGATGAAACTGTTCTTAGAGGTATACGACGCCCCCCTCTCGTCCATTTAGCGGGAGACAACTTTTTACCAGCGAGACGAACGGCGGGGCGACGCCGCCTTACGGCGTTCCCAGCAGGATCGAGTTGAACAGCAGCTTGAAGGTGCCGTGCGGCTGGCCGCGGTGCTCGGTCCGGAAGCCCAGCAGCACCACGTGCCCGCTCCCGACGCGCGCGTGGACGATGGCGGCGCGGTTCGCGATGATGCGCTCGCCGAGGAGCCACCCGCTCAGGAGGAGGTTCGACGCCGGATAGTGCGCCACGACCTCCACGTCGGCGCGCGGCTGGACCTCGAACGCCGGGCTGTTGATGAAGAACGCCGCCGCTTCCGACGGCATGCCGTAGGCGATCGGATTGGACGCGTCGACGGCGATCCGGAGGATGCTGCCGGGGATGTAGAAGTCCGCGTCGCCGACCGCCGCGGTGACGTTGCGGACCGGCAGGTCGAAGACGTGCAGCGGGAGGTCGGCCGCGCGATCCATCGCGACGAGCGTGCCGCCCGACTCGACGAACGTCTTCAGGTTCTGCATCCCCGCGGCGGTCATCCCGCCGGTGTACGCGTCGGGCATCGACCCCGGCGCGAGGCCGTGCAGCATCTGCTCGTAGGTCGCGTCGGGCAGCAGGAGCACGTCGAAGCGGTCGTGCAGGCGGCCGGCGCGGATGTCCCGGTCGAAGACGCTCGCATACGAGAACTCGAACTGCTCGAGCACCCACCGCGTCCACCCTTCGTCCATGTTGCCGCCCCAGGCGTGATAGACGCCGACGCGCGGCGCCTTCGTCAGCAGCCGATTCGCCCAGCGCACCGGCGTGCCCCCCTTGAGCATCCGATTGATCGTGATGAACGAGTCGTTCTGGTGCGGATCGAGCGTCGGCGCCGGCACCGGCGCCACGTCGACCGGCGTCGTGGCGACGTCGACTCGATCGGTCACGCGGTCGACCGCGACGCCCATTTGCAGATTCAGCGTCCATCCCGTGATGTCGTACGGCCGCTTCGGCGGTCCGCCGGGGTAGAGGCGCATGTCGGGATACACCTGCGGCGTCAGCAGATCGCGGACGTACGGCTCGAACGGCTGCGACCCGCGGATGACGAACGATCCGCTCGGGTACTGCCGTCCGGCCGCGGTGAACGCGGCGGTCGCCTGCTCGACCTGCACGGCGCCGAGCCGCAGCGTGTTGATCATCTTCGCCGCGGTCGGCGCGTCCCATTGATCGGCCGAGACGACGAACGTTTCGTTCGCGTGATCGCGGATCGCGTCGCGCCCCATCTGGTAGATGTCGTACAGCAGTTCCTCGCGCCGCTTCGCCGCGAGGTCGAGCGCCGCCATCGACGTCGTCACCATGTAGTCGCAGCTGTTGCGCAGGTGCCATTCGCCGCCGAGATACGGGCTTGGGTAGAACGCGCTCGGCTCCGACGTCGACACCGTCGTGCCCGGAAAGAACTTCGGGAAGGTGCGCGGATCGTAGGTGGCCGGCGTCGCCGAGGCGTGGCTCGTTTCGGTGAGGATGCCGATCATGTTGTGGAAGTACGGCGCGGTGCGCATTCCGCCGTCCCACCACGTGTCGAACCCGATGCGCGACACGGCGCCGCGCTTGCCTTCCTGATCGAGCCGCCGCGTCATCGCGTCGCCGACCAGGTTGACGCCGCGCATGACGAGCGGCGGAATGTTCGGGTTCATCGGATCGTCGAACGGCGGCACGAAGATCCGCGACGGAAACGGACCCGCCTGGTGCTGGTTGTAGACGATCTGCGGAAACCAGTCGTACAACTGCCGCGCGCTGTTGCGCGTCTCGGGCTGCGTGAACATGTACCAGTCGCGGTTGTCGTCGTGGCCGACGTACTTGTGCCACAGCTCCGGCGTCCGGTTCTCCCACGGCTTTCCGAGGTTCTCGCGATACCAGCTCGCGACGAGGTCCGTGCCGTCGGGATTCATGTTCGCGACGAGCAGCAGGATCACGTTGTCGCGAATTGCGCGCATCTCGGCGGAGTCTTCCGTCACCACCTTGAACGCGAAAAGCGGCGCCGTTTGCCCGTGCGCGACTTCCGAGGAGTGCAGGCCGAAATCGACCCAGACGATCGCTTTGCCGTCGTGCGCGAGCGCGCGCGCCGCCTCGTCGGTCAAGCCGTCGGCGAGCGCCAGCCGGTGCGATGTCGACTTATAACGGTCGAGCTGACGCAGGTTCGCGTCGGACGAGACGACTGCGAGAATTTGCGGACGCCCTTCGACGGTTTTCCCCATCTCGACGATGCGCATCCGTCCCGGCACGGCGGCGGCGAGTTGCCGAAAGTACTGCTCGATTTGCTCGTATGTGGCGAGCTTGTAGTCGGCGCACGGCTCCCATCCGATGACCGACGCAGGAGTTGGCACCGACGGCTGTGCCGCGGCGACGAGGCCGCAGAGCGCCAGCGCGGCGACGGTGAGCAGCCGGCGGGCCGGGTGCGTGAGCGGCGCGATCATCGCGCGGCATCGTACATCGGCTGGCATTCCCGTTGCTCAGCAGATCGCGCGTGAGGTCGTTGTTCGCGGCGTGGCTTCTCCTGGCGGTCGTGCTGCTCGTGCTCGGCGGCCTCGCGCGTCACCCCGTGAACGCTTCGAGGCGCGCGATCGCGGCGCCGACCAGGTTGTCGGGCGTCGACGCCCCCGACGTCAGCCCGACGACGACCGGACCCGCCTCGGGAAGCCAGCGTGTGGCGACGACTTCGGCCTTGCTGCCGACAGGGCGGTGACGGATCTCCGACGCCGATACCAGGCAGTCCGGCTCGGCGATGTGGTACGTCGGCCGTGACGCGGCGCACAGGCGCGCCAGGTTCGCCGTATTGCTGCTGTTGTACCCGCCGATGACGATCATCAGGTCGATGGGCTGGTCGCGCAGGAGCGCGATGACGGCGTCTTGCCGATCCTGGGTCGCCGAACAGATCGTGTCGAACTCCTGATAGTGCTCGGCGAGCCGCGGCTCGCCGTACCGGTCGAGCATCGCGGCCCGAATCATCCCGCCGATCTCCAGCGACTCCGTCATCAGCATCGTCGTCTGGTTGGCGAGGCCGATGCGCTGCAGGTCGCGATCGGGATCGAAGCCGGCGGACGCGGCGTCGGCAAACCGCGCGAGGAATGCCTCGCGATCGCCCGTGCCGCGGATGTAGTCGCAGACGATGTCGGTCTCGGCGCTGTCGAAGACGACGAGATAGCGGCCGCCCGAGGCGACCGCCTGCGACGCTGTGGCCTGCGTCTCTTCGTGCCACACCTTGCCGTGGATGATCGACGTGAAGCCGCTCTCGGCGTAGCGGCGCACGTTCTTCCAGACGTTCAACACCGATCCGCACGTCGTGTCGACGAGCGTGCAGCCGCGCGCCTCGAGCGCCTGCAGCAGCGCCACGGTGACGCCGAATGCCGGCAGGATCACCACGTCGTCTTTGACCAGTCGATCGATGCCGTCCGCGGAGTCGCTGAGGAACTCGATCCCCATCGATCGCAGCTGCACGTTGACGTGCGGGTTGTGGATGATCTCGCCCGTCAGGAACACGCGACGGTTCGGAAAGCGCTTGCGCGTCTGGTAGGCGTAGTCGACGGCGCGGTCGACGCCGTAGCAGAAGCCGAACTCGCGCGCGAGGTGGACCGTCAACCGTCCCGTGCGGTACGTGAATTCTTCGGACTTGATGCGCTCGACGAGTTCGCTGTGATAGTTGTCGGCGAGCATGCCGGCGACGGCATGCTTCAGGTCGAGCCCTTTGCGGAAGATGAGGGACGGCACTACCGCTGAGTGTTGACCTCGCGGACGTGCGGTGTCAACGCGTCGTAGGCGACGAGCTCGCGCAGGTGCGGCCGCTCGAGCGCCGCATCGAGCTCCGACAGGAACGCATCGTCGGCGGCGACGTCGACCGTGCCCGTGCCGCGCGTGGCGACCGGCGTCAGCCGAGCCGTGGCGGTCGCGTGCGCGTCGCGCGGCTGTGCGTGCCATTCCCATTCGTACGATGCGCCGACGGCGACGCCGACGAAGAGGCCCGCCGCGGCCGCGGCGGCGATCCAGCGCGGGGCGACGCGCGAGCGAGCTCCGTGCGCGCGCGGCGTGGCCTGACCCGGGAAGCTGATGACGCGCGCCGGACGCCCGGCGTGTTCGAGACGCCGCGCGATCTGCAGTTGCTGCGCGCGGAGCCGCTCCGCGGTGAACACGGCATCGGCGTCGGCGAGGCCGGCGTCGCGGACTTCGTCGAGCGTGCGTGCGACGTCGGCGAAGCGCGCGTTGCACGCGGGGCAGTCGGTCAGGTGCTCGGCGAGCCGCGGATCGATCGGCTCGCCGGCCCGCTCGGCGTAGTAACAGTCGTAGAGCTGCTGTCGGGCGGCGTGACGGCTCCAGCGGATCACAGGTTCCCTCCCAGCAGGCCGCGCAGCTTGCGCGCGGCGCGGAACAGGTGCACGCGAACGGTCGACTCGTTGAGGCCGGTCATCGCGCTGACCTCGCGAGGCGTGCAGTCTCCGTAGTGACAGAGCATGAAAATGGTGCGTTGACGGCCGTCGAGTTTGTCGACCGCTTCGGCCACGCGCTCCCGCCGCTCGCGCGACAGAAGACGCCGCTCGGGATCGCTCGGGCGCGTGGCAGCCGAGAGCCGCGCCTCGTCGGCCTGCGAGATCTCGCCGGCGACCATCCAGCGGTCGCGCCGCGCCTGCGACTTGCGGCGATCCAGACAGCCGTTGATGAGAATGCGCGTGAACCAGACCTCGAACGGCCACGCCTCGCGGTACGAGTCGAGATGGGTGAAGACCTTGACGAACGCGTCCTGGACCGCTTCGTCCGCCTCGGAGGCGTCGCGAAGATACTGATAGGCGATTCGGGACGCACGCTTCTGGTGGCGGACCACCAGGTCGCCGAACCGGTCGCGTGCCTCGTCGTGCTCGCCGCGCTCGAGCATCCCCCGGATGTCGACCGCCAGGCGCGAGTCCTCGTCCAGCGGCGCCGCAGGCGCGCGGCGGGATTCGGCTTCGGCCGGCGCGTCGAGCAGGTCCGGGTTGCCAAGCGGGTTCGTCCGCACATCAACACTCATAAGGGGATTACGCCCATCGGTGACTTGTGTTTACAGTTTAACGTAGTTTACGATCCTGAATTCTTCTATGTCGCTGGATCTCCATGCGTTAGACCTCGAACGCGACGGTATCGCCGCCAGCCGCATCTATTGGAACCTGACGGTGGCGGCGCTTTACGAAGAGGCGGTCCGGCGGCACGAGGCCGTGATCGCCGTCGACGGCCCGCTGGCGTGCCGCACGGGCCATCACACCGGCCGGTCGCCGAACGATAAGTTCGTCGTCCGCGAACGGCCGAGCGACGCGCAGATCGCGTGGGGGAAGGTGAACCGCGCGATGTCGCCGGAGCAGTTTGCCACGCTGCACGCCGACATGATCGCATCGCTCAAGGGCAAGGAGCTCTTCGTCCTCGACTGTTTCGCGGGCGCAGACCCGACCTACCGTCTGCCCATTCGCGTCATCAACGAGCTCGCCTGGCACAACCTCTTCGCGCGCAACCTGTTCATCGTCGAGCCGCGCGGCTCGGCGGCCCACAACCCGCAGTTCACGATTGTCGGCGCGCCGGGTTTCAAAGCCGACCCGAAGCGGCACGGTACGAACTCGGAGACCGTCATCGCGCTCAGCTTCGAGAAGAAGCTGGTGCTGATCGGCGGGACGAGCTACGCCGGCGAGATGAAGAAATCGATCTTCAGCGTCCTGAATTACCTGCTGCCGCTGCAGGGCGTCATGTCGATGCACTGCTCGGCGAACATCGGCGCGGCCGGCGACGTCGCCCTCTTCTTCGGCCTCTCGGGCACCGGCAAGACGACGCTGTCGAGCGATCCCGATCGCCTGCTGATCGGCGACGACGAGCACGGCTGGAGCGATCGCGGCGTCTTCAATTTCGAAGGCGGCTGCTACGCGAAAACCATCCGTCTATCGGCCGAGGCCGAACCGCAGATCTACGCCACGACGCGTCGATTCGGGACGGTCCTCGAGAACGTCGTCGTCGATCCCGCGACGCGCATGCTCGATCTGGATGACGACCGGTATACCGAGAACACCCGCGCCGCGTATCCGATCGGCTTCATCGAAAACGCGGAGCCGACCGGCCAGGGCGGTCATCCGAAGAACGTCGTCATGCTGACGGCCGATGCCTTCGGCGTGCTGCCGCCGATTTCGCGGCTGACCCCCGAAGGCGCGATGTACCACTTCCTGTCCGGGTACACCGCGAAGGTGGCTGGGACCGAGAAGGGTGTGACCGAGCCGAAGGCGACCTTCAGCACCTGCTTCGGCGCGCCATTTCTTCCGCTGCCGCCCGCGCTGTACGCGCGGATGCTCGGCGAGAAGATTGCGAAGA
>Ga0070741_10006132_pt1 | contig 26071 bp, 32 predicted proteins | sample Coa_R1_4_FD_66440 | JGI IMG/M metagenome (GOLD analysis project Ga0070741, IMG submission 66440) | Surface soil microbial communities from Centralia Pennsylvania, which are recovering from an underground coalmine fire - Coalmine... | ecosystem: Environmental > Terrestrial > Soil > Unclassified ... | reverse complement strand
ATGCGCTTCTGGGCATTCTCGTATTCCATCGGCGAACCCTGCGACCGTTCGAACCAGCTGATCACGTATTTCATAGCCGTCCTTTCCGAAAAGAGGGGAACTCCCCGCTCAGCCGCGAGCAGCCTACCCCAAGCTATCGGATCCGCCCGGCGCCCGCCCGCAGCTCGCCGGCTCCAGCGGCGTGTTAGCCGCCATCGCGCACCGAGCTCCGACCGGCCGGCGCCTATTGCTGCCCATGCGAGACCCGCTGGTCGCGCGCCGGTTCGCTCCAAGTGCGGTTAGATGGCCGCGACTGACCTAGCGGGGCCAAAGTGACAACGCCGTTGGGTGCTTCGGTTGATACAGACCGATCCGAGTCCCGCTCGGAAGGTCGACATGCACGATGGTGCCCCATCGAGCCTCAGTCGGAGCCTCAAAACGAATGTGGTTGGCCTGCAGAGACGCAAGAACAGCCTTCAAGTCCGGGCACATGAGATACAGCTCGTGCGACTCGTTCCCCTCTGTCGGGTGCATGGCGAGTTCGGCAGGCGGTAGAGCGAAGATCAACCAACCGCGGCCGGCGTCGACTGCCGGGAAGTGCAGGACGTCGCGGAAGAACGCTCGATCGGCATCGGCGTCCTTACTGTAGATGATGACATGTGCACCGCTGATCATTCTGCCCTCCCCACGGCTAGTCTGCACCTAGGTAACCGAGGACCGTATAGTGCGTCTCTTTTTTGGCGACCGCTCTCAGTCTGCCATCTAACGACCCGGCGGTTCAGCGGCGGGGCGGAGCGCGGGACGCTGGAAGCGTGAGTTAGTCGGCACATCCATCGCTGCGGTATGGTGCTACGCAGAGCCTGCCCCGATCAGCATTTCAACGCTCATTTCCAGTTGCCCGTTCGCCTCGAATTGCTCCAGGCGTGCCCGTACCTCCTCGCGGACTGCACGGCGGTCGTTTTCCGGGAGCGCGCGATACGCCTGCGGCATACTCCCGGCGGCGCGTTCTATGGGTGCCCAGTACTCCTCGAACGATTCGAAGGGGGTCGCGCGCGTCTCGCGAGTCACGCGGATATGTTGGAAGCCGCTTGTCGCGAATAGCCCTTCGAGATGTCCGGCGTCGGACAGAGCAAACGATAGGTGGAGCGTATCGCGATGATCGGGCAGGTAGTGGCTGAGCGTCGCCGCGAGGACACCCCACAGGGGTGCACGCTCGGGCGTGGAGATGACGCAAACAGCGGCACGGTGACCCGGTCGAAGGACGCGGCGGAACTCTTCCAGGCCTCGTGCCGGGTCGCGAAAGAACATGAGCCCGAGCTGGCAGATGACCGAATCGAACATGTGGGCGGTGAACGGCAGCCCGTGCCCATCCGCAGCGACTGACCAAAAGCGCTGCCCAGCGAACCTGGCATTGGCTGCGTCGAGCATGGGCAACGACAGGTCGGTACCAACGACCAGTCCAGAAGGTCCCACTACGGGAAGAGCCATCGATGCCGCCTCACCAGGTCCTGTCGCAACGTCGAGTGTTCGATGGCCCGAAGTCACCTCGGCGGCCGCAAGGACCGCCGGCGCAAAGAGACGCGACCAACGCCCAATGTAGCGCTCGTATGCCAACCGATCCACGCGTCTGTCAGCTGCTGCGTGAAGCCCGGGACCGAAGTCGACATTCATCGCGTGCTCAGCCCTTTGATCGGTCCGACCAGTTCCCATGCCGCGCCTACACCGTCTGGCGAGCGGATTGCCGCTCACCTGCCGCCACGCGCGATAGTGCCACGACAGAATCGAGCACAGGCGTCCGCGCCGCAGAAGCCGCGGCCGACAGGTGGAGCGGAGCAGGTCACAGCTGTGCCTGCTTTAGCTTGAACCGAAAGTAGCAGTGGTCCGCTCCCTGCATGACGCTCAGCCGCGCGCGAAGGGCGGCGGGTGGAATCCCAAGTTAGGCCCGCCTCTCGACTCAATCCGCATCAGGCAGGTCATGCCAATCACCCTGGTGCCAATACTGTACGTTCGATTCCTTCTCGACGAACCCATCGTCGATGCTCGCATGTGTTATCGGCGGGTAGCCTCAGCGCGGCGAAACAAGTGATGAGATCGTTGTAGCGAAGCAGCAACGATTCGTCCTGAACCCTAGCTACCACGGGCCCTCGAGCCACCGCTCGATCATCGGCAGCCGATCGCTGCCCCAGAAGGGCTCGCCGTCGACGAAGATCCACGGCGAGCCGAACACGCCGCGGGCGACCGCCTGCTCACCTTGCTGGCGCGCAATGAGCTTTACCTCGGGATCGGCGATACCTGCGAGGATCGTGTCACGGTCGATCCCGAGGGAGGCAGCCGCGGCGGCGATGGCGTTGGGATCGTCGGTATCGAGGCCGTCCTGGAAGTAGCGGATGATGATCCGCTTCGCCAACGCGGCGGCCACATGCGCGTCTTTTCGGTCGAGATGATAAAAGGCACGGATCGCCGGCAATCCAGTTTTTGGATGATTGTCCGGCGGGCTGAACGGGACGCCCTTCAGCCTCGCAAGCCGCTGCCAGTCGCGGCGCGCGTAGTCTCGCTTGAGCGGCGTGCGGCTCAACCCTTGAGCGCCGGTGACTTTGAACGCAGCGCCGAGCGTAAAAGGGCGCCACACGAGGGTCCGGCCGTGGCGCGCGGCGAGCGCCTCGATTTCGAGCGCGGCGAAATAGGCATAGCCCGAAGCAAAGTCGAACCAGAATTCGATTGGTGCCCCGCTCGCCTGGCGCGTTTCGCTCATTGTCCGTTGCCTCGCTCTCTGAAGGTGATCACCCCGACGGTCGCCAATCGGCACGCCGCGATGATAGGTGTTGGCGTCACGCTCCCACGCCGTCTAACGACGGGCGGATGAGCCGCCGGCGCAGCTGCGTTTGCGAGAGATAGCGGGCATCGTGCCGATCGGCTCCATCCGCGTGTTAGGCCGGCTCGTATCTGAAATGGGCCTGATGCTCCGGTTCTGCGACATAGAGATCGTACGTGGCGTAGAAGCGCTCCCGACCCAATTGCTGCGCCTGGCGGTGTTCAGGGTGCTCCCGCCACGCCCGCAGGTGCTCGGGGGAGTCGAACTCGATAATGCTGCACCGCTCGCCATCCTCCGAAGCGAAGGACTTGTAGGACACGAAGCCGGGCATTACCTTCGCGAGCGTCAGCATCCTATCCGCCAGTACGTGGAACTCATCGGCATGGTCTAGCCGAAGACGCGACCGGAAGAGCGTGATCACCATCTGTACCTCGCTGCCAACGACCGGCGGTTGAGCTGCGCGGCATGTGACGCCCACGAAGAGTGGCCGACTTCGTGCGCGTCAGCTCCGAGCACTCGTTGGGAAGCACTCTCTCAGGTTCCACGGATCCAGACACGCAAGGGCCCGAGCGACACGAACTTCGGGGCGCGGACCTCCGCAAGGGCTTCGCCGACTTCATAGCTCACTAGGGCCACACCCGGGAACGTCTCCAACGCGGCTCCGATGTACCCCAAGCGAGCGGACGCTTGCTGTTCGTCGTGGCGAAGAAGTTTGTCAGACCCACGAGGTTCCCGGTCCGATGGGCAATACCTCCCGCCGTGATAGCGCCGTTCGCCTCGGCGACGGCCAGGAATCGCCGTGTCGCTCCGCCGAAGGAGCGCGGGCAGGAAGATTCTCGGTTGCCCACGACTCTCCCCCCACGCCGACTCCCACGCCGAGAGCGCATCCTCCGAACGAACCCGAAACCAGCGAGCGGCCGGAGGCCAGCGCGGACCAGCTGACGAATCCCGAAGGACGTACTCCGCCTCGAAGAGAAGCCGGAAGCGGGCTTGCTCCAGGGCTAGGACCGCGAAGCTGTCCTTGACTGCCCATACGCGGGAAGGCGGGGGATGCTGTCCAACGTCGTGGCGGTTCGGCGGCGGCGCGGAGCGCTTTCCGCTGCAAGCGCTGGTCATGCAGGCTTCTCACTGGCGGGAGGCCTTCACGCACTACGGTCCGTGCGAGGTGGCGGGTTCGACGCGAAGACCGCCAAGTCTTCTGGGAGACGGAGCCATGCGTGCTTGTACCGCGTCCAGACTGACTGCTCTGGCTGGGGAAAGCTCGGGTCCCCGAACGCACCCACCGCAACGCCGACGAGCTCCGGAATCCGTGCTGGTTCCCACCACACATTCGATCCGCAACGCCGGCAGAAGTGGAACGTAACTGGATACCCGCTCGCGGATTCTCGCTCGAACTTCTCGGATGAGCCGCCCGCAATGCGGACGTTGTCCCGTTCATAGAAGACGGCGACACTGAATGCGCTGCCCGTGCGGCGCTGGCATTCGACGCAGTGGCACATGGATATCCGTCTCGGTTCACCGGTGCACGCAAGTTCGAGCTGGCCACAGTGACATTTAGCAGAACGAGAGTTCATACGCCGCCCTTTGTTTCCCCTGTCCCCGTATCTGCACAACGGGACGGCCGTTCAGCGGGAAGCCCGGCGTTGAAACGGCGGTTAGGCGCCAACGAGCAGCCAAATGCATAGCACCGTGGCGACGAGGCTCAATGCAGTGCGCACCGCATGCAGCTCGCCCCACCTCTCGAGTAACATGCGCGTTTCGGACGAACCAAGGTCGCGGCCGGGCGCCAGCAGCTCATGGTTCGTTGGCATGATGACGACGAACGTGAATGGCACGACGGCGCCAATGAAGACGGCTGCAACAAGCCACCCCACGCCCGCTCCGATGAGCCATGCTGTTCCACCAGCAATGAAGCCGACCACCGCTAAAGGCGCTTGCATCCGAGCGGCACGTTTGTAGCTCGGAGCCCACTGCGTTGCCGCGATACTCGTCTCGAGTCCCATGCGTGCGGGATGCTCGGCGACGTTGATGTAGAGTGCGGCGCCGGCAAAGAGCCCCGCGCACAATGTGGCAATGAACTGAAGGGCGTGAAGCATGGTCCCCCCGGGTTGGGGCCTAACGTCTTAGCGGTTCAGCGGCGGCGCGATAGCGCCGTCCCAATCATCTGGCGCCCGGCCAAAGGCCACCATCACTGGCGTTTCAGTCCATCGCGCCACGCGATGACCTCGAGTTCGCCGCGAACGGCCTCTTCCACCGGGATGACGGGGTGCACCTCGAACCGGAAGGCGGGGAGCATCGAACAAAATTTGTGAATGGTCACCAGGTCGTCGCACTCCATCAGCATGTGCCCGCCCCACTCGCCGACTCGGATCACGAAGAAGTCGATCCTGAAATTGCCCGGTGCCTTCCATTGGCCGAAGACTTCGAGGATGCGCTTCTGGGCATTCTCGTATTCCATCGGCGAACCCTGCGACCGTTCGAACCAGCTGATCACGTATTTCATAGCGGTCCTTTCCGAAAGAGGTGAACTCCTGAGGGATTCCTCTTGAACGGGCCAACGACATGCGGCTAAGCCCTACCACATCCCGCGGCAGCGCCGGACGTATAGAGTCGCCAGATTGTTCGGCCGGCCGGCTCCAAGCCGGCTGTTAGGCAGTCTCAAGCGACAACTTGGATAGCAGTTCATCGAAGGACATCATTAAATTGTCGGAATCGTACCGCCATCGATCACATACTCGCTTCCCGTGATGGATGCGGCGCGCTCGGAGGCGAGGAACGCGACTAGTTCGGCGACCTCGGTCGGCCACGCCGGACGGCCAAGCGGAATGCCACCGAGTGATCGCATCAGCTCCTGCCGCGCGGCGTCCCGGTCAGTGCGAGCGTTCGCCGCCAGCCTGTCGATCAGCGCTGTTGCCGCAGTGGTCTCGGTGAAGCCCGGTGCCACGCTGACGACTCGGACGCCTTTCGGTCCGACTTCGTTCGAGAGCCCCTTACTGTAGTTGCTGAGCGCGGCCTTCGCGGCGGCATAGGCGAGGGTGGCCTCGAACAAGGGCAGGCGCCGCTGAATCGAGGAGATGTGGACGATGACGCCGGCTCGCTGCTCCAACATGAGCGGCAGCAGCGCTCGATCGAGCCGAACAGCGGCAAGTAGGTTGACGTTCAAGGCTCGATGCCACTCGTCGTCGGTGAGCGCGGCAAAGCCGCCGCCAGGCGCCGAAGAACCTCCGAGATTGTGGATCACAATGTCGATGCCGCCGAGGCGCTCATGCACGGCTCTGGCGACCTCCGCCACGCCGTCGGTCGTACTGAGATCGGCGGCGACGAACAGTTTCGGCGGAGGTGCGTCGTTCGGAGCGGAGCGAGCTGTCGCCAGGACTGTTGCGCCCGCATTGCGTAGGCGTCGCACAATCGCCTCACCGATGCCTTTGCTGCCACCGGTTACGAGAGCGCGCTTACCGCCGAATTCGTTCTCGGACGGAGTGCTCATCGACATGGCCTCCCTACAGCAGCTGCCTGACGCTCAGCTGAGCCGCCGGGACCGATCGCAACGACGTCCAGGCGCGGCGAACCCGGTTGAAAGAACCTACGAAACAGCATTGACGGCCGCCAGAAGACCCACCAGATCGAGCGTCAAGCGAACAGAGTTCCAACGCAACCAATCCCGCACCAACCGCACCTTGTCCGGCCGCGCGTCACCTGACTGAGACGGGAGGAAGCCAAGAGCTTGGTTCGTGGGCACGAAGAAGATCCGTACCAGTGCGAGGTGCGCGAGACCACACGCCGCGGCTCCGAGAAGCCAGCCTCGGCCGGCCGAGCGCGTCAAGAGACCGCATGCGAGCGCAGCCAGGGAAACGACGAGAAGCGGCAGGAGCAAGCGCATGAAATACCGGGGCACGCGATTCGCGGCCGACGTGCCGAGCCACCCGTCCACTGATTCAGGAGGACGCTCGGTCCATATCGGGACTAAGACGAAGGTGTCGAACGCCTGGCCCCCAAGAACCAACGCGAACAGAAGAACGAGCGCCCAGGCTAAGGCGTGCGCGATATCCAGGGCTGCCATCGGATCGTACTGTGCCGCCTCAGTTTCGCCAGGTTAGACGGTCGGCAGCCGTCATCCCTCCGTGCTGCTGCGCTTGTAAGCTGGTAGACCATCGCCGAATCGAACCCATCCGGCGCTGTCGCCCAACCAGGAATGGTGCGTTGGCGGAAACGCCTCGGGATCGTCGAGGCTTGAGGTGGTTACGTCGATCTCCGAAGGACGCTCGGCATGAATGTAGGTGAGGGAAGTACCGCAGGTCGAGCAGAACGTCCGGGTGACCCCGACCGTGGAGTGATACTCTGAAGGTGAACCGCGGACAAAGGAGAACTGGCTGGTTGGGAACGTGAGCCACGCAACGACCGGCGACCCTGCGGCCCGACAGCAGCTGTTACAGTGACAAATCATCGAGACTCTCGGTGCGCCATGAGCGATGTAGCGAATCGCGCCGCAAAGGCACCCTCCCTCCGTCATCGGGTTGCCTATGGGCATTTATTCCCCGTACGTTCAACAGCCCCGTCTAACGGATGGCCGCTACGCTGCGACCGCGCGGGGGATCTACCACAATCGCAGCCGTGAACATGGATCCGGCAAAGTTGGACCCGCGGCCGGCAGCTTCAGCGGCGTTGTTTGGCTGATGGCTCGTCACGAGTACCGTCGGACTTTCGCGCCGTATTCTCCGAACGGAGCGCCGAGCTGCTCGCGAAGCCAAGGCTCCTCCGCGAACGGCGCAAGAACGTACCAGCGTTGGATCGCCACCTCGCACCGTTGGCATTTCACCGCATCAGCTCGACCCATTGAGCGCGTGAAGCCCCCGGCTCGAACGCATCGCCGAAGTACTGGGTCTCGCGGGCCACCTTCCCATCTTTGAACTCCATGATGCTCACCGTGTAAGAGGGTCGCCCGTCGTAGGCAAGGACGAATTCAGTGATCCAGAGGTCGGCAGCGCCGAGGATCCGCCGCACGGTGAAGCGCTTCTTGCTCGGCTGTGCGAAGCGAGACGCCTGAATATTGCGTCGGCCGCGGATGCGCTCGGCCGACTGCGGATACTCAAGCACAGCGTCCTCTCGGTAGATTTGGTGTTCCAACTCGAAATCATTCGCGTCGGATGCAGCCCAGTGGGCATCCAATGCCGCGCGAATCTCCCAGTCTTCCATTTCAATCTTCCCTCGCGTCACCGGTGCACCCGATAGTCCCGCTTGGAAGGTCGATATGCACAAGGGTGCCCCATCGAGCCTCCGTCGGGGGGGGGCAACTCGAATGTGGTGAGCTTGTAGTGCCTCCCAGTCCTCGCCTAACGCCGTGCCGCTCAGCCCCCGGCGAAGGCCGTCGGCTGGAGCGGCGTGTTAGACATCGTGCCAGAACAGATCACAGCCGTGTTGATCCGAGAAGTGCGACCAGATCTCCGCGCATCGCGCTCCAGCGACACGCCAGACCACGCAGACCTCCTGATCGAGCGAGCGCCCGCGGCGACGGGCGGTGAAACGCTCGAAGGACACCACGAACTCCTCGGAGGCGACGACGCTGAGGAGGCGGATCCTCGGGGGCGTATCGAAATCCGGCGCTCGCTCAGCCATCCGTTCGAGGACCTCGCCCCGACCGCGGAGCGTACCGCCGCCAAGGTGTTTGCCCGGGAGGTGATAGATGACGTCATCGTCCAGACACTCCGCCATGGGGCGAGGGTCGCCGGAGTTGAGGCGCTCGTAAGCTCGCCTCAGGCGATCTCCGAAATCAGATAGGGCAGATGATTGCATCTCGCGGCGCCTCTCGTGTCACCGCCTTCCGTCAGGTGTCAGTGCCATCCTGCTTTCCTCCGGTTGGTTTGAAGGAGATATGCGAAGGACAACGGCCAGCTCCGACATTCGTGTGAACGGGGCCTCCCCCCACATCAAGACGGTACCACGTGGGGAGCAGGCGGTCCCCTAGGGAACGCGAGCCGGGTACGGCCGGCAGTCGAAGCGCTGGCGGCTCAGCCGGCGGGCGGCCTGCCTCCCCGTCTCACTACGAGCAGCGCGCTTCAAATTCATCTGCGGCCGATCGTGTTGCCGCCCGGCGTATCAGTAGACGACCGCCGCCCTTCGTCGCAGTTTCCCGTTGATGCCTCGGTTCCGAAGGGTCTAGAGTGCCCTCGGAGCCCGTTCGTAGCTTGACGGCGCGACGCAACGAGGCGGGGAGCACGCAACCCGCCCACGAGTGCCAGGCGCGGACTCCAAAGGAGACCGGGAGTCATGTGCCAAGAGACGCGACGGGCGCGCGTCCTGATCGTGGACGACAACGCCGACTGTCGTACGGCGCTCCGTATGCTGCTCGAGGACTGGGGACACGAGGTCGACGAAGCGGCGGACGGGGAGGAGGCGATGAGCATGACGCTCACCCACCGGCCGGACGTCATCTTCCTCGACGTCGGCTTGCCGGGACGGTCGGGGTACGAGGTCGCGAAGGCCGTCCGTGCAGCACAGAAGGACGGCACCCCGTCGTACATCGTCGCGGTGACGGGAACCGATCGTTGCGACGAGGCCGGCGCGGGCGCGTGCTTCGATGCGTTCGTGACGAAGCCGGCGGATCCCGAGCGGTTTCGCGCGCTGCTCGCAGAGCACGGCGCGAGGAACTAGCCGGGGTCAACCGAGCTCCGCGCAGCCGCAGCTCTATCGTTGGCGCGCTCAGCTGCAGGTGCACTCGTCGCCGGCGGCACACCCCTCGCAGCAAAACATTTCCTGGTCCTTCCGCACGCCTTTGCCGGCGTTCCCCTTCCACTCGCTCTTCGGCATGCCACACTCTGAGCACGTCTGCTCCGCGGTCTCCGTCTGAGTCGCCATGGTCATCACCTCCGCGTTGCTCGGTTCGGTCCCTTACGCGCCGGCCGGTCGCCCTTGTCGCCGTACCCCGGCTTCGCGACCGTCTTCGCCTTCCGGCGCCGGTCCTGTGACAGTGACCGCCCGACGTCGGTCTGGTCGCCCGTGAATTGTCCCTCGCGGTCGCGGCGGACGTAGCGCTTTCCGCGCTTCGTCGGCTCGATGAGCTCCCTCTTGCCGGACATAACGACAGTTCCGCCCTGGAGTCTCACACCGAGCAGATTGTGTGCCGCCACTTGCGTGCGGCGGCGCTCCTTCCGGCGCCGCTTGCGACGTCAGATCGCGGTTTCACACAGTACAGCGTTCACGCAGGTGGTGTCCGAGCCGCCGTCAGCCCACGGCGATGTCCGCCCGGCTAGACGAGGCACTGCGCACCCGCGGAAGGCAGGGGCCTGTCACTCCGCGGACACACCCCGCGACCCGCGGCAATCGTATATGCGGTAGCAAAAGCTCCGCTCTATCCGCGGTCGCGACGTACCTACGCGTCCTGCACCGGCAGCGACCCGATGTAGTCCATCTTCCCGAGCTCCACGCCGTTGTGCCGCAGGATCGCGTACGCGTGCGCCACGTGGAAGTAGAAGTTCGGGATCGCGACCTGGTCGAGGTAATCCGGCGCCCGGAACCACTTCCCCTGGAGCCACGCCGGCGCGACGCGCCGCTCCACCGCGCCCGCGTACGCCGACGGCTTCACGCCCTCGAGGTACTTCACGCACGTCGCGATCCGCGCCCGGAGCTCGGCGATCGTCTTCTCCGTGTCCGGATGCGCCGGCGCCTGCTGCCCCGACAGGTACGCGGCCGCGTACTTCGCCGCGTCGCACGCCGACTGCACCTGCCGCGCCAGCTCGTACTGATCCGGCGCGAGGCGCGATAGCACGAGCACGTCGGGCGGGAACTTCTTCTGCTCCGCGAACGCCGTCGCCTTCTCGAGCCAGCGGTCGAGGTTCTGGAGCATCTTCGCGAACTGGGTGATCGTCTCGGTGGTGTCCATCGGCGCACCGTGCCCGATCGTCACGGCCGATGGAAGCCCGGTGCGCACGCGGCCGTGCGCGCGAGCAGCAGCTCCCGCTCGCGGGCGTTCTTCGTGAGCGCCGCCGCCCGCTCGAGCTCCGCGCGCGCCTCGTCGAGGCGGCCGAGCTTCGTCAGCAGATCGCCGCGGACCGCCGGCAGGAGGTGATAGTCGCGCAACGCGGGCTCACCCGTCAGCGCGTCGACCCGCTCGAGCGCCGCCGCCGGCCCGTACGCCATCCCGATCGCGACCGCGCGATTCAGCTCGACGACGGGGGAGGGCATCAACCGGGCAAGGTCCCCGTAGAGCGACGCAATCCGCGCCCAGTCCGTTTCCGTCGCCGTCCGCGCCCGCGCATGACACGCGGCGATCGCCGCCTGGAGCGCGTACGGCCCGGGCGTACCGCCAAGCTCCTCCGCCCGCGCGAGCGCCGCAAGCCCGCGACGGACGAGCACGTGATCCCACCGCGCCCGGTCCTGATCGAGCAGCAGCACCGGCTCCCCCGACGGCCCGACCCGCGCCCGCGTCCGCGACGCCTGGATCTCCATCAGCGCGACGAGCCCGTGGACCTCCGCCTCGCGCGGCGCGAGCCGCGCGAGGATGCGGCCGAGACGAAGCGCATCCTCACACAACGCCGGCCGCATCCAGTCGTCCCCGGCCGTCGCCGAGTAGCCCTCGTTGAAGATCAGGTAGACGACCTCGAGCACCGACGACACGCGCGAGGCGAGGTCGGCGCCGCGCGGCACCTCGAACGGGACCTTCTTCTCCGCGAGCGTCCGCTTCGCGCGGACGATCCGCTGCGCGACCGTCGTCTCGGGAACCAGGAACGCGCGCGCGATCTCGTCGGTCGTGAGGCCGCCGAGGAGCCGGAGCGTCAGCGCGACGCGCGCCTCGGTCGAGAGCACGGGGTGGCACGCGATGAAGACCAGCCGGAGCAGATCGTCGCCGATCGTGTCGTCGATCGCGGCGTCGAGGTCCGGCATCTCGCGTTCCGTCTCGAGCTCGCGGCCGAGCTCCTCGTGCTTCCGCTCGACGAGCTTCCCGCGCCGGAGCCAGTCGATCGCGCGATGCTTCGCCGTCGCCATGAGCCAGGCGCCCGGCTTGTCCGGGATGCCAGACTCCGGCCAGCGCTCGAGCGCTGCGACCAGCGCCTCCTGCGCCAGATCCTCCGCCACGCCGACGTCGCGGACGATGCGCGTCAGGCCCGCGATCAGGCGCGCGGACTCGATCCGCCAGACGGCGTTGATCGCCGCGTGCGTGTCGGTCGCCGTCACGGCGACCGATCACAGCACGATCGCCCGCTGGCGCAAGACCCGTCACGCGTTGCCCTCCCAGCAGCGGCCGATCTCCCGCACCTCCACCGTGCCCCACTCGGTCGCCGGACACTCGCTCGCGATCGCGACCGCCTCTTCCCGCGTCCGGCAGTCGATCAGGAAGAAGCCGCCGACGATCTCCTTCGACTCCGTGAACGGACCGTCGACGACGCTCCGCCGGCCGCCGCGGACGGCGATCCGCACGCCCTCGGCGTCCGACTTGAGGGAGTCGCTCGCCTTCAAAATGCCGCGGGCCTCGAGATCGCCGGCGAAGCGGAGCATCCGCTCGTACGCGACGCGGCCGTCCGCGTCCGGCCGGCTCCGTCGCTTCTCGCCTTCCTCCTGAATCAGCAGCAGGTACATCTCGCCTCCTTTCACGCGCTTCGCTCGGCGACGTCCTTCAGCGTTGCGAGGCCTTTCTCGAACTCGCCGCCGATCATCGAGTCCATGCTGAAGAAAAGGCTCATGACCTTCGCGACGAGCGTGTTGTCTCCGTCCATCGCCCAGGTGACGCGCGTGCCGCTCCCGGCGGGCACCAGGGTGAAGGTCGCGGTGTTCGAGGCCTTGAACGGCTTCAGGAACTCGAGCGCGATGGCGACGCGCTGGTTCGGCGTCGCGTCCATGATCCGCATCGACCCGGCGCCGACCTTGCTGTTGCCGCTCCAGCGGTACGCCGCGCCGACGCTCGACGGGGGGCCGTCGTACGAGCGCTGCATGTCGGGATCGATCTTCTCCCACGGCGACCACGCGGTCCACCGATGGAAGTCGGCAATCGTCGGGAAGATCGTCGCGCTCGGCGCGGCGATCGTCGCCGAGCGCTCGACGTGGAACCGCGGAGGACGCGTCGCGACGAAGGCGACGAGCGCACCCGCGACGACGAGGACGAGGGGGATCGCGACTCTCATCGTCACACCGACTTCTTCTTCGCGAGCCGCTCCTCGAGCTCGCGGGCGCGGTCGACCGCCTCGCTCGGCGCGAAGTCGTCGAGCTCGAACAGCTGCCGCAGCTCGATCACGCCCTCCTGCCCCTCGCCGTGCGGCGCCGGGACGCGCTTCGCCCACTGGATCGCCTCTTCCCGCGACTTCACCTGGATCAGCCAGTAGCCCGCGATCAGCTCCTTCGTCTCCGCGAACGGCCCGTCGACGACGGTCTTCTTCCCACCGGAGAACTCGACGCGAATCCCCTTGGAGCTCGGCTGGAGCCCCGCGAGATCCAGCACGACGCCCGCCTGCGCGAGCTCCTCGTTGTACTTGTTCATCGCCGCGATCAGCTCCTCGGTCGGCATGACGCCCGCCTCGGAGTCCGCGTTCGCCTTCACGATCATCATGAATTTCATCGCGTTGTCTCCTTTCGAGCCCTTCAGCCGGCTCGACTGGACGACGAACCAGCCGCAGCCGGATCGACACGCTCAGCCGCCGGCCATCGCGCCGACGACGAGGAAGGGCTCGGTTCCGCGCGCGACCGCCTCGGGCAGCGGCGCGTCGGGTGCCTCGTTCGACAGGTCCTCCTGGCACGCGAAGAAGCGGACGAACGCGCGCCGGCGCTGCGTCACGTGGTCGCGGATCGTGCCGCGGAGCATCGGATAGCGCGCCTCGAGCGCGTCGAGGACCGACCGCTGAGTGACCGCACCCTCGACGTCGACCTGGACCTCGCCGTCGACCCGCGCGAGCTTCCGCAGGTGCGCCGGGAGCACGACGCGGATCATGGCAGCGTCTGCACCTCGACGGACAGTACAGCGGGGAGGTCCCGGACGATCGGCGCCCAGCTGTCGCCCGCGTCCGCCGACGCATACACCTGACCGCCGGTCGTCCCGAAGTACACGCCGCACGGCTCGAGCGCGTCGACCGACATCGCGTCGCGGAGGATGTTCACGTAGCAGTCCTGCTGCGGGAGTCCCTTCGTGAGCGGCTCCCACTCGTTGCCGCCGCTGCGGCTCCGGTAGACGCGGAGCTTCCCCTCGGGCGGATAGTGCTCGGAGTCGCTCTTGATCGGCACGACGTAGATCGTCTCCGGCTCGTGCGCGTGAACGTCGATCGGGAAGCCGAAGTCGCTCGGCAGGTTGCCGCTGACCTCGGTCCACGTCGCGCCCGCGTCGTCGCTCCGCATGACGTCCCAGTGCTTCTGCATGAAGAGGACGTTCGGTCGCGACGCGTGCATGGCGATACGATGGACGCAATGACCGACCTCGGCCGTCGGGTTCGGGATCTGCTCGGAGCGGAGGCCGCGGTTGATCGGGCGCCACGTCGTGCCGCCGTCGTCCGTGCGGAACGCGCCGGCTGACGAGATCGCGATGAACATCCGTTTTGCGTCGACAGGGATGATCGTGTGGAGACAGAGCCCGCCCGCGCCCGGCTGCCATGACGACGCCGACTCGTGCGTGCGAAGCCCGGGAAGCTCGTGCCAGCTCTTGCCGCCGTCCGTCGTCCGGAAGAGGCCCGCGTCCTCGACGCCGGCGTACACGGTGTCCGGGTCGGTGCGCGACGGCTCGAGATGCCAGACGCGCGCGAAGTCCCACGGATGCGGCGTGCCGTCGTACCAGAGATGCGTGCCGGTGACGCCGTCGTAGCGGAACTCGTTGCCGACCGGCTCCCACGTCGTGCCGCCGTCGTCGGAGCGCTGGATGAGCTGGCCGAACCAGCTCGTCCCCTGCGACGCGTAGATCCGGTTCGGGTCCGCGGGCGAGCCCTTCAGATGATACATCTCCCAGCCGCCGAAGAACGGACCGGCGACGTCCCAGCGCCCGCGCTTGCCGTCCGACCGGAGCACGAACGCGCCCTTCCGCGTGCCGACGAGGACTCGTATCCCGCTCATCCCTCGCTCCTTGGGCCGCGAAAACGGCGGCCTCATGGCAACGACGAACGGGCACGGACGAACTCGACATCCGCCGCCGCGTCGTGCCGTGCCTCTGTGCCCCATCGACCCGGCGGCGTCCAGCCGGGTCGCTGCCGCTACTGCGGCGCCGACAGGCCAGGCACGCGGTAGACGGGCGGAGTCCGGAAGACGAGGTGCGGATGCGGCCCGATGTACGAGTCGAACTGCTCGCCGAGCGCCTGCGTCGACGGGTCGGCGATGAAGCGGTTCAGCGCCTCCATGTCGCGGAAGCTCCACACGGAGATCAGCGGCGGACCCTGCCGGGTCGTGTCGACCCAGGTGTCGACGGCCGTCAGGCCGTCGTGCGCGAGGAAGCGAGCCGCCCCCTCGGTCCGGAACCATTCCTGGAACGCCTCGAGCTTCCCCTGCTGCACCTCGTACGTCTGCACGTAGTAGGCGGACGTCGCGCTCGCCGGCGCCGGCGGCAGCGACGCCGACATGACGGGCCCCGGCGCCATCGCGGGGCCGCCGCCGAGGCTCTGCACGTACGCGACGACGTCGGCGAGCTGTGCGAGCGTCAGGTCGGGATACGCCGGCATCGTCGAGTGACCCTGTGGATCGATGTAGCCGGGACCTTCGACCAGCACCGCGTCCGGATTCAGGATCGACTCGATGAAGTACTCGGGCGGGTGATGGCTGCCCATGCCGGAGAGGTCGGGACCCGGCCCGCCGCCCTTGCCGTTCACGGCGTGACACGAGTCGCATCCCGCGTCGCGGAAGACGCGCTCTCCGGCCGTCGCGTCGCCGGCCGGTGGGGTGAAGCGCCATCCCGGCGGGACGCCGCCGGCGCGATGCAGCGCCTCCATCGTGATGCGGACCGAACGCGTGGTCGCCGGGCGCGGGCGCGATCGCGGCGGCGGCTCCGTCGTCCGGCACGCGACGACGAGCGTCGCGACGGCGCAGAGCAGGGGACACGTCTTCCTCACCGATGCCTCCTCGGGCAGCGGATATTGACCGACGCGCGCCGCGCCGCAAACGCGTGGTTAGGCCGCGGCCTCGACGATGAGGAGGGTGCAGCCGCCGTCGCTGCTCGGCTCGTCGTGCATGCTGCCCGCCGCGGCACGGTGATAGTCGCCGCCGTGGAGGTGGCGCCCGGCGATGCGGAGGTCGCCGGCGATCACGAAGCAGTGCTCGACGCGGCCGTGCTCGTGCGTCGGGACGCGTGTCCCCGGATCGACGCGGATCAGGTACGTCTGCGGCGCGAGCTGCTTCCGGGAGACGCCGGGGACGACGGTGTCCCAGCTGCCCTCGCTCGCGAGCACGAAGTGGAACGTCGGGACGCGCTCCGCCTCGATGGACGCGAGGACGCGGTCGCGGAGCGCCGGCCGCGGCATGATCGACGGTGGCGCCACGAGCAGGCTCTCCGTCACGGCGGCGAATCCCGCGACCTCGGCCGTGCAGGCGGCGCAGCCCGTGAGATGGCGCCGGTACTCGTCGGCCTCGGCCGGCTCGAGGGCGCCGATCGCGTAGAGTGCGGCGCGGGTGCGTTCCCGGGCGGTCGGGGTGGCGTGGGTCACAGGGATTCCCTTCCCGCGTCGGCGAGCGCGGCGCGCATCCGGATCATGCCACTCCGGATGCGCGTCTTGACCGTGCCGAGTGGCTGTCCGAGCGTGCTCGCGATTTCGCTGTGGCTGAGGCCCCGGAAGAACGCCAGCTCGATCACGCGACGCTCCGCCGGGCCGAGCCGCGCGAGCGCGCGCTCGACGAGCCCGCGGCGCTCGGCCGCGCAGACGTCGTCGACGGGATCCGGCGCCGTGGTCGCGAGCGGAACCGCGGCACCGAACGATTCCGTGGCCGCCCGCTCCGTCGCGCGCGCGCGCAGACGGTCGATCGCGCGGCTGCGGGCGACCGTCAGCAGCCAGGCCAGCGGACCGCCCCGCGCCGGGTCGTAGCGGGCGGCCTGTCGCCAGATCTGGAGGTAGGTGTCGGCCGTCACCTCCTCGGCGAGCCCCGGGTCGTCGAGGATCCGGACGGCGAGCCCGTGCACGAGCCCGACCGTGCCGTCGTAGAACGCGGCGAGCGCGGCCGTGTCGCCGTTCGCAATCCGGGCGATCAGCCCCGCCCAGTCGCGCTCCGGGGGCCGCACCGCGGCGAGGCCGAGTCGTGACCCCACGTGGTTTCCCTCGGATGACATGTACGGCCCGCGCGGGCAATCGGATTTACCCGGGCACGTCCGCGGCGCGCAAGCGCGATCTGCTATTGATCTGCCGCGCGCGTCCCTGCATCGTCGCAACGAACGCCATGCCGACCCGCAAGACTACCTGATGCCGACGACGGCCCTCGGTCTCCTCGCGTTCGGCTTCGTCCTCGGGCTGCGTCACGCCCTCGAGGTCGACCATCTCGCCGCCGTCTCGACGATCGTGAGCCAGCGGCGGAGCGTCGGAAGCGCGACGCTCGTCGGGGCGCTGTGGGGCGTCGGCCACACCGTGGCGCTCTTCGTGATGGCGCTCGTCGTGATCGGGCTTCACGCCGAGATCCCGCCGTCGGTCGCCCGCGCCCTCGAGCTCGTGGTCGCGGCGATGCTGATCGGGCTCGGGCTGAACCTCCTCCGGACGCTCGGCCGGGGCGGGCGACTCCACATCCATGCCCACAGCCACGACGGGCGGCTGCACGTGCATCCGCACGTCCATCCCGTCGACGCCGCGGACCACCGCCATGGGCCCCTCCGGCGTCCATTGCTGGTGGGGATCGTGCACGGCCTCGCCGGCAGTGGTGCGGTGATGCTCGTGGTCGTCGCCGCGATCCCGTCGCCGGCGCTCGCGCTCGCCTACGTGCTCGTCTTCGGCGCCGGCTCGATCGGCGGCATGGTCGCGATGAGCGCGCTCCTCGGGATGCCGATCGTGCTCGCGGCGGAGCGGTTCCGGCACGCGGAGCCGATCACGCGCGCGTGCGCGGCGCTCGGGAGCGTCGCGGTCGGGGTGCTGATCGTCTGGGAGATCGCGATCCGGTCGGGCACCGCGGGCTGACGCCGGATCGCAGCGCGGCTACTGCGCGAGGATCCGGATCTCCGACCCGTCCTCCTTGTGGACGCAGTCGATCGCCTCGAGCGGGTTGCTCGTCGGGTAGTAGAACCCGAAGAGGTTGCAGTGCTCGTTCGTCCCGGTGTCGGGGCCGAACAGGAACGTCTTGTCGGAGTTGTTCTGCCAGGTGCACTCCCACGAGAGACCCTCGCCCGGCTGGAGGACGAGCTCACCCGGCGCATACTGCTGGAACTTCGGGTCGGTATAGCCCTCGTTCACGTAGACCGGCGGCTCGACGCGCGTCCCGTCGACGAGCGTCCGCCAGACGACGAACTTGACGCCGCGAAAGTGATAGTGGCCGGTGAGCGCCATCACCGTCATCCCGTGGTTCTCGGCGACGGGGCCGGTGAGCGCGCAGCTGCTGGAGCCGGTCGACGTTCCGGGCGGGACGGAGACGGTCCGATCCTGCCCGAAGAGCGCGCCGCCGTGCGCCGTGATCGTCGATGGATCCATCGGCGTGAGGACCATCTTCGCGCGGGCCTTGCCCTTGACGGCGAGCGCCGCACCGTTGGTCCCGGTGTTCACGAAGTGCGTCTGGATCATGAGCGGCTGGTGCGGCAGGAAGTGGATGCCGACGCCGGGATGGAGCTGCCAGTTGAGGTTCGCCGTCTGCGCGGCCGCGACGAGCTCCCAGTGCGAGAAGTCGACGGCGAACGGACAGTCGCGGGGCTTGTCGTGCCCCGTCGCCGGCGAGTACGTCTTGTCCGGGTTCGGGTACTCCACGTCGCCCGCCGTCGGCCGGTAGAGGTGGATGTGGTGGCTGCCCCCGTGCACGTAGATCTGGACGTGGTTGACGTCCATCTCTTTGTTCCGCGGGAACTCGATCGGGAAGCAGGTCTGCTTCTCCGATCCCGGTGCGACCTTGCCCGCGCTGACGTTCAGCTTGATCGGCCGCATGCCCGGCTTCGCACGTGCCATGTTCAGGGTGACGAAGAACAACGCGACAGCGAGCAAGACGAGACTCAGGGAGCGCCGGGACATCCTCCAGGATATGCCCCAGGCCTGTATGGGTGACAAGCAGTTGTCTGCAATCTCGGACACACGCTCCGCCGCGGCGTGCGTCCGTCTTCCGCCGCAAATCCGCGCCCGCTGCTCGTCCGTAGTGATGGACGATGGCGCTGATCGACATCGAGTCCTACGCCGCCCGATCGCGTGCCCTCGACCTTCGGGGCATCGCCTGGGACGACGTTCCCCGGCACCCCCTCACCCCCGAGGTCCTGCGCACGCTGCGTTACATGCAGGACATCGAAACGCATACGATCGTTTACCTTCGGACCCTGCTCTCGACCCGCGCCATGGACGACCCGGACGTCGCGACGTTCCTCGCCTGCTGGTTCTACGAGGAGACGTTCCACGGCCGGGCGCTCGCCCGCTTCCTCGACGCCGCCGGCGAGCCGGTCACGCCGCGTCCGCGCTCCCGCCTGACGTTCCCGCAGTGGGCCGAGGCGCGCGCCACCGCCGTCGTCGCCCGCGCCTGGCGCGACTTCGTGGGCGTTCACATGACGTGGGGCGCGATCAACGAGCTGACGACGCTCGTCGGCTACCAGCGGCTCGCCGCGCGGGCCGATCATCCGGTCCTGACCGAGCTCCTCGCCCGGATCGTGCGCGACGAGGCGAAGCACTTCGCCTTCTACTACCGCCAGGCGGCGCGTTGGCTCGCGCGCCCGGGCGCGGCCCGCGTCGCGCGCTTCCTCGTCGATCACTTCTGGGCACCCGTCGGGAGCGGCGTGCAGCCTGCCGCCGAGACGCGCTTCCTCGCGCGCTATCTCATGAGCGACGCCGACGGCGTCGAGGCCGCGCGTCGCGTCGACGAGACGATCCGGAAGCTGCCCGGCTTCGCGAACGTGCAGCTGCTGGAGGCCTGGACGGCGCGCGCGCTCGAAGCGGCGTAGCGGGGCCTCACGGTCGGACGCCGACCAAGAGCGCTCCATCCGCGGGCGTCGGCTCGAGCTCGCATCTGCCCCGGTTGCGGAATTCCCGGGCGAGACGAACCTCCGACCCTGCCCCTTGGCGCGAAACCGCGATCCATCTAGGGCATCAAACCACGTGGAATGAGCACACGTTCGGGATCCCTTTGGGCGTTGGCTCTGGCCGGCGGAGATGGCACCAGGCTTCAGGCCGTCACACGCACCATCACCGGCGCACCGATCCCAAAGCAGTACTGTCGGATCATCGGGAATCGCTCGCTCCTCGAGGCAACGCTCGACCGCATTGCGCCGCTGGTGCCTCCCGATCGGACGCTCGCGATCGTCAACCGTGGGCACCTGAAGCTGGCGAGGCCGCAGGTCGCCACGCTCCCGGTCTCGAACGTGCTCGTGCAGCCGCGGAACCTCGACACCGGCCCCGGCATTCTCGTCAGTCTCCTCGAGCTCGCTCGCCGAGACCCCGACGCGACGGTGTCGATCTTCCCCACCGATCACGACATCCGGGCGGAAGTCGCGTTCCGCAAGCACATCGTCGAGATGGCCCGCCTCGTCGATGGACACCGCGCCACGATCGCCCTTCTGGGTGCACGCCCCGATCGGACCGAGACGGGCTATGGCTACATCGTGCCCGGGCCGAAGGTCTGGGGTGCAGGGGCAGCGTTCCGTGTCGCGGCGTTCCGTGAGAAGCCCGTACAGAGCCTCGCGGCCAAGATCATACGTCGTGGTGGGCTGTGGAACTCGTTCGTGATGGTCGGTCGCGTGGCGCGTTTCATCGAGCTCGTTCGTGAAATCCGCCCAGACGACGTCGCGCGGCTCGCTCATGTCCCCGCCGACGCGGAGGGACTGGCTCCGGCCTACGACGAGATGCCCTCTTGGAACTTCTCACGCGACTTCCTGACCCACATCCCGAAGCACCTCGTTGTCGCTCGCGCCGAGGACCTCGGGTGGAGTGACTGGGGCACGCCGGAAGCGGTCGAGCGCACCTTCGCCACGATGGGGCTGGTCCCGCCCTGGCGCGTTCCCCAGCGGGCGACGGCGTAGCGCTGAAACGTCGATTTTGCGCCTGCATCCAAGCTGCATGACGCCGATGGGACCGCGCGCTGTCTCGGGCGCAACACCGCGAAGGAGTAGCCAATGAAAGCGATCGCCGTCGTCCCCGGCACCCGTGAGGTCAAACTGATCGAGCAGGAGGCTCCACCGGTGGCAGCGCCCACTCACGTGAAGCTCCGTATGCTCGACGTCGGTATTTGCGGCACGGATCGGGAGATCTGTGCCTTCCAGTACGGCACCCCGCCGCATGGGAGCGAACACCTCGTCATCGGGCACGAGTCGCTCGGCGAGGTCGTCGAGGTCGGAGCGGCGGTCACGCGGCTCGAGCGGGGCGACCTCGTCGTACCAATGGTGCGCCGTCCATGCGGGCATCAGGACTGCGCCGCCTGCCGCGCCGGCCGACAGGACTTCTGCTTCACCGGCGATTTCTCGGAGCGTGGGATCAAGAACCTGCATGGGTTCATGACGGAGTTCGTGGTCGACGAGGAGCGCTACATGCACGTCGTCCCGCGGGCGCTTCGCGAGGTCGCGGTTCTCGTCGAGCCGCTCACCATCGCGGAGAAGGCGCTCATCCAGGTTGACCAGGTACAGCAGCGACTCCCGTGGGGCTGTGAGTTCGAGCCGGGCAAGCGTCGCAAGGCGTGCCACCGTGCGGTCGTCATCGGCGCCGGGCCCGTCGGTCTCCTCGGCGCGATGGCGCTCGTCGCCCGAGGCTTCGACACCTCCGTCTACTCCCGCGAGCTGATCCCGAATCCCAAGGCCGATCTCGTCGCAGCGATCGGCGGACACTACTTCTCGGCGCAGGACACCACACTCGAGCAGCTTGCCGAGCATGTCGGCAACATCGACCTCGTCTACGAGGCGACCGGTGCATCGGCCATCGCCTTCCAGATGATGAGGGTCCTCGGCACCAACGGGATCTTCGTGTTCACGGGCGTGCCGGGGCGGAAGGCGCCGATCGAGGTCGATACCGACGTCATCATGCGCAACCTCGTCCTCAAGAACCAGGTCGTGTTCGGCACGGTGAACGCGGGCGTCGAGGCGTTCGAGGCCGCGATCCGTGATGTCGCACTCTTCCAGGAACGCTGGCCGTCGGCGGTTCGGGCGCTCATCACGGGTCGGTATCCCGTGGAGGCGTATCGCGAGCTCCTGGTCGGCCCGGCGCAGGGGATCAAGAATGTCCTCACTTTCGCATAGCCACGCGGAGTGGCTGGAGGCAGACGGCCTGGGTGGCTTTGCCTCCGGGACCGTCAACGGGATTCGCACCCGGCGCTACCACGCGATCCTTCTCGCTGCGACGATGCCCCCCGCCGGGCGGGTCGTCCTGGTGAACGGGTTCGAGGCCTGGCTGGAGCGCCCGGACGGAACGTTCGCGCTCACGTCGCAGCGATACACGCCGAATGTGATCCATCCAGATGAAGCGGAGCGCATCGAGTCATTCGAGCCCGACCCATGGCCGTGCTGGGTGTTCACACTGCCGGACGGGAGTCGCATCGAGCACGGTCTCCTGGTCCAGCCCGGCCGTGCGGCGACGACCCTCTACTGGCGGCTCCGCGAGGGGCGGGGTGGGACCCTGGCCGTGCGGCCGCTCATGTCGGGGCGCGACTACCATGCGCTCCACCACGAAAACCCGGTCTTCCGCTTCGCGGCCGAGGTCACCGATGGGCGCGTCGTCTTCCGGCCCTATCCGGACCTACCGGCCATCATCGCCTGCGCGAACGGGACGTACACCCACCAGCCGGACTGGTACCGGAACTTCCTCTACACGGAGGAACGCGCCCGGGGGCTCGACCACGTGGAGGATCTCGCGTCTCCTGGGCTCTTCCGGTTTGACCTCACGCAAGGCGAAGCGGTGCTGGCGCTCGCCGCGGACGGACACGAGCCAGCAGAGGACGTCGCGACCCTGCGTGCCGCCGAGCAGCGCCGGCGACGGGGGTTTCCGACCCGTCTGCACCGCGCGGCAGACGCCTACCTCGTCCGCCGGGGCAGCGGGAAGACGATCGTCGCGGGCTATCCGTGGTTCACCGACTGGGGCCGTGACACGTTCATCGCGCTGCGTGGCCTCTGCCTGGCGACGGGTCGACTGGAGGACGCCCGTGCGATCCTCCTCGAGTGGGCCGGCGCGGTGTCCGAGGGCATGCTTCCGAATCGCTTCCCCGACCGTGGCGAGGCGCCCGAGTTCAACGCCGTCGACGCCGCGCTCTGGTACGTGGTGGCCGTCCACGACTTCCTTCAGCTCGCCAAGCGCATCACCCAACGAGATCGCCGGACGCTCGAGGCGGCGATCGATGCGATCCTCACGGGCTACAGTCGAGGCACGCGATACGGCATCCATGCCGACGACGATGGCCTCCTCGCGGCGGGCGAGCAGGGTGTCCAGCTCACCTGGATGGACGCGAAGGTCGGCTCTTGGGTCGTCACGCCGCGGATCGGGAAGCCGGTCGAGGTCCAGGCGCTCTGGCTGAATGCGCTCCGCATCGGGAGCACCTTCTCCGAGCGCTGGGCGGAAATCTTCGCAAGAGGTCGCGCAGCCTTCGAGGACCGTTTCTGGAACGAGGCGGCGGGGTCGCTCCACGACGTCGTCGATGTGGGCCACCAGCGGGGCACCGGCGATCCGACGTTTCGCCCGAACCAGATCCTGGCGGTCGGTGGTCTTCCGTTCGCTGTCGTCGAGGGGGTGCGAGCTCGGCGTGTGGTCGACGCCGTGGAGGCACGGCTGGTGACGTCGCTCGGCCTCCGCTCGCTCGCGCCCGATGAGCCCGGCTACGTATCTCGCTACCAGGGAGGTGTCCGGGAGCGCGACGGCGCGTATCACCAGGGCACCGTCTGGCCGTGGCTCATGGGCCCCTTTGTGGAGGCCTGGGTACGCGTGCGCGGCGCCACGATGCAGGCGAAGGGCGAGGCACGTACGCGTTTTCTCGAACCGCTCCTCCTCCGTCTCGACGACGCGGGTGTGGGACATCTTCCCGAGGTTGCCGACGGGGATCCTCCCCACTCACCGGGCGGCTGTCTCTTCCAGGCATGGTCCGTGGGTGAGGCGCTGCGCCTCGACCTGACCGTGCTCGCCGGGCGCTGACGCGGCGCTCAGAGAGCGCGGGCGCCGACGGGGCCGAGTGAGGGCTCCGTCGGGGTAGCCGGCGTCTCGGAGTTCCGAGCGCGGTACGCCGGGGCGCATCGGTAGCGCGATGAGGCGATCTCTTTCGGCGAGACGCCCGGTCCGTGCACGACCTGATCGGGAGCACGTGGACCGAGACGAAGGCGAGTACGGGGGCCGTCTCAGTGCCGTTCGATCTTCTGAGGGCCGGCCCGGATACGACCTCGCGGGCTCGAGACGGCGACTTCCGAAACCGCGCACGCGAGAGCTGCATCTTACCCGTCGATGAAATCGCTCGCTTCGACCGTTCTCGCGATGGCTCTGTTCTTGAGTGCAGTGGTGACGGACAGCGCGGCGCAGCTGGCGGACAAGAAGGTCCTCACCCTCGAGGGGGCGAAGAAAGCCGCTGCCGCCGCGGCCGCCGACGCCAAGCAACACAACGAGGGCGCGGCGATCGCGGTCGTCGACGACGGCGGCAACCTCATGTACCTCGAGCGCCTCGACGGCACCTTCGCGGCCGGCGCCCGCATCTCGATCGGCAAGGCGCGCACCTCCGCGCTCTTCAAGAAACCTACCGCCGCCTTCGAGGAGATCATCAGGAACGGCCGGACGCCGATGATCGCGCTCGAAGACTTCACGCCGCTGCAGGGCGGCGTCCCGATCGAGGTCGACGGCAAGGTCGTCGGAGCGATCGGGGTCAGCGGGGCGGCGAACCAGCAGCGGGACGAAGAGGTCGCGAAGGCCGGCGCGGCCGCGCTCGAGTAGAGGGATCCGATGCGGGCTGCGCAAACGGTTTTCGGATTCCTGATGGCGACGGTCGCGCCCGTTCTTGGTGCTGACGTGTCCTACTTCCCCGCCGAGAAAGTCTCGGCGGCGTTCGCCAAGGGTGCCGTGCTCTTCGCTGGCGCCGGCAGGAACTACATGGTCCACGCGAGCCGGCGCGACACCGCGGGCCAGGCCGAGGTGCACGTCAAGGACACGGACATCATCTACGTGCTCGAGGGCTCGACGACATTCGTGACGGGCGGGACGGTGGTCGAGGGGAAGACGACGGCTCCCGACGAGATCCGCGGCGCGGCCATCAAGGATGGTGAAAGCCGCCGCCTCGGAAAGGGCGACGTGATCATCGTGCCGAATGGCACTCCGCACTGGTTCAAGGCGGTCGAGGGGCCGGTGCTCTACTACGTCGTCAAGGTTCAGTGAGCATCATGCGCGCCGCCTCACTCGTCGTGACGTCCGTCGTCGCGGTCGCACTCGCGACACCAGCCGTCGCGCTCCCGACGCCAATCGTTCGTCCGTTCGGGCGCCCGGATGCTCTCGTCGATTTGCGCACGGCCGAGGGCGTTCGGCTCGTGAAGGGGCAGTGGCGCTACAGCGATGCCAAGATCGTCGAGGTGGAAGCCAACGGCCCCGGGCCGGACCTGAAACCTTCGGGAGCCCCGATAAAGACGTACGATTATACGCCGAAGGCCGGCGCCGCCGACTTCGACGACTCCGGCTGGGAAGCGATCAAGGCGACGGCCCTCGATGGCCGGCGGTCCACGGGAAAGGTGTGCTTCAACTGGTACCGCATCGGGATCACGATCCCGGAGCGCATCGGGAACTTCGACCCCAAGGGTGCGACGGTCGCGTTCGAAATCGTCATCGACGATTACGCCGAGGTGTGGGTCGACGGGAAGCTCGGGCCCGTGCTCGGCCAGACCGGTGGCGCCGCGGTGGCCGGCTTCAATGCCCCGAACCGGGTGATCGTCGGGCGTGGCGTGAAGCCCGGGCAGCGCATCCAGCTCGCGATCTTCGGGATGAACGGCCCGATCTCCGCGAGCCCGAACAACTTCATCTGGGTCAAGTCCGCCACGCTGGACTTCTACACTGCGCCCGAACCCGGCGAGAACGTGGGCGAGGTGGTCCGTCTCGATCCGGCGCTCGACGAGATCGTGCCGAGCCCGCTCCGGCTGGAAAAGATCGCCGGCGGGTTTCTCTTCACCGAGGGGCCGGTGTGGGTGCGCGACGGTGAGTACCTTCTCTTCAGCGACCCCAACGACAACCGCATCTACCGGTGGACGTCCGACGGCGAGCTGTCGGTTTTCCGGACGAAGAGCGGCTACACCGGCGC
>Ga0070741_10006131_pt1 | contig 26074 bp, 19 predicted proteins | sample Coa_R1_4_FD_66440 | JGI IMG/M metagenome (GOLD analysis project Ga0070741, IMG submission 66440) | Surface soil microbial communities from Centralia Pennsylvania, which are recovering from an underground coalmine fire - Coalmine... | ecosystem: Environmental > Terrestrial > Soil > Unclassified ... | reverse complement strand
GTAGCTCAGTTGGATAGAGCGTCTGGCTACGAACCAGAAGGTCGGGAGTTCGAATCTCTCCGGGCGCACCAGGTAACCAGTTTTTCCTCACGCCTTTGAGGCCGTGGCGCTTTGCTGGATCTCGCTGGTAGCCGACTCCCTGCGCTTCAGGCCTTCTCGATGAGTTTCAGATGACGCGAATCCCCTATACGGCGCCAGCCGGCGGAGGGCCCAGACAACACGGCGCAGGATTGACGTGCAAAAGGCCAAGGCTCCCAAAGTAGGTTGCAGAGAGGATTGAGACAACAATTAACACCAGATCGCAACACCTCCCGCCAACAGGGACGCTGTTTATCTCGGCGGGGGCGCTGTGGACGGCGGCGCCGGCGCGCCATCGATGGTTTTCGGTTCCATCAGCTCTATCCGCGTGCCGTCAGGGTCGTAGAGATTCATTTGCCGTTTCCGGTTCACGCCAATGCGAATCTCCATCGGTCGCGCGTAATCCTTGCGGGCCGGCGTCGCTTCAAGCAGCGCCGCCGCTAGCGCCATGTCGGGCGTCTCCAGGGCGATGTGGTGCTGCACGCCGCGGGACGCGGGGGCTGGCAATTCGTTATACAACATAAACTCGATGTAGTCCGTGCCGTCGGGCACTTGCATGTTCACCCAGCTAAGCTGTTTGCCGTTGCTGCTGCCGCGCCATATCTCCCGGAAGCCCAGGATGTCCCTATAAAACCTCATCGCCGGCTCCAGCGCGCCCACCAGAATTCCCGCGTGCATCATGTGCCGGGAAACGCGGGCTTCGTTCATATACTTCCCTTTGTCGCGCATGCTCCAGCCGTCGGACTCGTATTGCACGATCTCGACTGTGTGGCCATCGGGGTCTTTTACGTTGAAATTCGAGTTCCCGATGCGCCCCTTGGGGGTCTTTTCCGGCACTGGAATGCCGCGGGACCCGAGATACACGCGCATCGCCTCTGCGTCGTCCACCTCGAAAGAGATATGGTTGAGCCGGTCGGTCTGTGGTTTTATTTCCGGAAACAGCTCGATGTATTGGCGGTCATTGATCTTCAGGAAGGTCAGAGCAAGGCTGCCATCCTGGTTATTGAGCAGAAAAGGCTCGCTGAATCCCAGGAAATCTTTGTAAAACCAGCGAGCTTTTTCGATATCGTGCGTGTACAGCGCCACATGCGCCAGGCCCGTGATCCGCGGCCGTGGGGGAGCTTGCGCCACGCCCGGCGCCGACCACACTGCCAAAAGCGCGGTGAAGGCGGGAATACGAATCGCGGGGAGCTTCATAGGTGATCCGATTCTACCCTACCTTCAGCGCGTAGATAAGCCGGAGCGATGGGTCGCCGGTAATGCGTTATTCAAGCGATCCGCCGGCCTGCTCTCGAGGCTGCCGCCAGGCCGGCTCCGCAGAGTTAGCGCACTGCCGATTCTTCCCGCGCGAAATGGTTTTGTCCTGCGCGGCGCTGGCGCCGGCAGGATCGGCTGGACAAGGCCGAACGATTTCGGCGTCTTGTTGGAGAGTTTTAGCCGCTTTTCACCGGGGCGGCCACGAATCGGTAGCCCACGCCCCGCACAGTGAGCAAGTGGCGCGGTCGAGTCGGATCCTCTTCGATATAACGGCGCAGCCGCACGATAAAGTTGTCAATCGCGCGGGTGTCGGTGTCCTCGTGAAGGCCCCAGACCTCTTCGAGCATGGCTTTTCGCGACACAGGCCGGCCCTCGTGCTGGATGAGGTAGCGCAGCACGTTCATTTCCATCAGAGTCAGGGGAAACACCTGGTCGCGGACGTGCAATTCCAAAAGGTCGAAGTTGACGGACTTGTCGCCGAACTTGAACGTATCGCCGCGAGCGGCCGGAGTATTAGCGCTGTTGACAGACCCCAGGAGCCAGTCGCGGCGCCGCAGCAGACCACGTATGCGCGCAATCAGAATGGGCAATTCGAACGGCTTGGTGAGATAGTCGTCGGCGCCCGCCGCAAACCCCTTCAGCACGTCGTCGGGGTGGCCGCGCGCGGTCAGCATCAGAGTCGGGATGAATTGCCCGCTCTGGCGCAATTCCGAGATTACGGCGAAGCCGTCTTTGCCGGGGAGCATCACGTCGAGCACCACAACGTCAAAGTGCTGCGATTCCCCTTCCTTGAGCGCTTCGAGCGCCGCCTCCCCGGTATCCACGACGGTGACCTCATAGTTCTCCGCCTCGAGATTGAAACGAAGGCCTTCGGCGAGATGCTGCTCGTCTTCGACGACCAGGATGTGGATCATTTCAATATCGGAAGCTGAAGCACGAATGTGCTGCCGCGCCCGGGCCCTTCGCTCTCCGCCCACGCGCTGCCCCCGTGCCGCTTGGCCACGGAGCGGACGATATACAGGCCGAGACCGGTTCCTTTTACGCGGGTGGCGAGGGATCCCGGCGCCCGATAAAACCGCTTAAAAATCTGCTTCAACTCGCTTACCGGAATACCCGGCCCCTGATCTTTGACCCGCACGGACACATAGTTTCCATTCTTGGCGGTTTCGACAATTACCTTGACGTTGTTCCCCGAATACTTGACCGCGTTGTCAATCAGGTTCAACACAGCTGCCTGCACTTCGTCGACATCTCCCAAAATCGTAACCGCAGGGCCCGGATGGTATTGGAGCGACTCGGCGGAGAGGCGGTAGAGCGTGCGGGCCCGTGAGACGCATTCTTCGATAACCCCGCCCAGATCGATCGGCGAGCGATGCAGCTTACGGCCTGAGGCGCCGATGCGGCCTGTACGCAATACCTGCTCGATCGTCGCCAGAAGGCGCTCGCTGTCTTCCAGCATGGTCCGGTAGAACTCGCGCCTTTTCCCTTCGTCCACTTCCCGTGTCTGCAATGTTTGCAGATACAGCCGGATAGATGCGACCGGGGTCTTCAGCTCGTGCGTGACGGCGTTGATGAAAGCGTCGTGCTGGGCATTCCGGCGGATTTCCCGTACCAGAAACGTCGTGTTTACCACGACTCCGGCAATAATCATCGCCAGCAGGAGGGCGCCCAGAAACAGCAGAATGCCGTGACGCCAGTTGAGAAGGACCCAACCAATGTAGAGGAGGAGAATGACGACAACCAGGCCCGCGCCGAGAGCGATGAAAAAGGCAATCGATTTCTGCCGGCCCGCTACCACCATAAATCCAGTTTAATGCGGGGACGCGGATTTTGCGGGCAAGCCGGTAAATCCGCTCGCGTGCGGCAGGGCGATTCAGCCCTGAAGATCCTGCGCTCAGGCCGAGTTATGCTTGGGAAGCACGCTATCCAGCCTCGCCACGCGAACCGACCGCGCAATGCCCAGCAGTTCCAGAACTTTGATTTCGATCCAGGAAGGGTCAAACTCATACCACGCAAGCCCGTGCCTCGCCGAAGTGGGATGAGCATGATGATTGTTGTGCCAGCCTTCGCCGAAGGTCAGCAAAGCCACCCACCAACTGTTGCGGGAGTCGTCGCGGGTGGCAAATCGCCGCCTTCCCCACATGTGAGTAGCCGAGTTCACCAGCCAGGTCGTGTGCAGGCCGACCACTACGCGGGCGCAGATGCCCCACAGCATCATCGGGAGGCCGCCGGCGGCGAGCAGTATAAAGCCCAGAACCACCATCGGAACCCAATGATAATTGTTCAGCCACCGGTAGAACCGGTGCCTCGCCAGATCCGGCGCGTACTTCGACATGGCCCGGGTGTTGTTATGTACGGCTTCGCCGAAAAGAATCCAACCCACATGCGCCCACCACCCGCCGTCCCGGGGCGAGTGCGGGTCGCCGGGCTGATCGGATTTCTGGTGATGAATCCGATGAGTGGCCACCCAGGAAATTGGGCCTCCTTGCAGCGTGAGAGAGCCGCAAAGGGCAAAGAAATATTCCAAAAACAATGGAACCTTGTACGAACGGTGCGTATGCAGGCGATGATAGCCCAGACTAATCCCAACGCCGATGGCCAGCCAATAAAGAAAACCTGCCGCCAGAAAAGCGCGCCAATTAAACACGAACAGCGCAGCGACGGCCCCGGCATGGAAAAATACCAGGGCGATGATCGTGGGCCAGTTCATCGTCTGGTGGGCGGTGATGCTTCGATTAGATATGTTAATGACTTGGGTGCTCAAGGGGTCTCCCGGATAAGGCTCAAATTCCAACCTAACAGCAATTTCCGCAAATGTTTGTAAGAGTTCTGTAATTTCGAAAATGAACGGCTTTTCTGCGGACGTTGTTACGGAGGCAGGCCGCAATTCACCGGGTCTGGCCACCGGCCAATCTGTCGCGGGGGTTATTTCCAAGCCGGATTGACGAATGCCCCGTTCCCGGCGGCGTCCCAGACGGCCAGACGCGCCCACTTCCAGCCGGGCGCATCCACCTTCCATTCAAAGGTTCCAGAACCGAATTCTCGGGTGGTTTCCAAAGGAAACGTTTTATGCGTTGTTTCCGAGCCGTCTCCCCACACGACCTCGGCAAACTGTAATGGAAAGGTCCAGCGAGCGGCGGCTCGAACCAGAATTTCGCCACCTTGCCCGGAAATGCTCACCTCTGGCAGCAGGATCTCCCCGGTGGTCACAAAGTAATCGCCTTTAGCGACGGCATCCAGGATCTGGCCGTAGTTGTCGTAGGAGGGCAAACGGGCGAGGCGGACGTAATTTACATTCATGTGGCCGTAAAGCTCGTGGGTGGAATCGATCTGGAACACATCCACTTCGCCGAGCAAGCGTTTCCGAAAGCCCCAGTTATTCAGGTCGTCCAGAACCCCGAACGCGCGCCGGCCGAGCCGAAACGAGGAAAGATCGGAGGGCATCGCCTTCCATCCAGCGCCCACATAACGGGGATCGCGGAAGTAATCGGTCTTTAGAATTTTGTCCGGGTATCCGGTCGAGCCTTTGGTCCGCGGATGCGTCTGGTAGAGAATGCCGCCTTCCCGACGAATCATTTCAAGCATGTCGGCGGCGCTTCCAATGTGGTAGACCGGGCCATACCTGGCATCCTGGCTGAGAAACTCCGTCCCTTCAGGGCGGCTCATAAACCAGTAAACCGGATGCGGAAATATCAGCGCCCAGTGCCCGCCCAGATACACATTGGCTTCCTCGGACGGGATCAGCAAGAATTCCGAGTCCGACTGAGCGCGGCAGGCCCGGAAAAAAGCGTCCAGCTCCTTGAGCCGCGTTTCGCTCAAGTCTCTGGGGTGGCCGTCGCCATGGAAATCCATGTCTATCGCGGCCTCTACTCCCATCGCCTTCAGCACGGGCTTGAAGGGTGGAATCCAATCCGGGCCGTGCTGGAGAGCTTGCATGGTGTAGGCCCAATGCCAGTGAGCGCTGAGGGTTTGATACCCCTCCAGGGCTGGAAAACGGTCGCGGTTAGTGTAGCGGAGGGAATCACGCAGAGCAGTTGCCGCATCGCCCTCCGTCACCAGCAGAAAAAGGCTCATGCGCTGCTGGGCGCCCGGAGGCGCGTTGATTCCCGGGTTATACGGACTGTTGTCATCGGCGATTTGCCGGATCCCGATCGCCACTTTTCCGCCCCAGGCGGCATGCCATACGTATCGGAGGTTTGTAGTTACGTCCCGAGCGGAAAAATATTGATGCGGCGGCGGAAAAACGGCGACGCTCCCCGCCGGCGTGGCGGCTGCGATCGTCCGGTACCGGGCCGCAACCGCCTTGCGCTCATAATCCGACGCCTCAGTTCGAAGCTCCCCGCTGGTGTCGTAATACGTCGCCCGGGCATCCATGCTGAAGAGGCCCGGTGTGCGTTCCGATGGGATCAACATCTGGAGTCCGGCGTCGTAAAAATAGGCCGTGTCAGGCTCGCGCGTGGAAACAACCGCTTCCTGCTGGATCAACCGGCTCCCTGGATAAAAGATATAGGCCACCGCTCCCCGAAAAACGCCCAGCCGAAGGCCGTTAAAGGCGACTTCAACACGATCGCCGATGGTACGCGCTTTGACAGAAGTCAGCTTGAATCGCCCCACCCACCGGCGCATGCCCTCGGGATGCGTCGCCGGCGCGTCGAAAAAATTATCCCAGCCGCCCCGCCGCTTCCCGCTTTCGCACCAATACAAGGGAACTGCGCCCGTAATCACTTTCTTGTCGCCTGCTGCGATTTCAGTGATGAGAGGTTCGGACGGATCGAGAGAAAACTCCGCGCGCCAGAGCCGCGAGCTCTCATCCGGCCAGCGCACAAGCAGAGATTTTTCTTTCGCCTCCACCGATACCGGCCCCGGGCGAACTGCCGACAAGTCCACCGGAACCGAGGCAGCCCGGCAAGCGCCCAGCCCGAGAACCGGGAGCCACAGCAGGTGGAGATATCGGCGCATACTGCTGGTCGACATAGAAAACGGCGGTCAAAGTGTAACCCGGATCGAGATGGCGAACAAGGCCCCCGCCGCGCCCAAGTCCAGCCGGACCGGGTGACCTCGGTTGCCGCAACTGCCAATCCGGCCGCCGGAACGAGAATCCACGGGCGGCGCTAGTGCTTGGCGCGAAGCTCTCGCAAGCTGCGAAGATCGGCGGTAAGGGCGTCGCGAGAGTCCGGCGTCAGCGTATTGTTTTCAACCACATTTTTCACGTCGTCGATGGCAGAGTCCAACTTTTCTTTGTCGAACTTGCCTTTACTCAGCTCCCGGTCGAGCTCGGACAGATGCCGCTGCGCGTTCTCATATCTTTCTCTCTCCTTCTGGCTCGGCGGCACGAAATCTTCGGCGCGCTTGAGATCGGCTTGCACGCGGCCGATAAGCGAGCGCGTGGATGTATATATCTCCGTGACCTGAGGATAAGCCGGGAAGATCAGCACGAGAAGAAGCAGTGCTATCCAGTACTCGAGGGAAAACCGTATAAGGAATGCCTCTCCTCCGAGTATAGTGTTCCGCTCAGAGAACTCAACTTCTCCAAGAGCGATCCTGATGGTAGCGCGGTCCGGCGCGGGCGTTGAACTAACTGCCGGAAGCGGTAAAATCGCAAAGCCAAGACGGCTCCGTTCATCTGAGCAAGACCCGCGAAGCCGTCCCAAGGATGCGATTTCCGAGTAAAGCCGCTTCCCCGCGGTGCTGATTACAGTTGAGTTGCGGGCTGCTCAGGCGGTGGCAGGTGCAAGGCCCTGAGGCGGCCCATGGCATTGACGAGCTCGTCCATCGCAGCTCCCCGGTGAGACTCCGTTTCGTAGAGGCACCGGATTGCTTCGGCTTGCCGGTCGAGCCTTTCCACGAGCGTCGCTACCCGGGGTGAGAGATCCGAGACGCTGGATTTCACGGCTGAAATTTCTTCCTGCTGAAGGCCGAGGCGGCCCGTTAGCGCCTCCAGGCGCTCTGAGACGGAAGCCGTCCTCTCCTGCATTTCGGCGCGAAGGCTGCCGAGAGCGTTCTCGTACCGGCCGTCAGCCTCTCGTAGGAGCGCAGTCTCCGCCGCCAGTTGGCTGCACTTCTCGTGAGCGGCGAGCCCCACCGCCTTTTGTTCGGCAATGGCGCCGGCCAGTTGCTCGATCCGTTCGCCGAGCGGCAGCAAGCTCTCCACCGTTGTTTGCAGCCGGTCTAGCTGTTGGTTGAAAGACGTAGCAAGCTTTCGCGTTTCACCAGCGATATGTTGTTCTAAATCTTGCAGCGCCGAAACGAGGACTTTGGCTAACCCGTTGGCTACATCGCCCACCAGGCGGGCGACCACCTGCTCGCCTTCTGCGGGCGGCTGCGTTTCCGCGGGGGGCAGTCCGGCCGACGGCGTTTCAGCCGCAATTGCCGCCCGCATCGCTTCGGCCTTTTCTACCAGCGCTGCGGCTTCCAGATGCCGGCCTTGCATCGAAAGCTGGGCCGCTTCTTCGACTATTTCTTTGACACGCGAATCGAGATCCATCTTTTGCAATTGAAAGATCTGATCCTCGAGGTTCCGATCGGTTGCAGTGACTGCCGCCGTGGCTGACATCTTGACGCCTCCTTTCGAGAACACCATGGGGGACGATTCAACTGGGGAACGCTCAATTGTAAGGGAGAGTGATCCGGCGAACAAGAAGAATTATGCGGCTGCGGCTTGCGCGCCGGAACGGCGGTTTTCGTCGCCGGCTTCCGTACTGTTACTGACAATTCTTCCTCTAGGGACTTGCCTTGATCCGGCCAAGCATCAATCCCCGGCTGCGGTTTGCTTCACGGGTATCGCCGGCCGCAGCGGCCGGTGTGCGCCCGAAACAGATGTCCTTCCGTCGTCGTCACGTACAAATCGCTCAGTTCGCCGCCTCCGAAACAGCAGTTGGTCGGCCGTTTGGCCGGGACCGCGTGCCGCTCGAGCACTTCTCCTGATGCGGAAAAGACGTAGATCGACGGCCCAGGGCCGCCCAGTTCCCAACCCGCTGTGGCGATGATATTCCCCTCGACATCCAGGCGCATTCCATCGATGCCCCGATGCTCGCCGAAATCATGCAGCACTTCGGCCGCCCCCAACCGTCCGTCGCTCCGCACCGGATACGCGCGGAGCTGCCGCTTTTCCTCCGGGAGGCGGCCGCTCTGGGCGACGTAGAGCGTCTGGTAATCCAGCGAGAACAGCAACCCGTTGGGTCTGGTGGTGTCGAAGGTGACTCGGTGGATGCTATACGATCCGTCCGGCTGCGGGTCCAGGCGATACACCGAATCGTGGTTGAGCTCTTTGTTGGCGCGATCGAAGCTCCAGGGTCCGGCCGCCCCTTCGTAAAAAGGATCTGTAAACCAGACGCGGCCCTGCGGATCCAGCACCAGATCATTCGGGATATTCAGGCGCTTTCCCTCAAAGCTGTCGGCAAGCACCGTGACGCCGCCCCCCGCCTCGTACCGGACGACCCGGCGCGCATCGGCCGTGGCGCCTCCCTCGCATCCATAGAGACGGCCTTGCTGGTCCAGGGCCAGCCCATTCGCGCAGTTCGTGCCGTCGCGAAACACGGCGCACAAACCCGTGGCGGGATCATATTGCAGAATCCGGCTCTCTTGAATGTGGGTGAAGAGCAACTTCGAGCCCGTCCAGACCGGTCCTTCACTGACGGCTCCGTACGGCGGATCCATCAACTCAAATTGCCAACTCAATAGCGCCCTCCAGATGATCGTTTTCGTGGTTTTGAATTTGCGAATCTCCGACTTCTTTTCTTCCGACGGCGTGGCTCGCTGCATCGGCTGTTTACCACGACTGGGTCCTTTATGCGTTGCGCCGCCCGGCGCTGCTTAGAAGCCGAACCGATCCATATTATCCTTGGTGAAAAGGAATAGCGAAAAGAAATGGCGCGTCTCCGAATTGCGGCGTATGCCAGGAAGCCAGCTTGCCCCGTTCCCAGCGAGAGCGGCGTCTTGCGGCCACAGTTTGCTACTGTGGGGAACCTGGGCTGTGCGTGCAGCGCGCAACCCCAGTGCATGGTGTTTCAGAGAACAACCCGCCGGATGGCGGAAGCAGGTACATACACCTTGCCCCAGGGCGGGCGAAGAAGAAGTTGCAAGCTCTCCAGGGTACCGTATTGCAGCGTCTGGCAGTTTCACTGGAGAACCGATGCCTGGCGAAACCGCCCGCAATGCCCCGCGTCTACCAGAGTGATGGGTGCGCTGTTCACTCTTTTTGCGGCAATCGCTCTGGGCGCCGCCGATCAGACCGCAACTCCGCCTGCGGACCCTGGGGCCGACAGCGCCCGTGACATCATTCGGCGTTCGACCGTTCTTGACGAGCGCAACTTCCGCGCCGCCCGCGAATATACGTTCACCGAACGCGTCGTAGAACGCAAGCTTGACGCGGCCGGGCGGGAGAGGTCCGTTTCCTCCAAAACCTACGAAATTACTTTTCTGTTTGGCCTGCCCTATCGCAGACTGGTGGCGAGGGACGGCCGCCCGCTCCCGGCGGAAGAGGCCAGAGAGGAAGAGAAGAAGCTCGGCAGAGCTTTTTCCGCATCGCAGCGGCAATCGCAAACCGAGAGGCAGCGGCGCGCCTCGGAGTACGAAAAGCGGCGGGAACGCACCTGGGCATTTTTGCGGGAAGTGCCGGATGCCTTCGATTTTCGCCTGTTGGGAGAAGAGATGCTACACGGCCGGCCTGCGTACGTAATCGAGGCGGCGCCCAAGCCCGGCTATCGCCCGCGCAACAGCGAAGCGCGGCTTTTCACGAAGCTGCGCGGGAAGCTTTGGATCGATAAAGCGGAGTTGCAATGGGTGAAAGGAGAGGCCGAGACGACTGATACAATCGCGTTCGGCGTCTTTCTGGCCCGGCTGGCCCCCGGCTCCCGCCTCGAGTTTGAGCAGGCCAAAGTGAATGACGAAGTCTGGCTGCCGCATCGGATCTCCTATGCGGGCAGCGGCCGCGTGGCGCTGGTCAGGACCGTGCACGCCGGGGGAGAAATCCTTTACGGCAATTATCGGAAGTTCCAGTCGGACTTCGAAATCACGATACCAGCCGGCCATTCTGCCCTCGGAGCGCCCGGGGCGAGCGCCCCCAGTTCCAACCAGTAGTCTTTTGCCGTTCCGGCCAAGCCGGCGGGGGAGCCGATACGTAGCGCGGGCGCTGAACGGCCGGCACGTTGCCGGGTCGCGCGCGTTTGCCGCTTAAGCCTTCAGGAACTCTTGCCTTTCCTGCTCTGTTAGAAACGCGGCCTGAAAACTGTTTTGGGCGAGCACAGCGATCTCGGCTTCGGTGAAACCGTGCCGCTCGACCAGCCGCCGATACTCGTCATTCAAGGTCGTGCCGAACATGGCAGGATCATCGGAATTGATAACGACCAGCAGGCCTGCGTCGAACATCCGCCGGACCGGGTGCTCCGCGCCTGGGGCAACGACGCCGGTCGCGTAGTTGCTCGTCACGCAAACTTCAATGGGGATCTGCGTATCTCGAAGATACTGGACCAGGGCGGGATCGCAAATCGCCGAAACGCCGTGGCCGATCCGCTGCGCGCCGAGCTTTCGGATGCTCTCCCAAATAAACTCCGGCCCTGTATTTTCTCCAGCGTGCGCCAGAAGCCGGAGTCCCGCGGAGCGGGCGGCTTCGAACAGCGTTTGAAACATCGCCGGCGCTCCCCGCTTTTCGTCGCCGCCGATTCCGACGCCGACCACATGTCGGTGCTGCCAGCGTGCGGCCAGCCGGAATACGCGTTCGGCGGCTTCGATTCCGAACTGCCGAACAGCATCAAAGATCCACCGGGCGCGAATGCCCCAGTCGGCCTCGGCCCGCCGCCGCGCCTCCTCGAGCGCATCGAAGATGGGATCCACTTCCATCCCCTTCCACAGGCAGATGCCCGCGCTGAAGTAGACCTCCGCATAAACCACATTTTGCCGGTGCAGTTTTTCGAACATTCGTAAGGCCGCGATCTGGTAGTCTTCCGGAGTTTGCAAGTATTGCGTCACCCACTTGAAAGCCTGCAAGAACCCCAGGAGGTCCGCATAGCGGTACCGGCCCGCTACTTCCTCTTCGGTGAGCGCGACATGCCGCCGCGCCGCCAGCTCGCAAAGCGTTTGCGGCTCGATCGTTCCTTCCAGATGCAAATGGATCTCAGCCTTCGGAAAGTCGAGGTTCACTTTGCCATCTTACTATCGGGGAGAAACGTTCTGGCGAATTTTGGCGGGCGGTTTACCTCTGTGCCCGGGCGGCAATATGGGCTGCCGTTCTCAGGTTTTTGCGAAGTACAGATTCAAGGCGCGATCCAAGTCTTTTTTCGTGAGCTGGGGCGCCCGGTTTTCATAGTCGGCGATGCTTTGCAGGATGCGCACCATGTCTCGCGGATAGCAAGCCCGCAACACGCCTTTGCCGTCGGGGTTGCACTTCTCGCGCAGATATTGGGCCATTTCAGGATCGAAGGGAATCTGGTACTCCTCGCAGACGCGCTCCAGAATTTTGTCGAAGATCTCGGGAGTGATGGCGTCCACTTTAATCTTATTCTGAATCCGCCGAAGGAAGGCTTCGTCGGCCAGTTGGCGCGGATCGAGGTTCGTGGAGAACACGACCAGAGTCTCGAAGGGAATGGGGAATTTGACGCCCGAGCGCAGTGATAGAAAATCCACCCGCCGGTCGAGAGGGACGATCCAGCGGTTCAGCAGATCGCGGGGGTTGATCATCTGCCGGCCGAAGTCATCGATGATGAACAGGCCGTTGTTGGCTTTCATTTGCAGCGGCGCCGAGTAGAAGCCCAGATTGTCGTCAAACCGAAGCTCCAACATCTCGGGTACCAGTTCGCCGCCCACCGCGATGCAAGGGCGCCGGCAGAGCAGCCAGCGCGGGTCCGTATCGTCTTCCTGCGTCTCCAGGGCCTGGTGCACCACCGAGTCGTAAATGTTTATGATCTGTCCCTCGACCTCGATGGCGTACGGGATGTAAACGTAATCCTTGTAAATGCGCACCAGGCGCTCGGCAATACTGGTCTTTCCGTTTCCGGTGGACCCGTAAAGGAAGATTGTGGTGCCTGAAATGATGGCCGGGCCGATCTGGTCGAGGACGGGTTCAGTCAACACCAGATCAAAGAACACCTCTGAGAGCATCGAGCGCGAGACCGGATGGTGCGCCGCCTGCGCCTTGACCGCTTCGCAGTAGTCATTCAGCTTCACCGGCGCAGGCCCGATATATTGGTTGATCGAGTATCTCTCCTGGGCGATCTTTCGTCCCGCCGCGGAGAGAGAGAGCGCATAGTCGTTCCCCACCATGCCCTTCACCTCGCACAACTGCTCGCGGCGGAAGTAGCGAAAGAGCTGGTCCATGATGGTCATGCTGACCTTCATCTGGCTCGAGAGCCGGTGGAGCGTGGTCTCACCCTCGAGCAGAGTGAGCTTGAGCATCAGATCGATGAGTAGATTTTGATTGAGACCCGCGTCTTGCAGCGTGACCGGGTTGCTGGGACGGAACGTCTGGGGTGCCGCAGCCAAAGTCGCCACCACGTTAGATTATCAGCCGTCCCAGGCGGCATCGATAGGGCGTTACCCTGAAGCTCCAGGGGGACAAAGCAGTAGAACTTTCTCGCGCCGGTGGGCCATGCCGTCACGCCGGCTGGCGCATCTCGCCGCTGGTTTGCTGATGTTAGGATAAGATTTGTGGGCAGGGTACTGGACCGCGACGAGCTTCTGGCCGAACGCCGCCGCTGGAAGGAAAGATCCCAGAAAACTGTACTTACAAACGGCTGCTACGACTTGCTCCACCCGGGGCACATTCGCCTGCTGGAACGGGCGAGAAGCCTCGGCGACCGGCTGATCGTGGCGATCAATAGCGATTCCAGCGTACGGGGTCTCAAGGGACCCTTACGGCCGATCATCGGCCAGGACGAGCGAGCCGAATTGCTGGCATCCCTGGAGGCGGTGGACGCTGTAACCATCTTCGACGAGGAAACTCCCTGCGAGCTGCTTTCCCTGTTGCTGCCGGACGTGCTGGTTAAAGGAGCCGATTGGTCCCACTGGATCGCTGGGCGGGAGATCGTGGAAGCCGCCGGAGGTCAGGTCCTGGCTCTGCCGCTCGAACCCGATTTTTCCACTACTGGAATAGTTGAAACCGTTTTGGAACAGCAGCGTTGACACTTCCATTCGTCCGCGATCTGTTTCTGGGGCTGGAACGCCATCCCAGCTTTCAGGAGCTTCTCAAAGAAATCCGCAGGAAGGCCGCCCGCAGCCTGCAATTGTCGGGGCTGGTCCCGGTGGCGCGAGCCTTGTTTTCGGTGCTCCTGCATCAGGCTCTGGATCGCACAGTTCTGGTCCTGGTTCCTTCCGACAAGGAAGCGGATCTGCTGGCCGAGCCGATCGAGACGTTCTACCGCCTGCTTTTCTCCGACCGGCAAGCCGGCCCCGTTACGCTGCCTGCTCACGATGTGCTGCCCTATGATGGGCTGGCGCCTCACCCGGAGATCAGCGAACGGCGTGCGATCGGCCTTTGGCGGCTGTCGAGCGAGCGCCCCCCGCTTGTGCTTACCACAATTGCGGCCGCCTTGCGGAAACTTCACGCGCCGGAATACTACCATGGCCTTGCCTTCCGTCTCGCCCGCGGCGAAGAAATGCCGCTCGATTTGGTGATTGCCGAGCTCGATCGGATCGGCTATCAGCGGCACGAGCCCGTCGAAATGGTGGGGCAATACTCGGTGCGCGGCGGCATTCTGGACGTGTATTCGCCCGAAAGCGCACGGCCGGTGCGAATCGAGTTCTTCGGGGATCAAATCGAGTCGCTGCGGCGCTTCGATATCGAGACCCAGCGCTCCGTCCTGTCTGTAGACGAAGCGCTCTTACTGCCTTTGGCGGAAGAGACGTCCACTCCCGCCGGTCCTCTCACGGGATCCCTTCTGGACCTGGCGCCCGACTGTCTGCTTGTGTTTGACGGGCTCTCCGAGGTCCTGGCCGCGGCGGAAAAACTTTGGCAGCAGCTTGAGGCGGCGTATCCGAAATCCGAGCAAATCCTGGACCCTCCGGCCAGCTATTACTGGGCGGTGCGGGAATGGCAGGAACAGGCTGCGCGCTTCCCCCAGGTCAGCGTGGAAGAGCTCGGGCTGGATGTCTCCCCCGGCAGCTTTCACATTGCCACCGGTCCGGCCACGCGCTTTCAGGGCAATATTCCGCATTGCATGCGCGAATTGGAGTCGGAGATCCAGCAAGGCTGGCGCGCCGTTTTTTTTGGCGCCACAGCGGGAGAGGTGGAACGCCTGGCTGACATTTTCAACGAGTATGGCGTCAGTTTCCAGCTTGGGCTCAAGGATCCCTGTTCCGCGGCCGCGCGGTACCTGGAGGAAAAGGCCTATCTGGCAGGGGAATTTGCGAGCGTCACGCTGGTGCAGGGCGCCGTGCGCCGCGGAGTCCGTTTCCCGGATTCCCAACTGGCTGTGCATGGCTCCGACGATTTGTTTGAAGTTTCGGAGTTCGTCGCCAAGCCGCCCTCGGGCAAATCGCGCCTCTCCACGTTTCTCTCTGACTTTCAAGACCTCAAGCCCGGCGACTACGTGGTGCATGTGGAGCACGGTATCGGGCGCTATACCGGGATGCAACAGATCGGAGACAACGGCCAGCGGGAAGAATTCATGGCGTTGGAATACGCGGAGAACGCCAAACTGTACGTGCCGCTATCCCGGCTCGATCTGGTGCAGAAATACCGGGCGCCCGAAGGCGTCCGCCCGCAACTGGACCGCCTGGGCGGCGCCACTTGGACGCGGACCAAGACGCGTATCAAGGCGCGAATGCGGGACATGGCCGAAGAGCTGTTGCGGCTGTACGCCCAGCGCAAGCTGGCCACCGGTTTCCGGTTCTCACCGGACAGCAACTGGCAGCGCGAGTTCGAAGACGCTTTCGAGTTCACCGAAACCGAGGACCAGTTGGCGGCCATACGAGACATCAAGCGCGACATGGAATCGGAAAGCCCCATGGACCGGCTGGTCTGCGGCGATGTCGGATTTGGCAAGACCGAAGTCGCCATGCGGGCGGCTTTCAAAGCCCTGGGCGACGGCAAGCAGGTCGCTGTGCTCACCCCGACAACGGTGCTCGCCTTTCAGCACTTCGAGACCTTCAAGCAGCGCTTCTCGCGGTTTCCAGTAAAGATCGAGATGCTAAGCCGCTTCCGCTCGACGAAGGAGATCGAACAAATTCTGGCCGACTTGGCCGATGGAAAGATCGACATCTTGATCGGTACGCATAGGCTGCTTTCCGCCGATGTGGTGTTTCGCGATCTGGGATTGCTGATCATCGACGAGGAGCAGCGATTCGGCGTCCGGCACAAAGAGCGCCTCAAGCAAATGAAAAAGGGCATCGATGTGCTGACGCTCACGGCTACGCCGATTCCCCGCACCCTGCATATGTCGCTGGTGGGCTTGCGCGATATGTCGGTGATCGAAACCGCGCCGAAAGACCGGCTGGCCATCCAGACCGTTGTGGCCCCTTTCAATGAAAAGCTTTTGCGCACAGCTATCGAGCAGGAACTGGAGCGCGGAGGCCAGGTTTACTTCCTCCACAACCGGGTGGAAAGCATCTGGTCGATTGCCTCCTTGCTGCAAACGCTTGTTCCGCGCGCCCGAATCGGCGTGGGCCACGGGCAGATGTCAGAGCGCGAACTCGAGAAGATCATGCTCAAGTTCATGCATCACGAGTACGACATCCTGGTTTCGACGACGATCATCGAGAATGGGCTGGATATCCCCTTGGCGAATACCATCATCATCAACCGCGCCGACCGGTTTGGGCTCTCCGATCTGTACCAACTCCGGGGCCGGGTCGGCCGGAGCAACCGCCGCGCCTATGCGTATCTGCTCGTGCCGGAAGATGCCGAGTTGACTCCGCTGGCGAAAAAGCGCCTTGCAGCCTTGAAGGAATTCAGCGAGCTGGGCTCGGGATTCAAGATTGCTGCGCTCGACCTCGAACTGCGCGGCTCCGGCAACCTTTTGGGCGGAGAACAGCACGGCCACATCGCCGCCGTCGGCTTCGAGATGTATTGTCAGATGCTCGAAAACACCGTGCGAGAACTGCGGGGCGAACAGGTGATGGCGGCCGGACCGGTTTCGATCAATTTGCACCTGGACGTCCGCATTCCTCCCGAGTACATCCCGGAAGAGAACCAGCGCCTTCGCACGTATAAGCGCATCGCCGGCCTGCAAAGCGAAGAGGAGCGGGAGAAAATCCGGCAAGAGCTCGTGGACCGCTACGGTCCGCTGCCCGAGGGAGTGGCCAATTTGCTGGAGTATGCCGCGTTGAAGATGATCGCCGAAAGGATTCGCGTGGATGCGATTGACCGCCGGCAGGACCGCATCTCGATCAAATTCAACGAGGCCGCCTCGGTCGATCCACAGAAGCTAATGGCGTTCGCCGCCGGCGCGCCCGGGGCGGAATTTACGCCCGCCGGCGTGCTCCGCTTTACGATGAATGGCGGAGGCGCTGCTCACACCATCCAGGAAATTACGGAGCTCTTGAAGCAGTTGCAGGCCTGATGACACGCGCGGTTCGGGGTCGGCTCGGGGGGGGACACGGGCGGCGGAATTGCGTGGCACGGCCGCGCATCGCGCTCGCGGGGCGCGCCCCCCGGGGGCGAAAAAACGAAAGGCGGGCTTCTTTTCGAGGCCCGAAAGCTCTTGCATCTACCGCTCTTGTTCACGAAAATAGATCCAGCCGCCGGCGACAGGCAGCAGACGCCCGATCTCGAAGCCGGCCCCCAAAGGCTGGGAGTTACAATGTCGGTATGAAGAAGTCCTGCTTTCTTGTTTTTGGTCTCATCTGGGCCGCCTTGCTGGGCGCCGCTGCCAGCGTTCAGGTGTTGGAGGAGATCATCGCCAAAATCAACGGCGAGATTGTCACACGGTCGGAGCTGGAGCGGAGCAACGCGGAAGCAAGGGCGGAGCTTGCGCGGCAGAAGCTGACCACGCAGCAGTTTGAAAACGCGGTGGCGGAACATGAAAAAAACGCCCTGCGGGACTTGATCGACCAGAGTTTGCTGGTGCAGCGCGCCAAGGAACTCAACGTTAATGTGGACTCGGCGGTTGTCAAGCGGCTCGATGATCTGCGGCGTCAATATAACATCCCCACCATGGAGGAGTTCGAGAAGTTCGTCTCCGAAAAAGGTGGAATGCCTTATGAGGATCTCAAAGACCAGGTTCGCAACCAGTTGCTCACCGAGCGCGTGATCCAGCAGGAAGTCGGAAGCCACATTGTGGTCACCAAGGAAGAGGTAGCGAAATATTACGAGGAACACAAACAGGATTTTGTACGCCCCGAGCAGGTTCGGCTCCGGCAAATTCTGATCTCGACGGAGGGCAAGGACCCGAAAGATATACCAGCGCTGGAGAAAAAAGCGAATGAAATCCTGGCCCGCCTTCGCAAAGGCGAGCGCTTCGCCGAAGTGGCGAGCAAATACTCGGACGACCAGGAATCAGCCCGGGCGGGGGGCGACATCGGCTTCTGGAAACGCGGGCTGCTCGACAAAGAGATCGAAGACATCGTTTTCAACGCCAAGCGCGGCTACATTACCGAGGTGCTCAAACGGCGGAACGGCTTCTTGATTCTGCAAGTAGAGGCGCGGAATCAGGCTGGGCTGGCCTCGCTGGAAGACGTCGAGCAGGAAATTCAGGAACGGTTATTCATGCCTAAAATGCAGCCGGCGCTGCGCGCGTATCTCACCAAGCTGCGGGAAGCCGCTTTCATCGAGATTCGTCCCGGCTATGTGGACACCGGCGCCGCGCCCGGCCGGGACACCACGTGGAAGGATCCGGAGAACTTCAAGCCAGCCGTCACAACCAAGGAAGAGGTGACGAAAAAGAAAAAGAAGCTCTTCTGGGTAGTGCCGCGAGGGAATAGCTCTACAACGCCGGCTCCGGCCGGCGGCTCTGCGCCGCCTCCGAGTACGCCTGGCGTCAGCAGCAGTCCGGCGAACGGAGGCAGGCAGCCGCAGTAGCGGGCGGCGCTAGAAGGCCTACTTGAAAACTCATTTTATCCGCGATCTCCAGCCTAACGAGGTCGTGACCTCGTTTTTCCTCGTTCACCACAAGGAGGTTCGGCTCAAGAAAACCGGCGAGCCGTTTCTGTGCCTGACGCTCGCCGACCGCACCGGGACGCTCGACGCCAAAATGTGGGACGGCGTGCCGGAGGTAATGGAAACCTTCGACCGGGACGACTTCGTAAAGGTGAAGGGGCTTGTGCAGATTTTTCGCAACAAGCCGCAAATGACCGTTCACAAGCTGCGCCGTCTGGCCGATTCCGAAGTGGATTACGCCGACTATTTTCCTCACACGGAAAAAAACATCGACGAGATGTGGCTCCAGTTGCGGGCGGCTGTCTCCGCCATACAGAACGTTCCTCTGCGCGCTTTGCTGGACGCCTTCCTCGACGATGAAGATATCGCGCAGCGGTTTCGCCGGGCTCCGGCCGCCAAGTCGCTGCATCACGCGAGAATCGGCGGCCTGCTCGAGCATGTGGTTTCCGTGCTTGGCCTGTGCCGGCTCTGCTCCGAGCATTATGGCTTCATCGATCTGGATCTTTTGATTACGGGGGCGGTGCTTCACGATCTGGGAAAAATCTTTGAGCTGCAATACGACCGGTCTTTCGGCTACACAACCGAAGGCCAGTTGCTCGGCCACATGGCGATCGTGATGGATATGCTTCATGCGAAGGCCGCCCTGGTTCCCGGGTTTCCGCCCAAGCTGAAGGTGCTGATACAGCACATGATTCTGAGTCATCACGGGCGCTATGAATTCGGCTCGCCCAAGCTGCCCATGTTTCCCGAGGCGCTCCTGCTGCATTATCTAGACGATCTGGACTCGAAGCTGGAGAGCATGCGGGCCAGCGTCGCCGGCGATGCGAACCTCGAGGGAGACTGGACCAGCTTCAATCCAGCGCTGGAGCGGTCGCTGCTCAAAAAGGAGAAATTTCTAGCAGAGCCGCCCGCCCCAGGGGCGGCTGGCGGCGAGAGTGGCGAAACCGGCTTGGCCGCAAGACCGCAAGGGCCGGCCGTAATGCCGGTTCCGGGCGCCCTGCCAGCCAAGCCCGGTGCTGTTTGCCTCTCGCCCGCTCAAGGGCCTACGCCGGCTGCAATCTCGCCGGCCATGACGCCGAAGCCCCGATTGCAGCCGCAGACCACGTTTGGAGAATTGCTGGAAGCGGCCCTCAAAGACGACTCCGGGGCGTAAGCAAGCCGCTTCGTACCTTGCCCATCACACCCGGCGTCCGGCAGCCTGGCTACAGGCCGAGATCCCTGCAAAAGTTTCCGCGACAATTCAACTTTTCCCCATTCGTCGTGCGGGAATTTTTGGCGGCGGCCATGCCGGAGTCCATGCTCAGAGACTCCATCTATCGGAACGAGATTTTTTCCACGCACCACGCGACAGAGCGTATGACGCCGTACGGCTGTGCTGGGCTACACAGAATAAGTGTACCGCCTCGCCCCGTGGCCTTCTCCTTGCGGCGTGTCCAGACGTAGGAGGTGTTTGCATGAGGAGGTTACGGATACTCGGAATCTTGGCGGCTTTCCTGGCGGCGATAGCTTTGCGGGCCGCCTCTCTAGTGGTTCCTGCCGGCAGCAATTTGGTCGTACGGACCAGTGAGCCGATTATGGCCACGTCTGCCGACACGGGGAAGGTCTACGGGGCTACGATCGAGCAGGCCGTGCTTGACAGCAGCGGCCGTGTAGTTATTCCCAAAGGCTCTCAGGCTCAACTCGTCGTCCAGCAGTACTCGGCTGGAGGAACCCTGAGCAGCCCCGAGGTGACTTTGGGGCTAAACTCCGTGACGGTCAAGGGCAGACGCTACACCGTGAAGAGCGGAGGCGTATCCGAGAAAAGCGGAACCGGCCAAGGGATCGGCAAAAACCGGCGCACCGCTGAGATGACTGGCGGCGGGGCCGCACTGGGAACGATTGTCGGCGCCGTCGCCGGCGGCGGCAAGGGAGCTGTGATCGGGGCGGTAGCAGGTGCGGCCGCTGGCGGCACGGCCCAGGTTCTTACCAGAGGTAAGGAAGTGAAAATACCGGCGGAAACTGTCATGACATTTCGCCTCGACCAACCGCTGACTTTGCAACAGACCTGAACAGAAGCGCTCTTGCCGACTCTTCCCCAACAACGCCGATTTCTGCCGGATCCGGCGGGGCTCCGATCCGCTCGCCCGGGCCAAGCCTGCTGCGCCACGGCGGCGAAGGCGGTATTTTCCGCATCCTGAACCAGGCTTGCTCGAAGAACCGGGCGCGCAATGCGTCCTCACGCTGTTCAAGTTGCGGGACAACCCTTGCCTGACGGTCAACGCTCGTGCTAAAAAGTTAAAATAGTAGTCCCAAGAAAGAAGCACACGTAGCAGCTAATGCCGGAGCCGCAGATACCAGAGCCCTGTCAGGCCGCGAAGAGCGCCGGGGAAGAGGTCGCGGTTGTCCCGTCGGCGGGGCACGCCGAGTTGCGTGGCGGAGCGCGTTGGCTCGATTTACGCGCCTGGGTCCGCGATATTGTTATCTCGGTGGTGATCGCGGCGATCGTAATTATCTTCCTGTACCAACCGGTGAAGGTGGAAGGCACCAGCATGATGCCCTGGCTTAGCGACCAGGAGCGGATCTTCGTCAACAAATTTGTTTACCACTTCGAGGAGATCCACCGGGGAGATATCGTAGTCTTCTGGTTTCCTCTGGATCCCACTAAGTCCTACATCAAGCGCGTAATCGGCCTGCCCGGCGATGTAGTGGAGATCCGGCAGGGTGTAGTCCTGATCAACGGGCAGATCTATGGCGAAAATCTGGTTCCTGAGCAGTACCGCGATCGCATGAGCTACCCCCCGGTGAAGGTCGAGCCCGATCACTACTACGTACTCGGCGATCACCGCAACGCTTCCAACGACAGCCGCACCTGGGGAACTGTGGAACGCAAACGGATTTACGGCAAAGCTGTCTTTGTATATTGGCCCCTCGATAAATTCGGGGTTCTGCGTTGAGAGGGCGCGCTGCCTGCGGCTGCCGGCGCGGTATTTCGAGCGCAGCCGCTAATCTCTGGCCGCGCTCTGCGCCGGCGGAATTCAAGGATCGAACCGAAAGGACGAAAGGATGCTCCCCAGCCAGCGTGCCGGAGCCGTGATGACATGACCGATGCCATCCTCGCTCTCGAAGACGGAACCGTGGTGGAAGGCGCGAACCTCGGCGCCACGGCGGAGTGCTACGGCGAAGTGGTTTTCAACACGGCGATAACGGGCTACCAGGAGATCTTCACCGACCCTTCCTACAGCGGCCAAATTGTCGTCCTGACCAACCCTCAGATCGGCAATTACGGCGCAAACGCCGACGACAGCGAGGCAACCCGGCCTTATATTGAGGGCCTTGTCGTGCGCGAATTTTCCTCCATCGCCAGCAACTGGCGCTCGAAGGAACACGCGGCTGATTTTCTGGCGCGCGCTCAAGTGCCCATCATCTCTGAGATTGACACCCGCTCGTTAGTCCGGCGGCTCCGTTCGAGCGGCGTGATGCGGGGCGTCATCTCTTCGATTGAGCGGGACCCCGCCAAGCTGGTGGAGAAAGCCCGGCAGATTCCGTCGATGGCGGGTCTGGACCTTGCTACCCGCGTTTCCACCAAGCAACGTTACGAGTGGAACAAAAGCGTGGACGGCTGCTCGCCCTCGGATCTGGTGGGCCAGCCTCGAGAGCCGCGCTTGCGCGTGGTGGCCTACGATTTTGGGATCAAACAAAATATTCTCCGGCGGCTGGTGCATGCAGGCTGCCGGGTCACGGTAGTGCCGGCGCTGACGACCGCGGAGGACGTGCTGGAACTCAAGCCTGACGGAGTCTTTCTCTCCAACGGCCCGGGCGATCCGGAGCCTCTGATTGAGCAGGCGGCGAATGTGAAGCGCCTGATCGGGCGCGTGCCGATTTTCGGAATCTGCCTGGGCCACCAGATTCTGGGGCTTGCGCTCGGCGGGAAGACTTATAAGCTGAAGTTCGGCCATCGCGGCGCGAACCATCCGGTGTTGAACCTGCGGAGCAGGAGAGTGGAGATCACTTCTCACAACCATGGGTTCGCTGTTGACCCCGACTCGCTCAAGGCGAGCGAGGTGGAAATCACCCACGTGAATCTGAATGACCAGACGCTTGAGGGCTTCCGTCATCGCAGCGAGCCGGTGTTTTGCGTCCAGTATCACCCGGAAGCGGCTCCCGGTCCGCACGATTCGCATTACTTGTTCGACGAGTTTGTAAAGCTGATGCAAAAATAACAGCGGGCGGCCCGGATGCAGCTCGTCCCGGACAGTAAAGCTCCGATCCGGCCCGCGGTCTGCGGTTGCGGTCCCGAACAGGATCTCTTGCATGCCCAAGCGCACCGACATTAAAAAAATTCTGATCATCGGCTCCGGTCCCATTGTGATCGGCCAGGCCTGCGAGTTCGACTACTCGGGTACGCAGGCTTGTAAAGCTCTGCGCAGCGAGGGCTACCAAGTTGTGCTCGTGAACTCGAATCCGGCCACGATTATGACCGACCCGGAGCTGGCCGACGCGACGTATGTGGAGCCGATCAGCCGCGAGTATCTGGAGGCGATCATCGAGCGCGAGCGGCCCGATGCTCTGCTTTCCACCGTTGGCGGCCAAACGGGCTTGAATCTGTCGGTGGAGTTGGCGGAGGCGGGGATTTTGGACCGTTACGGGGTTGAACTGATCGGCGCGAAAATCGAGGCCATCAAGAAGGCTGAGGACCGGCTGCTCTTCAAAGACGCCATGCGCAAGGTTGGCCTGGAAGTTCCTCAATCGCAGCTCGTCAACAATTTGAAAGACGGCGCGGATTTTGCGTCGCGGGTCGGCTATCCGGTCGTGCTGCGGCCCAGTTTCACGCTGGGCGGCTCGGGCGGCGGCATCGCTTACAACAGCGAAGAGCTCTCGGAGCTTTTGGCCCGCGGGCTGGATCTCTCGCCGGTGCACGAGGTGCTGATCGAGGAGAGCGTGCTCGGCTGGAAGGAATTTGAGCTCGAGGTGATGCGTGATCTCGCCGACAACGTGATCATCATCTGCTCGATTGAAAATTTTGATCCCATGGGCGTCCACACCGGCGACTCCATCACCGTGGCGCCGGCGCAAACCCTCACCGATCGGGAATACCAGATGATGCGCGACGGCGCGATCCGTTGTATCCGCGAGATTGGCGTGGATACCGGCGGCTCCAATGTGCAGTTCGCCATCGAGCCGTCTACGGGCCGCATGGTCATTATCGAGATGAACCCGCGCGTGTCGCGGAGCTCGGCGCTGGCCTCTAAGGCGACCGGCTTTCCTATCGCCAAAATCGCCGCCAAGCTGGCCGTAGGCTACCGGTTGGACGAGATACCAAACGACATTACGCGGAAAACGCCGGCCTCGTTTGAGCCCACGATCGACTACGTGGTGACCAAGATCCCCAAGTGGCAATTCGAGAAATTTCCGGGCGCGGAGCCGCTGCTGGGCACGCAGATGAAAAGCGTGGGCGAAGTGATGGCCATGGGCCGGACTTTTAAGGAGTCGCTGTGGAAAGCGCTCCGAAGCCTGGAAACAGGGCGCTCCGGCGGAGATAGCTACGATCCGAAGCTGATCCCGCAAAAACTCATCACGCCCACTCCCGAACGCGTTCAATACATCCGCTTTGCGATGGAGCAGGGCTATTCGGTGCGCGAAATTTCGGAGATGACGCGGATTGATCCGTGGTTCTTGCAGCAGATCCGGGAAGTTGTCGATCTGGAGCGGGAGATGGAAGGAGAAAGCCTGGATTCCGTGCCGCTGGAAAAATTACGGCGCGCCAAGCGCTGCGGCCTTTCCGATCAGCGGCTGGCGCGGATGTGGAATACGAACGAAATTGCCGTGCGCCAAAAAAGGAAGGCCGCGGGGATCCGCGCGGTCTTCAAGCGTGTGGATACCTGCGCCGGAGAGTTCGAGAGCTACACGCCGTACCTGTACTCCGCGTACGAGCGCGAGTGCGAGGCCAATCCATCGGGCCGCAAGAAAATCATGATCCTCGGCAGCGGCCCGAACCGCATCGGCCAGGGCATCGAGTTCGATTATTGCTGCTGCCATGCGTCCTTCGCTTTGCAGGCGCTGGGCTACGAATCGATCATGGTCAACTGCAATCCGGAAACGGTTTCCACAGACTATGACACCAGCGACCGGCTTTACTTCGAGCCGCTCACGCTCGAGGACGTGCTGAACATTTACGATACCGAGAAGCCCGACGGGGTGATTGTGCAGTTCGGGGGGCAAACGCCGCTCACTCTCGCTCTGCCGCTCAAGGCGCAAGGAGTCCCGATTATTGGAACGGATCCGGAATCCATCGATCTGGCGGAGGATCGCAAGCGGTTTGGACGGCTGCTGGAGGACCTGGGTATCCCGCAGCCTGAGAATGGAACGGCGACGAGCAGCGAAGAAGCCCGAGCTGCGGCGCGCCGCATCGGCTATCCGGTACTGGTGAGACCAAGCTATGTATTGGGCGGGCGCGCCATGGTGATCGCTTACGACGAAGAGACGGTCGACCGGTATATGCGCGAGGCGGTCATTTACTCGCAGTCGCGGCCGGTGCTCGTAGACCGTTTTCTGGAGGATGCGACCGAAATCGACTTGGATTGCCTTTCGGACGGCGAAGATGTGCTCATCGCCGGCATTATGGAACACATTGAGGAGGCGGGCGTGCATTCCGGCGACAGCTCCTGCATGCTGCCCGCTATCGGCATCGGCGAACCGCAGATCGAGACGATTCGCGATTACACCATCCGGCTGGCGCGGGCCTTGCGGGTAATCGGTCTGATGAACGTGCAGTACGCTATTCAGAACGGAAAAGTGTACGTGCTCGAAGTGAATCCGCGGGCCTCCCGGACCGTACCCTACGTGAGCAAGGCGACCGGCACGCCGCTCGCCCGCATCGCTGTACATTTGATGACCGGGGCCAGACTGCGAGACCTCGGCTACTCGACCGCCATTCTCAAGGTGAATCAGTTCTTCGTGAAGTCGCCGGTGTTTCCGTTCCACAAATTTCCTGGAGTCGATCCGATTCTCGGACCCGAGATGCGTTCCACTGGGGAGGTCATGGGCATTGGAGAGATTTTTGGCGAAGCGTTCGCCAAGGCCCAGTTGAGCGCCGGCCAGGCGTTGCCCGACCGCGGCGCCGTGTTTTTCAGCGTGAATGACCGCCAGAAGCAGGAGGCCATCGAGGTGGCCAGGAAGTTCGCCGATCTCGGTTTTTCGCTATTCGCCACACGCGGTACAGCGCACGCGCTGAAATCCGCCGGCATGGAGTGCCGCACTGTTCTCAAGGTCAATGAAGGCCGGCCCAATGTCGTGGATCTGATTAAAGCCGGCGAACTGAGCTTGATTATCAACACCCCGGCGGGCGCTCACTCGTTTTTTGACGAGAAATCCATCCGCCGCGCCGCTGTTACGCATAGAATACCCTGTATTACTACCTTGAGCGGAGCGAAGGCAGCGGCGAGCGGCATCGCCGCCCGCCGCGACAATCCGGTGCGTGTATGGTCGTTGCAACAGTTGCATGCAGCGACAGCCCGCCCGGCGCCCCGGTAGCGGCGCAGCCCGGCTGCGCGCCGGGCCTTCGGTCCCCCAACGGAGCGCCTTGGGCCGGCGCTCCCATTCACGCCGTCTTTGCGGCCCGCTTGCACTCCGCGTAGGGGCCGCATTTCCGAGCCGCCTGTTGCTTCGGCTCCGGCGGAAAGGAACCGCGCGCTTTCTCGTCCTTTCCCGCCTGGCGTTATGCCCTGTTCAGCCGGC
>Ga0070741_10006130_pt1 | contig 26074 bp, 29 predicted proteins | sample Coa_R1_4_FD_66440 | JGI IMG/M metagenome (GOLD analysis project Ga0070741, IMG submission 66440) | Surface soil microbial communities from Centralia Pennsylvania, which are recovering from an underground coalmine fire - Coalmine... | ecosystem: Environmental > Terrestrial > Soil > Unclassified ... | reverse complement strand
GCCTACGCCAGCATGCTCGGCCACTCCGTCGAGCCCTCGCTCGCGGCCGAGCGGGCGAAGGAGTACCACGAGAAGGGCTATGGCGCGCAGAAGTGGTTCTTCCGCCATGGCGCGTGGGCCGGCAAGGAGGGAGTCGAGAAGAACGTCGCGCTCGTGCGGGCGGTGCGTGATGCGATCGGACCGGACGACGACCTGATGCTCGACGCCTGGTCGAGCTGGGACGTGCCTTACTGCGAGAAGATGGCCGAGCGCATCGCCGAGTACAACCCGCGCTGGCTCGAGGAGCCGGTGCTGGCCGACCGCGTCGAGAGCTACGCCGAGCTCCACCGACGGCTGCCGTTCCCCGTCGCCGGCGCCGAGCACGAGTACACGCGCTGGGGGATCAAGCACCTGCTCGACCACGACGCGCTCGACGTCATCCAGCCCGACATCTACTGGGCCGGCGGGATTTCGGAGATGCTGAAGATCGCCGCGATCGCGTCGACGTACGACGTGCAGCTCATCCCGCACGGCCACTCGACGCCAGCCACGGCGCACTTCCTGGTCGCGCAGCCAGCCAACCTGTGTCCCTACATCGAGTACCTGATCAAGTGGAACGAGATCCACCAGTTCTTCCTGAAGAGCCCGCTGAAGCCGGAGAACGGGGTGGTCACTCCGCGAGACGAGCCTGGCATCGGGATGGACCTCGATCCGGCTAAGATCGAGCAGCAGCGGGAGCTGGAGCTCTAGGCCGGAGGCGGGACGGTTGCTCGCGCCGGGGGACGATCCTGAGGCGGCGGAAGGGCGGACGCGCGCCGCGCGTCGGGGCACGCGGGTGGAGTCCGACGTGCGCTGCCCGTGGTGCGGTCGCGAGCGCATCCGTGTGCACAAGAAGATGCCGAACCCGCGGGGAGCTGGCATCCTGGCCTACGTGTTTTTCCCGATCGCGCTCGGGTACTGGCTTAGCAGCACGACCTACAACGAATGCCTCGACTGCGGTGGCCGCTGGCAGCGCGGCGTGCCGATCCCGCCGAAGTGGCAGAAGGCGCCGACGGAGGAGGCTGAGCCGGCGGTCCGGGCCGGGATGTACGCGCAGCAGGTGCCGGCCGCGGCGGTCGTGCGGCGGCGGCCGCGGCTGGGTGCCGAACGGGGGGCGGTGGTCCCGGCCAGCGGCGATGTCGAGGTAAAGGCGTCGCCGGGCGCGTGCCGGCGCTGCCGCGAGGCGGCGGGGCGGTACGACGTGCGCGACGCGCCGGCTCTGCCGATCGCCGGTTGCACGTGCGTGGGCGGCTGCACGTGCCAGGTCGTGCCAGCGGAGGACTGAAGTCTTCGTCCCGCGCGCTGTTCGCCGACCAGACGCACCGCACCGCGCCAGGATCAGCTCAGTAAACGCAGGACCGCGAGGAGGATGACGGCCAGCGTGGCGCCGCTCCAGATCCAGCCGCGGGCGCGGATCGCCCAGTAGGGGGCGATGTCCTCGGCCCGGCGCAGTGGTGCCTCGAGCAAAAACCCGACGAGCAGGCCGATGGAGGGGAGGGTGCTGCGGATCACCGCGGCCAGGATCGGCGAGCCGACCGCCACGCTGAGCCAGCGGTTCACGGCCTCGCCGATCCGCAGCCAGGTGAGCCCACCTACCACCGCCACGCCGACGAGCGCGCAGAGGCCCGCGACGAGGACTACCCGGCGGCCGGCCGCCGCATCCGGACCAGCGATCGTGACGCCACCGGCTGGCCGGTCCTCGACGATGTTGACCAGCGACTCGCGTGCGCCCGTGCCCTTGATCACCGTCGGTCCTACGACGCCACGGCTCTCGAGCTCGGCGAGCAGCTCCTCGGCGCGCTCGCGGTCGATCGCGAGGTCACGCATCAGCACGCGCGGCGAGAGGATGGCGTACATCCGGGCCAGCCGGTACGCGGCAGGGTAGAGCTCGTCGCTAGGCGAGCCGGGAGAGGACGATGCCCACCTCGTATAAGAGCCAGAGCGGGATCGCGACCAAACACTGGTTGAGCGGATCCGGGGTCGGCGTTATGACCGCCGCCAGGACGAACGCTGCCAGGATCGCGTACTTGCGGTAGCTGTTGAGCCGCGCGACGTTGACCAGGCCGATCTTCGTCAGGAAGAAGATGATGATCGGCAGCTCGAACGCGAGCCCCATCCAGAGCAGGAAGGTCGTGATGAAGCTGATGTACGCGCCGACGTCGATCAGCGGCTGGATGAGCCCACCGACCGTGAACGTCAGGAGGTACTTCAGCGCGAACGGAACGGTGACGAAGTAGCCGAACAGCGCGCCGAGGATGAAGAAAACGATCACCAGTGGCAAGAACGAGTAGAGCAGCCGCTTCTCGCGTCGGGTGAGCGCCGGGACGACGAAGGCGAGGATCTGGAACCCAACCCAAGGCGAGGACAGGCCGATCCCGCTCATGAGCGCGACCTGGAAGAACGTGAGGAAGCCCTCGGCCGGTTCGCGGAAGTACAGCGTCTTCACCGTGTCCGGGGCCATGGCGATCATCCGCTCGAAGAGCCACGGCGTGAAGAAGAAGGCGATGACCGTGCAGATGCCGATCCCGATTGCCGACTTGACCAGACGATCCCTGAGCTCGGCGAGGTGCTCGACGAGCGTCATCTGGAGCTCTTCTTCCGGCTCCTGGAGGGCGTCGTCCGGTAGTGGCGCGAGTGGGTTCAGGTTCTCGAGCTTGACGAGGCTCTTGGCCTTGTCGAGGATCGGCGGCATCTAGGCGCTCTCGAAGCCGTCGGACGCGGGTGCCGCGACGCCGACCGGCTCGGTCTCGGCTGCCTTCTTCCGCGTGCGCCGGGTCTTCGGCGCCTCCGCCGCTGCGAGGCCCGCCACGACGGGCTCGGCGACGGCCGACTCGACCAGAACCGGCGCCGGCTCGGGGGCCGGCGGCTCGGGGAACGGGGCGACCGGCTCGACCATCGCGGCGGCAGTCTCGTACTCGCTCGGCGCCGACGTGGCCGACACCGGCGTGAGATGGACGGGCTGCGGCTCGACCGGGGGCTCGGCCGACGGGTACGTCGGCGTCTCGTGCGCCGGCTCGTGGGTGATGCCGTTGACCGAGACGCTCTCGACCGCGTCCTGGACTGCTTCGGTCACTTCCGAGACGTCCAGCGCAGACGTGAACTCCGCCTGCGTCTCCTGGAACGTCGCCGTCAGCTCGCTCGAGTAGCGCTGGAACTCGCGCACCGCGTGCCCGGCGCTCCGCATCAGCTCCGGGAGCTTCTCCGGCCCGAACACGATGAGCGCGAGGATCAGGATCACGATCAGCTCGAACGGGCCGATGTTGAAGATTTCCACGGCTACGTCGAGTGTATCGGTTGGCTCAATGGCCCGACCAGTGCGGCGGGCAGAACGCTACCGCTACTCCACGTGCTCGTTGATGTAGTCGACCGCGTCCTGCACCGTCACGATCTTCTCGGCTTCCTCGTCGGAGATCTCCATGCCGAACTCTTCCTCGAGCGACATGATCAGCTCGACCAGATCAAGCGAATCGGCGTTGAGGTCCTCGACGAACGACGCGGTGGGGACGACCTCGTCCTCCTCGACCCCGAGCTGCTCGACGATGATCTTCTTGACGCGGGGGAAGACGTCCTCGGGCATTCAGCTTCCTCCTGTTCGGGGTCGACGCTCCGCGAGCGTGGCGAGCACTCCGTTCACGAACTTGCTACTGCTATCGCTGCCGAAGGTCTTGGCTAGCTCGATAGCGTCGTTGATGGCGGCCCGAACGGGCACCGCGGCATTATCCACGAAGGCTTCGTAGATCGCAAGGCGGAGCACGTTCTTATCGACCCGCGCCATCTGGCTTAGCGGCCACGTGGGCGCCGCCTCGGCGATCGTCGCGTCGATCTCGCGGAGGTGGGCGGTCACCCCGGCCACGAGCCGCCGAGCTAGCTCGGCCGTCTGATCGGGCAGGTCGTTCTGGTCGCTGAGCCGCGTGACGACCGTGCCGACCGGGTGCTTCGTCGCGTCGGCTTCGTAGAGGGCCTGGAGCGCAACCTGTTGGGCGCGGCGGCGGATGGCGCGCGACGGCGCGTCCTCGGCCGTCATCCGGCGGGTGTTGCGGGCGCGTCCGCCGCCGCGACGACGTCCGTCCACGTCCCGAGCGGCCGCACGCCGATCGTCGGCGTCGTCCGCTTCGCGAGGCCGGCGAGCACGTTGCCGGGGCCGACTTCGTAGGCGGAGGTGACGCCGAGGTCGGCCAGCGCGAGCATCGTCTCACGCCAGCGGACCGGCGACGGAATCTGCTCGCGGAAGTCGTCGCGCAGCGCGGCCGCCGTGCGCAGCGGCCGCGCCGCGACGTTGCCGACCACCGGACGGACCGGATCCGCGATCGCGGCCGCGCCGAGCATCGCGGCGAAGCGGGCGGCCGGCTCGGCCATCAACGGCGAATGGAAGGCACCGCTCACGTTCAGGGCCAGCACCCGCGCCGCGCCGGCGGCCTTGAGCGCCGCGCCCGCGGCGGCGACGGCTTCCCGGTCGCCGGAGATCACGACCTGACCCGGCGCGTTGTCGTTGGCGATCACGACGGTGCCGGCCACTTCGGCGCAAACTGTGCGGATCCGCGCGCCGTCGAGCCCGAGCACCGCCGCCATGGCGCCGGCCGGCGCGGCGGCCATCAGCAGCCCGCGGGCGCGGGCCAGACGGAGCGCCTCCTCGATCGTGAAGGCCCCGACCGCGGCCGCGGCCGCGAACTGGCCGAGGCTGTGCCCGGCCACGACGGCGACGTCGAGCCGGTCGACCACGCCGCGCCGGTCTTCCGGCCCCAGCCCGAGCCGCTCGGCGAGGGCGGCGAGCGTGGCGAGCGACGTTGCCACCAGCGCGGGCTGGGCGACGTCCGTCGACCGCAGCGCCTCGTCGGGCCCCTCGAAGCAGAGCCGGCGCAGCGGCAGGTCGGTTGCGCGCTCCGCGAGCTCGAACACGGCTCGGGCAGCCGGCGAATGAGCCTCGACGTCGGCGCCCATGCCGACGCGCTGCGACCCCTGCCCGGGGAAGAGCAGCGCGACCGTCATGTCGGGCTCGCCCGGCCGGCTACTGGGCGGCGCCGGCCTTGGGTGCGACGACCTGCCGGCCGCGGTAGTGGCCGCAGAAGGGGCAGACGTGGTGCGGCAGCCGCATCCGGTGGCAGTTCGGGCACTCGGTCATGTTGACCTGGTCGAGCCTCAGGTGCTGGCGGCGGTCGCCGCGGCGGGCAGACGCGTACTTGCGTTTCGGGAGGGGTGGCATTGGACTCCTATCTCCTGGGCGTCAGTGTAGTCGGTCGGCCTTCAACCAGTCGGCCAGGGCGGCGAGGCGAGGATCGATCGACTCCTCGACGCACGAGCAGCGCCGCTCGTTCAGGTTCGTGCCGCAGTGGGGGCACAGGCCGGCGCAATTGGGCTGACAGAGCGGTTTCATGGGCAGCTCGAGCAGGACCGCCTGGCGGAACGGCTCCGCGAGGTCGACCTCGTGCGCCTCAGTCATCATGAACCCGGTCCCGCCCTCGGGCCGGCCGAGCGGCTGGCCCGTCCGCAGGTCGACGGTCGGGTAGAACTCCTCGACGATGTGCGTCTCGACCGGGGACAGCACGAGCTCGAGGCAGCGGCTGCACTCTTGCCGGATCTCGGTCGCGATGTGCGCGTCGGCGACGATGCCGCGGTTCGTGCGGCTCAGCTTGACGTGCCCGACCAGGCGCGCAACAGCCTCGACGCCCTCGTCGAGCACCCGCGCCGGGTCGTCGATGTCGTAGTCGCGGGTAGCACCGGCGTGCTCGACGAGCAGTTGCGCCGCGTTGTACTTCATTGTTACGGAGCCCTAACGGACGCCCCGCGGGGCGTCGTTCCTCAAGTTTAGGATGCGGGCGGCCCCTTCTCCCCGGTTTCGGCGGTGAACAGATGGTTGGCCATCGCCGACGTCGTGGGCGCGCCGCCGAACACGCCGCGTGCGCCGTTGGCCGTCGTCGGTCCGTAGCCGCCGGTCGAGACGGTCTGGTAGGGCGTCTGGATGACCTCCCCGCCCATCCCCTTGAGCAGGGACACGAGCCGGTCGCTCAGCGACGCGTCGTAGCCGCGTGCGTGGACGAGCACCGCGCCCGCCTTCGTGATGCCGATGTAGCCGCCGGCGCCCTTCAGCTCGTTCGGATCGACGCCCGGTGCGAGAGCCACTGAGATCTGTTCGGGCCGCAGGCCGAGCTCCTTCTGCAGCGCGCGCGTCGCCTTGTTGGCCGCGTTGTGATCAGGGAAACGCGCGGACACGCCCGTCCGCGGTGGGCGAGGCTTGCCACCCTCGTACATGCGCACCTGGGACATCAAGACTCCTGGGCTGTGGCTCCGCCCGGTTCCATCGGCATCTGCAGCGAGCGCTCCAACGCCGCCTTGCCCTTGCGGATCGTCGCGAGCAGCCGCGTGAGGTGCTGCTCGAGCTCGTCGAGCGCCGCGAGGGCGTACTCGTCGGCGCCGCGCCGGATCTCCTCGGCCCGCTGGATCGCGTCCTGGACGTAGGCGTTCGCCTGCTCGTGCGCTAGGCGCACGAGCTCGTTCTCCTCGAGCAGCGCCGTCGCCTGCTCGCGGGCGGTGTTGATGATCTTGTCGGCCTCCGACTGGGCCTGCAAGATCACCTTTTCTCGCTCCTGGCTGACGCGCTTGGCCTGCCGGACTTCCTCTGGGATAGAGGCGCGGATCTGGTCCAGGAGGTCGATGAACTCCTGCTCGTCGACGATCGAGCGCGACGTCAGCGGGACCCGCGCGCCACCGCTCACCAGCGACTCCAGGCGGTCGAGGAGGGCCAGGGCCTCGACCTGTGAGCCCCTCTCCACGTCGGTCATGCGTTCAAGAACCGCGGCACTGCATCAGGCTGGGGGGCGGAGGCGAAGCGGGCCGCCAGCGCTCGCGCCACATTTTCCGGCACGAGCTTGTGGACGTCTGCTCCCAACCGGGCGACCTCCTTCATGAGCGTCGCGCTCAAGAAGCTGTACTCTAGTTTGGTCATCAGGCACACGTAGTCGACGTCCGAGCGGATGGCGCGGCTCTGGTGCGCCATCTGCATCTCGACCTCGAAGTCCGACACGGCGCGCAGGCCACGCACGATCGCGGCCGCGCCGCAGCGCGCCGCGAAGTCGACCGTCAGTCCCTGGTAGGGCAGCACCTCGACGTTCGAAACGTGGGCGAGCGCGCCACGCGCGAGGTCGACGCGCTCCTCGGTGCTGAACATAAGCGTCTTGGCCGGCGTGTCGTAGACGCCGACGACCACGCGCTCGAACAGCACGGCCGCGCGCTCGGCGATGTCGACGTGGCCGAGCGTGATGGGATCGAAGGTGCCGGGGTAGAGCGCTGCGGTCAATCAACCCCCTGACCATCACGCGCTTCGGGGCGCACGTACGCGCCGCGCGCATAAAGCGTCAGCACGGTCTCGCCGTACCGTCGTTCCCGTTGACGATGTAGCGTACCCAGTTTATCTGGTGCTGCCAAGCGTCCGCTGTGCTCCAGGCACAAGATAGTGTCAAGTGCAACCCACGAGGCATCCGCCACCCGCTCGGCGACGGCGACCGCCGCGACGTCGGCGTACGGTGGATCCATGAAGACGAGGTCGACCGGATCGACCAGTCGGGCGACGAGCGTGGCCGCGTCGCCGAGTCGCACCGCGGCGCGAGGCGCCAGCCCGGTGGCAGCCAGGTTGGCCTCGATGGCGGAGACAGCCGCGCGGTCGCCTTCGACGAACGTGGCGTGCGCGGCGCCACGCGACAGCGCCTCGATGCCGAGCGCCCCGGAGCCGGCGTACAAGTCGAGGACCCGGAGCCCGTGCCATAACGCTGGCGTGCCGACGTCGGCCTCGGGCCGGCCGTTCAGCAGGAGCGACTCCACCATCGAGAACAGCGCCTCCTTGACGCGGTCGGCCGTCGGCCGCGTCGTGCTGCTTTTCGGCGCGCGCAGCAGCCGGCCGCGGGCGGAGCCGCTGATCACTCGCACGGCTAGACCGCCTCGGTCGCGTTCTCCGCGAGGATGGCCAGGCGCGCCTTCAGCGCGAGGTTCTCCGCCTCGCGCAGGTCGGGGTCACGCTCGATCAGCTCGAAGGCCGCCTTGCGCGCCTCCTCGATCAACGCGACGTCGGAGAAGTCGGCGACCTTCAGGTCAGGCAGCCCGCTCTGCCGAGTCCCGAGGAATTCACCCGGCCCGCGGATGCGCAGGTCCTCCTCGGCGAGCCTGAAGCCGTCGGTCGTGGTTTCGATGACGCGCAGCCGCTCCTGCCCGTCGAGCGACGGCATCTCAGACAGCAGGATGCAGTAGCTCTGTTCGGCCCCGCGGCCGACTCGGCCGCGCAGTTGGTGGAGCTGGGCGAGCCCGAAGCGATCGGCACCCTCGACCAGCATCACGGTCGCGTTCGGCACGTCGATGCCGACCTCGACGACGGTCGTCGCCACGAGCACCTGCGTCTCGCCGGCGCGGAACGCGGCCATGGCCGCGTCCTTCTCGGCGCCCTTCATCCGGCCGTGCATCAGTCCCAGGCGGAGCTCCGGGAACACCTCCCGGCTCAGCCGCTCGTACTCCGCGACGGCCGCCTTCGCGGCGACAGCGTCGGACTCGTCGACCAACGGGCAGACGACGAACGCCTGCCGGCCTGCCTGCACCTGCTTGCGCACGAATTCGTACGCGCCATCCCGCTGGGCCGCGCTGACCCAGCGCGTCTTGATCGTCTGGCGGCCGGGCGGCAGCTCGTCGATCACCGAGACGTCGAGCTCCCCGTAGAGGGTGAGCGCAAGGGTCCGGGGGATCGGCGTCGCGGTCATGACGAGCAGGTGGGGGCTTCGCCCCTTCTGGCCGATCGCGCTGCGCTGGAGAACGCCGAAGCGGTGCTGCTCGTCGACGATCGCGAGGCCCAGATCCGCGAACGCGACGCTCTCCTGGATGAGCGCGTGCGTACCGACGAGCACGTCCAGCTCGCCGCTGGCCGCGGCCTCCAGCAGTGGGCGGCGCCGGGCGCGCGGCGTCGAGCCAACCAGCAAGCCCACCTCGGGCCCGGGACGTCCGCGCAGATGCTCGAACGCGGCGCGCACCGCCGGGGCTCCCAGCAGCTGGGCGATGGTCCGCCCATGCTGTTCGGCGAGGATCTCGGTCGGCGCCATGAGCGCGGCCTGCTGCCCGGAGCCGACGGCGGCGAGCATGGCGATCGCGGCCACGACCGTCTTGCCGGCGCCCACGTCGCCCTGGAGGAGCCGCCCCATCGGCCGCCGGCCGGCGAGGTCGTCGAGGATCTGGCCGGCGACGCGACGCTGGGCGCCGGTGAGCTCGAACGGCAGCGCGGCGTGGAAAGCATCGGCCAGTGCCGGCGGCGTGACGAGCGGCGGGCTGTCGGCGGCGCGCAAGCGCGCCCGCCGCCGCTGCGCGACGCCCAGCTGGATCAAGAACAGCTCGTCGAAGGCGAGCCGGCGTCGCGCCCGAACGAGCTGGGGCTCGTCGTCCGGGAAGTGCAATTGGGCGATCGCCGACGGCAGGTCGACGAGGCCGTGACGTCGGCGGATGCTGGTCGGTAAGTGCTCCTCCAGCATGGGCGCGTACCGCTCGACCGCGCCGCGGGCGAGGTTGCGCAGCCAGCGCTGGTTGAGCCCCTCCGTCAGCGGGTAAAGCGGCACGAGGCGCGCGGTGCTGACGAGGTCGGCCTGTTCGAGGAACTCGACCTCCGGGTCGTTCAGGTAGAGGCGACCCAGACGGCTCTCGACCTTGCCGCTGAGCACGACCTGGCGGCCACGCAGCTTGGAGCCGAAGTAGTCCTTGCGTCGGAACCACACCGCGAGCAGGTTGCCGGTCTCGTCGCCGGTGATCGCCTCGATCCGCTCGAACCCGCGCCGCGTCGGGAACGTGCCGACGTCCCAGACCGTCACGACGACCGTGACGAGGTCGCCGACCTGGAGCTCGGCGACCTTCTGGAGCTTGGAGTAGTCGACGTGGCGGCGGGGGAAGTGGAAGAGCAGATCGCGCGTCGTCTCGACGCCGAGCCGGGCCAGCCGTTTGGCGTTGGTCGGGCCGACCCCGGCGAGCCGACGGACGGGCGTCGCTAGCCCCGTGCCGACCGGGCGGCGGGGGGTGCCGTTCCTCGCGGAGCGAGAAGACTCGGCCGCCGCGGGGAGCGCCGGCTGAGAGGTGCCCGATGGCGACGTGTCGGTCGGGATCCCTCGCCGCTCGGCGCCCCGAGACGCGACCGGTGGCCGTCGCGGCGTGTCCAGCGCCCGTAGGGCCTCCGCGACGCACGCCTCGCGTTCGCTCGATCCTAGGGCAGCGTACCCTGCCAACGCGGCGGCCACGGGGCCCGGCGCGACCTGCCGAACGAACGGCTCGACGCCACCGAAGACCGCGCGGTCGCGGAAACCCTGCGCGCGCTCGAGGAGGAGGACCTTGCGGATCAGCTCGGCCGCGTCGCCGGCCGAGCCGTTAGTCGAGCTCGATCCCCTGGTCGACGAAGACGCCGATCGCGTGCGGGCCGAGCTGCGCGCGAAGGACCGGGCCATACGAGCCGATGGTAATCCGCTCGCGCGGGTACAGGAGCTCGATCCGCCGCATCACGCTTTCGAGCTCGTGGCTCGGCGCGTCGTGCATCACCGCAAGGTGGTCGATGTGCGGGAAGAGCTCGACGAACTCGGCGAGCCGATCGTAGCCGCGGGCGCGCGTGCGCACGCGTTCGAGCGGGCAGACCTCGCCGTCCTCGACCTGCAAGATCGGCCTGGTGCCGTTCCCTGAGATCGGCCAGGCACGCGAGCGCGCCCAGCGCGCCTGCCGGTTCAAGTAGTCCACGGACTCGGCGAAGAACATCGCGTGGACGTTCCGGGAGGCGCGTCGCGCGAGCAGCTCGAGCGTCTGCAAGTCGGCCCCGCACGCCGCCTGGCGCGCGACCCGGCGGACCACGAAGCCGAGCTGGATGCTCGCCGCGCCGGTGTCGACCACCTCAATCGGCAGGACGCCGCGCATTATCTCGCGCGCTGCGCGGGCCGCGTCGAACGCCGGCGCGAGACGGGATGACGTGTGAACAGCCAGGATCGCGTCGGCCTGCTCGGCGAGCCGCTCGTAGGTCGCGACCATGCTCTGGACGAGCGGGCCGGCCTCCGCGCGCGCCGCGACCGCGACGCCGCCATCGGACGGCCCCTTCAAAAAGAAGGAGGGCGGCGCACCTGCGCCGCCCTCGTCGAGCGGGACAACCGTGACGTTCGGCCCAAGGTTGTCGGAACCCAGGTCTGTGGCCGAGTCGGTGACGACAGCAACGCGCATCATACGTCGGGCGCCTGTTTTGAGTTTGGCTGGCCGGCACCGGGCGGGCGGCCGTCTTGGCGACCGTCACGAGCCCGTCATAGAATTTGCACGACCGACAGGCATCATACACTAACTTCTGTCCAGCACAAGGGGGACCTGGCCTTGGCTCAGCGGTGCGAGATCTGTGGCAAGGGGCCGGTGTCCGGCAGCAACGTCAGCCACTCCAACCGACACACGAAGCGGCGCTTCCGGCCGAACTTGCAGTCCGCGCGGCTGACGATCGGCGGGGAGCAGCGGCGCGTGAAGATCTGCACCCGCTGCCTGAGGACGCGGACTAAGAGCGCGTAAGCGCGCTCGTCAACTCTTCGATCCCGGCTCGCGGCCCGGCCGGGTGCCCGAAGACGGCCGACCCGGCGACGAGCACGTCCGCGCCTGCGGCGGTGACCCGGGGCGCGGTGGCGGCGTTGATCCCCCCGTCGACTTCGATCTCGACCTGAGCGCGCCGGCCGATCGCTGCGAGCAGCTCGGCGACCCGGCGGATGCGCGCGAGGCTCGACTCCAGGAACGGCTGACCGCCCCAGCCGGGGTTCACGCTCATCACGAGCACCAGGTCGACGAGGTCGAGCACGGCGGTGATCGCCTCGATCGGCGTGCCTGGGTTCAACGTGACCCCGGCGCGCAGGCCGAGCGCCTTAATGGCGCCGAGGTCGCGGTGGAGGTGCGGGCAAGCTTCGACGTGGATCGTGATGCCGCTCGCGCCGGCGTCCTTCAGCGCCTCGAAGAAGCGCGCCGGCTGGACGACCATCAAGTGGCAGTCCAGCGGCAGGCGCGTGGCGCCGTGCGCGGCGGCGCAGACGACTGGTCCGAACGAGATCGTCGGGACGAACTGGCCGTCCATCACGTCGACGTGGATGCGATCGGCCAATCCGGACGCCTCGACGGCGGCGAGCTGCTCGCCGAGGCGCGCGAAGTCGGCCGACAGGATCGACGGCGCGAGCTTCGTCATATCACCACGCGGAGCGGAGTGACGAGGCATGTCGGCCCAGCCGACCGCCCCCGGCGCGCGTCGACTTCGGCGCGGTCGAGCTTCGTCGCGGCGCTTGGAACAGTAGGATGCGCTACGCCTTCGGCTTGCGGCGCGGCTGGAGCGTCGCGGAGATCTGCGACTTGAGCTGGGCGAATGTGCTCTCGAGCGTCTGCGTCGCTCGAACCATCCGGTCGAGCGTGCGCAGGCCGGCGTCGCCGAGCTCCTTCGCGTGGCGCGCACGCAGGCCCTCTGAGCCGGCGCGGAGGTCGATCATCGCCGCGCGCCACGCCACCGACATCTGCTCCGAGAAGCCACGCAGCACGATGTTCTTCTCGGCGATCTCTTCGTTGAGCTGCCGGACGGTGCCGTCGAAGTGCTCGAGGACGGTGATGTCCTTGAGCAGCAGCACGGTGACGCCGGTGCGCGGGTCGGTCGGTCGGATCGGCAGGTAGGTCGCCTCGGTCGAGACGCTGCTGCCGTCGGCGCGCGTCAGCCGCAGGTACATCGGCCCGATCTGCTGCCCGGTTTCCACGCAGCGCTGGGCCATGCAGTATTCCTCGCAGGTCCGCTTGCCCTGCTCGTTGCGGCACTGGAAGACGTTGCAGTTGATCGACGTCAGGTCCCGCGGCTTCCACCCGGTGATCTGGCTGCCGGCCGGGTTCATGGCGAGGATCTTGCGCAGCCGGTTGATGACCAGGACACCCTCGCTGACGTTGGCGAAGATCGACTCGAGCACGTCGGTGTCGACGTTCGCCTGGAGGTTTCCCTGAATCATCGAGCGGGCGGTATTGTAGGGGTGGGTAGAGGGGTGGTCAACAGAACGTTATTGGCACGGCGTGCGCGCTCGAGCGCCACGAGGAGCGCGGCGACGTCGGCTGGCGTCACGCCGTTGAGCCGCGCCGCCTCGCCGACCGAGCGCGGACGGTACTTGGCGATTTGCTCGCGCGCCTCGCGGCGCAGGCCGGGCGCGCCGGACACGTCCAGCCAATCCGGCAGGCGCATCTCGTCGAGCCGGCGTGCGCGGTCGGCTTGGGCGCGCTCCCGCGCGACGTAACCGAGGTAACGCGCCTCCGTCTCGACGAGCAACGCGGTGGCCTCGTCGGCCGGGAGGTCGAGGCCACGGAGGACCGTTGCGACCGCGGCCAGGCTGGCGCCCGGTCGGCACAGGTAATCGAGCGCCCTGACCGGGCCGTCCGGCACCGGTGCGCCGGCGCCCTCCAGCCGAACGGCGACGTCGGGCCGTGGCACGATCGTCGTTCCGGCGAGCCGGCGCAGCGCCGCCGCCGCTTCGGCGCGGCGGCGCTCGACCGCCGCGATCCGCTCGGGGCTAAGCAGGCCGAGCCGCGCCCCGATCGGGGCGAGGCGCAGCTCCGCGGTGTCGGCGCGCAGCAGCAGGCGGTACTCGGCGCGGGCGGTGAGCAGGCGGTACGGCTCGGGCAGCTCGCGGCTCGTCAGGTCGGCCACCATCACGCCCGCGTAGGCGAGCGAGCGCGGGAGCACGAGCGGCTCGCCGTTCTCCAGGTCGCGCAGCAGCGCGCGGAGCTCGGGGCGCGGCACCACGCCGGCGGCCGGATCGTCGGGGAACGCTTCGTCCCAATCCAGTCTTCTCCCAGCGGGAGCTGGGCCGGTCGCCAGTGCCGCGTTGACGCCGGCGAGCAGCCCCTGCGCCGCCGCCTCCTCGTAGCCCGAGGTGCCGACGATCTGGCCCGCGAGGTAGAGGCCCCGGATGTGGCGCGTTTCGAGCGTTGGACGGATGTCGTCGGAGGCGACCGCATCGTACTCGACCGCGTAGCCGAAGCGGATCACGTCCGCGCGCCGGAGCTCCGGGATCGAGCGGATCATCGAGAGCTGGACGTCCTCGGGCAGGCTCGTGCTGAAACCTTGGACGTACACCTCATCGGTCGCCCAGCCCTCCGGCTCGAGGAAGAGCCCGTGCGCAGGCTTGTCGGCGAAACGATGGACCTTGTCCTCGATCGACGGGCAGTACCGTGGCCCGACGCCTTCGATCGTGCCGTCGAACATCGGCGACCGATCCAGGTTGCGGCGGATGATCGCGTGCGTCTCCTCGGTGGTGTGCACCAGGTAGCACGGGAGCTGCGGCCGCCACGCCGTGGGTGCCGGGTTGGGCCAGGCCGGGTTCGCGTCGGACGGGTCGCCGAATCGCGGATGCGACAGCTCGTGCCCCTCGAACGAGAAGGCGAGGGGGCGGTCAGAACCGTCGTGGCGGGCGGCGCTGGAGAAGTCGACCGAACGGACGTGCAGCCGGGGTGGGGTGCCGGTCTTGAGGCGGCGGAGCCGGAAGCCGAGTGCCTCGAGCTGCTCCGAGAGGCCGAGCGCCGGCGGCTCGCCGTGGCGGCTGCCGGGCGTCACACTCTGGCCGGCCACCAGGCGCCCGCGCAGGGCGGTGCCGGTCGTGAGCACGACGGCGCTCGCGCGGAGCTCCATTCCATCCGCGCAGCGCACCCCCTTGATGGTGTCCCGGTTTGGGTCCACCAACAGCTCGACTACGGTCGCCTCGCGCAAGTCCAGGCTGGGCTCGGCGTCGAGCGCAGCGCGCATGGCCTGGCCGTAGGCCGCCTTGTCGAGCTGGGCGCGCGGTGCCTGCACTGCCGCGCCTTTCGACGTATTGAGCATCCGGATCTGGAGGAACGTCTCATCTGTCGCGACGGCCATCTGGCCGCCGAGTGCGTCGATCTCGCGCACGAGGTGGCCCTTGGCCGGCCCGCCGATAGACGGGTTGCACGGCATAAGCGCGACCGAGGAGAGTCGCATGGTGAGCAGCGCGACGCGCCGCCCCATCCGCGCGGCGGCGAGCGCGGCCTCGCACCCCGCGTGCCCGGCTCCGACGACGACGACGTCGTACGGAGGGCTACTCACCCACGTCCCCTCTCCCTTTTGGAGAGGGGAGCTGTTCTCTCTGGGGCACCCCAAGACCCTGCCAGGGCCTGTCCGCACCCCTTACCGGGTGCCGGCGGTCTGCTTTTTCGGAAAGATCGCCTCTTCGTAGTTGGGGAGCGTCTTCCAGTCGCTGAGGAAGCGGCTCATCCCCACGTCGGTCAGCGCGTGCTTGAACGACGCATTGAAGACCGCCGCGGGCATCGTCGCGATGTCTGCGCCGACCTTCGCCGCCTCGATCACGTGGTTGACCGTGCGGATGCTCGCGGCCAGAACCTGCGCCTTGAAGCCGTAGTTCTGCTTGATCTGGACGAGCTCGCGGACCACCGCCATGCCGTCGAGGCCGAGGTCGTCGAGTCGGCCGATGAACGGGCTGATGATGTACGCCCCGTTCTTGCAGGCGAGCATACCCTGCGCAGCCGAGAAGATCAGCGTCACGTTGACCTTGATGCCGTCGTCGGACAGCGCCTTCGTCGCGCGCAGGCCGTCGGGCGTGCACGGAGCCTTCACGACGACGTTCGGTGCCCAGCTGGCGAGCTCTTTGCCTTCCCTGACCATGCCCTGCCAGTCGGTCGAGATGGTTTCGGCCGAGACGTCGCCGGGAATGACCGAGCAGATCTCCTGGATCCGCTCCTTGAAGCCGGCGCCTTCCTTGGCGATGAGGGTCGGGTTGGTCGTCACACCGTCGACCAGGCCGAGCTCGGCGGCCTTCCGGATCTCGTCGATGTTAGCGGTGTCCAGGAAGATCTTCATGGGGCTGCCCTCCGGTGCAACTGAGATTCTAGCCACTATGCTCACCCTGTGAGGGTGTTGGCGATCGAGAGCTCGTGCGACGAGACGGCCGCGGCGGTGATCGTGGACGGTCGGGTCGAGCTATCGAGCGTCGTCGCGTCGCAGGCGGACCTGCACGCGCAGTGGGGCGGTGTCGTGCCCGAGGCGGCCTCGCGCCAGCACGTTGCGTGGATCGTGCCGGTCGTCGACCGCGCGTTGGCCGACGCCGGCATCGCGCTCGACGACCTCGACGGCGTCGCCGTGACGCGTGGTCCGGGGCTGGCGGGCTCGCTGCTGGTCGGGGTGAGCGCCGCCAAGGCGATCGCCTGGGCGCGCGGGCTGCCGCTGCTCGGCGTGAACCACTTGGAGGGCCACGTCTACGCCAACTGGCTCACGGGCCAGGAGCCGCGCTTCCCGCTCGTCTGCCTGATCGTTTCGGGCGGCCACACCGACCTCGTGTTCATGGCCGAGCACATCCGGTACCAGCGGCTCGGGCGCACGCGCGACGACGCGGCCGGCGAGGCGTTCGATAAGGTGGCGCGCATCCTCGACCTGGGCTACCCGGGCGGACCGGCGATCGAGCGCGCCGCGCTCGGCGGCGACCCGTCGCGCGCGCCACTGCCGCGCGCCTGGCTCGAAGGGAGCTTCGATTTTTCGTTCAGCGGCCTCAAGACGGCGGTCCTCCGAACGACGCAAGCGCCGTCGCCGCCGTCGGCCGCCGACGTCGCGGCGGCGTTCCAGGAGTCGGTCGTGGAGGTGCTGGTGGAGAAGACGCGGCGCGCGGCGGTCGAGCTCGGCGCGAGGACGGTCCTGCTGGCCGGTGGCGTCGCGGCCAACCGCTGCCTGCGCGAACGGATGGCGGCGGTCTCGCCCGTGCCGGTGCTCTGCCCGCCGCCGCGCTTGTGTACCGACAACGCGGCGATGATCGGCGCCGCCGGCTGCTTCCGGCTCGCCGCCGGGTTGATCGACGGGCTCGACCTCGACGTGTCGCCGAGCCTCAAGTTGATCGAGGGGTAGCGCCGCTCTCGCCTCACCTCCAGCCATTCTCTGCTCAACGGGAAGAGGCGGCACGTTCGAGGGCCTCGATCGTCTGCCGCGCGGCGCGCTCCCACGTGAACCGCGCCGCGCGGGCCAGTCCCTTCGCCCGAAGCCGCCGGCGCAGGGGCGTGTCGGTCGCCAGGCGCAGGATCGCCTCCGCGATCGCGCCTTCGTCGTGTGCGTCCACGAGGAGGCCAGCGTCGCCGACGATCTCCGGCATCGAGGAGTTGTTCCCGCCGAGGACGGGCGTGCCGCTCGCCATCGCCTCGAGCAAGGGGAGGCCGAAGCCCTCGAAGAGGCTCGGGAAGAGGAACGCTCGGGCGCCCGCGAACAGCGCCGGCGAAAGCTCGTCGTCGACGTAGCCGAGCACCCGGACATGGTCGCGGATGCCGAGAGAGGCGATGAGGCGCCCCAGCTCGTCGGCGCGGTAGCCGGATGCCCCGGCGATGGCCAACGGTGGCACGCCGGCGTCGGCACGCGTGTCCGCGCCGGTGCGCCCGTTGCCCAGAGCCTCCTTCACAAGGCGCGCGTAGGCCCGCAGCAGGCGCGGCAGGTTCTTGCGCGGCTGGAGCGTGCCGACGAAGAGCAGGTAGCCGTCCGGCTCTAGCCCGAGGCTGGCAACCGCGTCGGCGGGCTGCGGCCGGAAGCGGGACTCGACGCCGAGGTGGACGACGTCGACGCGCGCCGGGTCGACCCGGCAGTGCCGTAGGAGGTCCTCACGCGTCGCCCAGGAGTCGACGACGACCCGGCGCGCCACGCGGGCGCTCCACCTGGTCGAGAGGAACAGGTAGATCCACGCCGCCGGGGTGTATGCCAGCCGGTAACGGAGGTAGCCGAGGTCGTGGATCGTGACGACCGTCGGGGGATGGACCAGCGGTACGACGTGAGCCGGGATGAAGAGGACGTCGGGCCGGCTGCGCACCATCTCGAGCGACAGACGCGCGTGCGTCCAGATGCGCGGGAGGGGCACGACCCGCGTGGTGGCGCCTGGCAGCCGCCGTGGCGGTTCTCGGTCGTAGTAGAGGGTGAGCTCGTGTCCCCGCGCGGCCGGCACGAGCGCTTCGAGCAGGTCGCGCGCGTACCGTTCGGTGCCGGTCGGGTTCGGCCGGGCCGCCCGGCTCGCGTCGACCGCGATCCGCACAAGCGGGCATTCTAGCCATCGGCTTGTCGGGCCACCGACCCTCCACTAAAGTTTGCGGCTGCGACCAAACCGAAGGAGACGTTCCATGCCGGCCAAGCTCACACCGCTGGGCGATCGCGTGGTGGTCGAGCCCGTCGAAGAGGAGCAGATGACCACCAGCGGCATCTACCTGCCGGACACCGCCAAGGAGAAGCCACAGCAGGGCAAGATCATCGCCGTAGGCCCCGGCGCGCAGAAGGACGACGGCAAGCGCGTGCCGTTGGAGGTCAAGGTCGGCGACACCGTCCTCTACGCGAAGTACGCTGGCACCGAAGTGAAGCAGGACGGCAAGGACCTCCTGATCCTCAGCGAGCGAGACATCCTCGCCATTCTCAAGAAGTAGGAGCTGACGTTGGCGAAGCAGCTGAAGTTCGACGAGGAAGCCCGCAGGTCGCTCAAGCGCGGCATGGACCTCCTGGCCGACGCCGTCAAGACGACGCTCGGCCCGAAAGGCCGCAACGTCGCGCTCGACAAGAAGTTCGGCACGCCGACCGTGACGCACGACGGCGTGACCGTCGCGAAGGAGATCGAGCTCGAGGATCCGTTCGAGAACATGGGCGCCCAGCTCCTGAAGGAGGCGGCGACCAAGACGAACGACGTGGCTGGCGACGGAACGACGACGGCGACCGTGTTGGCGCAGGCGATCGCGAACGAAGGCCTGCGGAACATCGCCGCTGGCGCCAACGCGATGCTGCTGAAGCGCGGCATCGACCAGGCCGCTCAGGCGGTCGTCGCCGAGCTCAAGAAGATGTCCACCCCCGTCCAGGGCAAGGAGGACATCGCGCACGTCGCCACCATTTCGGCGGCCGACGCCGAGATCGGTGAGCTGATCGCCGAGGTGATGGACAAGGTCGGCAAGGACGGCGTCATCACCGTCGAGGAGTCCAAGGGCCTGCGCTTCGAGACCGAGTTCGTCGAGGGCATGAACCTCGACCGCGGCTACATCTCGCCCTATTTCGTCTCCAACCCGGACCGGATGGAGGCGGTGCTCGACGAGCCCTACCTGCTCATCACCGACAAGAAGATCTCGGCGATCTCGGACATCCTGCCGGTGCTCGAGAAGCTGCTGCAGGTCACCAAGAACCTCTGCATCATCGCCGAGGACGTCGACGGCGAGGCGCTCGCGACGCTGGTCGTGAACAAGCTGCGCGGGACGCTGAACATCCTGGCGATCAAGGCGCCGGGCTACGGCGATCGGCGCAAGGCGATGTTGGAGGACATCGCGATCCTGACGGGCGGCCGGGTGATCTCGGAGGAGGTCGGCCGCAAGCTCGACTCCGTCCAGGTGCAGGACCTCGGCCGGGCGCGCCGGATCGTGTCGAACAAGGACGAGACGACCATCGTCGAGGGGCGCGGCAAGGAGGCCGACATCGCGGCCCGCATCAAGCAAATCAAGGCGCAGATCGACGAGACGACCTCCGAGTACGACCGGGAGAAGCTGCAGGAGCGGCTCGCCAAGCTTTCCGGCGGCGTCGGCGTGATCAAGGTCGGCGCGGGCACCGAGACGGAGCTGAAGGAGAAGAAGCACCGCGTCGAGGACGCGCTCTCGGCCACCCGCGCGGCGGTCGAGGAGGGCATCGTCCCCGGCGGCGGCGTCGCGCTCCTGAACGCCGCGAAGGCGCTCGACGGGTTGACACTGGCGGGTGACGAGCAGCTCGGGGTCGCGATTATGCGGCGCGCGCTGGACGAGCCGATGAGGCAGCTGGCCGAGAACGCCGGGCTCGAGGGATCGGTCGTGATCGGCGAGATCCGGCGGCGGCAGGAGGAGAGCGGCAACGACAAGCTGGGCTTCAACGTCCTGACCGGCGAGTACGTCGACCTCGTCAAGGCCGGCATCATCGACCCCGCCAAGGTGACCCGATCGGCGGTCGAGAACGCCGCCTCCATCGCCGGGATGATCCTGACGACCGAGGCGCTCGTGACCGACATCCCGGAGAAGGCGCCGCCGGCGCCTGCCGGTGGCCCCGGCGGCATGGGTGGCATGGGGGGCATGGACTTCTAGAAGAGCAGGGGTGCAGGGGGTTTCGTCGGAGACCCCCGCATCGATGTTCCTTATTGGCCTCACGGGAAACATCGGCACAGGCAAGTCCACGGTGGGCGCCCTGCTTGGAGAGCGTGGCGCCCTCGTTTTGGATGCCGACCTGGTCTACAGGCAGTTGATCGAGCCTGGTGAGCCGGGATTCAAGGCTGTGGTGGACCTGTTCGGGCCAGGGATCCTGACCGAAGGCAAGATCGATCGGCGGAAGCTGGGCGCGATCGTCTTCCGCGACCCAGCCGCGCTGCGCAAGCTTGAGCGGGCCACGCACCCGCTCGTCCTCGCGCGCATCGACCAGACCCTCGCGGAGCGGAAGCCACGCGTCGCCGTGCACGAGGCGATCAAGCTGATCGAATCGGGCGCCGCGGAGCGCGTCGACGAGCTCTGGGTCGTCACCGCGCCGCGCGACGTCCAGATCGAGCGGCTCATGCGCGCCCGCGGGCTCAGCCGCGAGGAGGCGGCGCTGCGTGTCGACAGCCAGCCGCCACAGGAGGAGAAGATCGCCCGCGCCGACGTCGTCATCGCGAACGACGGAGACCTCGACGCGCTCCGCGCCGCGGTCGGCTCGGAGTGGGCGCGGCTAGAGCGCCTCCTTGAGGACGAGCGCGGTCCCGCGGTCGACGGTCTGGGCTAGCTCCTCGAGGCTTGCCTCGCGGATTCCCTTGATCGAGCCGAACCTCTTTAGCAGCGCGGCCTTGCGCTTGGGCCCGATACCGCGGATTTCGTCGAGCGTCGAGCGAATCGAGCGGCGGCCGCGCAGATTGCGGTGGTAGGTCAGGCCGAATCGGTGGGCCTCGTCGCGGATGCGCTGGACCAGGTACAGCGCCTGCGAGTCGCGCGGCAGCAGGATCGGCTCGGCGGCGGTTGGTGTGTAGATCTCCTCGTTCTGCTTGGCGAGGGCGACTGTCCGGATGCGCTCGAACCCGAGCTTTTGCATCGTTTCGAGCGCGGCGTTGAGCTGGCCGCGGCCGCCGTCGATGATCACGAGGTCTGGAAGGCTGGTCCAGCCCTTCTTGCGGCCTTCCTCGTCGTCGGCCTTGCCGGCGCGGGCGAAACGGCGTCGCAGCACTTCCTGGAGCGAGGCGAAGTCGTTGGCGCCCTCGACGGTCTTGATCTGGAAGCGCCGGTACGCCCGGTTCGCGGGCTGGCCATTCTCGAAGACGACCATCGCGCCGACCGAGCTCGTGCCCTGGATGTTCGAGATGTCGTAGCACTCGATCCGCGCCGGTGGCTCCTCGAGGTCGAGGTAGTCGGCTAGCTCGACCAGCGCGCTCGACGTCTTCTTCTCGTCGGCCAGCCACTTGGCGCGCATCTGCGCTAGCACCTCGCCGGCGTTCGTCGCGACCAGGTCGACCAGCTTCTTCGACTTCCCACGGCGCGGAACGGTGACCGCGACCTTGTGGCCGCCGCGCTTGTCTCGCAGCCACGACTCGATCACCTCGGCCTCGGCGACCTCGTTCTGGAGCAGGATCTCGGGCGGGACGTAGGCGGCCGAGTTGTAGAACTGCGTGACGAAGGACGTCATGATCTCCTTCGCATCCTCGTCCTTCGTGCCCTCGAGCAGGAAGTGCTCGCGGCCGATCAGCTTGCCGCCGCGGACGAAGAACACCTCGACGCACGCGTCGCCGTTGGCACGCGCGAAGGCGATCACGTCCTGATCTTTCATCGCCGCGTCGAGCACGCGCTGGCGCTCGGTGACCTTTTCCACCGCTCGGATCTGGTCGCGGATGAACGCGGCGCGCTCGAACTCCATGTTCTCGGCGGCCGCCTCCATACGGCGCCGGAGGTCGGCGACGATCTCCTCGTGCTTGCCCTCCAGGAACAGGCAGACCTGCTCCATCACCGCTAGGTACTCGTCGTGGTCGGCCGCGCCGATGCACGGGCCGAGGCACCGGTGGATGTGGTACTGGAGGCAGGGCCGGGGGCTCGTGCCCGTAATAGCGATGTGACAGGTCCGGTATGGGAAAAGCTTGTTCAACAGGTCGAGCGTCCGCCAGACCGAGCGAGAGTCGGTGAACGGGCCGAAGTAGCGGGCGCCGTCCCGCGCGATCCGCCGCGTGATGTAGACGCGCGGCCACTCCTCGTCCATCGAGACCTTGATGTACGGGTAGTTCTTGTCGTCGCGCAGTCGAACGTTGTACTTGGGGCGGTGCTTCTTGATGAGGTTGCACTCGAGGACGAGCGCCTCGAGCTCCGAGCCGGTAACGATGATCTCCCAGTCGACAACCTGGGCGAGCATCTGCTTGATCTTGTTGGTCTGCCCGCGGGGCCGGAAGTACGAGCGGACGCGGTTCCGCAGGTTGATCGCCTTGCCGACGTAGAGGATCTCGCCCGCGGCGCCCTTGTACATGTAGACGCCGGGCGACGTGGGCAGCGACGAGAGGCGCGTCTTGAGCGCGGCGGTGGACATAAGTTCTGGCGATTATATTGGGGCGTGGCCCGCGTAGCTTTCCTCGGCACGCCCGGTTTCGCGGTACCGTCGCTCGAACGGCTCGTCGAGGCCGGCCACGAGGTGGCGCTCGTCGTGACCCAGCCCGACCGACCGGCCGGGCGCGGACGTGCTCCGAGCCCGCCGCCGGTCAAGGTCGCGGCCGAGCGGCTCGGGCTGCCGGTGCGCCAGCCCGAGCGGCTGCGCGACGATCTGGACGTTCTTCGGGCCGCGAAGCCGCAAGTCGCCGTCGTCGCGGCCTACGGCGAGGTGCTCACCGCCGCGACGCTAGCGGTGCCCGAGCGCGGCTTCGTGAACGTGCACCCCTCGCTGCTGCCCGAGCTGAGGGGCGCGACGCCCGTACCGACCGCGATCCTGACGGGCATGGCGACGACCGGGGTCACCGTGATGCACGTCAGCCTCGGCGTCGACGCGGGGCCGATCCTGGCGCAGGTCGCCGAGCCGATCCGCGACGACGACACGGGCGGCGCGCTGCTGGCGCGGCTCGGCGAGCTCGGCGCCGACCTGCTGGTCGAGGCGCTGCCGCGCTGGCTTGCCGGGAAGCTCGCGCCGCGCCGCCAGGACGGCCGGCGGGCGACCTACAGCCGGACGCTCAGCCGCGACGACGGGCGTGCCGATTGGTCGCTGCCGGCCGTCGAGCTCTGGCGACGCTGTCGAGCGTTCCAACCGTGGCCCGGCTTCTTCACGACCTGGCGAGGTCGGACCCTGAAGCTGACCCGCGTCGAGCCGCTGGCGAGCCGACGCGGCAATGCGCCGGGCGCCGTGTTCGACGGCCCGGCCGTCGCGTGCGGGACCGGCGCGCTCCTGATCCACGAGCTCCAGCTCGAGGGTAAGCGCGTGATGGGCGCCGAGGAGTTCCTGCGCGGCCAGCCATCATTCGTGGGCAGCCACCTCGGCGACTAAGCGTTTTGGCTGATGGCCTTCCGCCGGGCTGCTCTGTAACATTCATCCGCGATGTTCTACTTCGATCCTCTCTGGTTGCTTTTCTCGCTTCCCGCGCTCGCGCTCATGCTCTGGGCGCAGGCGAAGACGCGCGGCGCGTACGCGAAGTATTCCGAGCTTCGGAACATGGTCGGCATGCCGGGCTGGCAGGTCGCCCGGCGGATCCTCGACGCGAACGGCCTGACGGACGTGCAGATCGAGGAGGTCCCCGGCGAGCTGACCGACCACTACGACCCGACCAGCCGTGTGTTGCGGCTTTCGGCCGGGGTCGCGCGCGTACCGTCGATCGCGGCGATGGGTGTTGCTGCCCACGAAACGGGCCACGCCATCCAGCACAAGCAGTTGTACGCGCCGCTGATCGCGCGCTCCAGGCTGGTCGGCCCGGCGAACATTGGCTCCAACATCGGCGTCTACGCCGCCATGATCGGGCTGATGATCCAGTCGGCCGGGCTCGTCTGGGTCGGCGTGGCGCTCTTCTCGTTCGCCGCGATCTTCGCGCTGGTGACCCTCCCGGTCGAGTTCGATGCGAGCAAACGGGCGATGGCTCAGCTCCAGGGGTTGGGCCTCGTCAGCGCCGAGGATTACGCGGGCGCCCGCGCCGTGCTGAACGCGGCGGCGTGGACGTACGTGGCCGGGTTCCTGTCGGCGCTAATGCAGTTGCTCTACTTCGTGTTCCGCGCGATGGGGATGTCCAACCGCGAGCGCGATTAGCGGCCGCTGCCTCGCCCCGCGGCGCGGGCCGATGACCCTCGGCGGCGGGCGCGGGGCGGCGTCGTGTCGGAGATCGTTCGCCATACCCACGACGACGTCGGGACGCTAGGCGCTGTCCCGTAGGACCCTCGCGCGCAACTGTCCGCAGGCGGCGTCGATCTGGCGGCCGCGCGTGTCGCGGATCGTGGTGGGCACACCACGGCGCTTCAACAGCGCGGCCATCGCCTCGACGCGACCCGGCGCGGGCGGGCGAAACGGCGAGCCGGCGACCGGGTTGAACGGGATCAGGTTGACGTGGCACAGCATCCCCCCGACCAGGTCCGCCAGCTTCGCGGCGTCGGACGGCGAGTCGTTCACGCCGCCTATGCAGGCGTACTCGAAGCTGACACGGCGCTTCGTCGCTCGGACGTACTCGCGCACCGCCGTCAACACCTCGCCGAGCGGGTACTTGCGGTTCAGCGGCACGAGCTCCGAGCGCAGGCGGTCGTCGGCCGCGTGAAGCGACACGGCCAGGTTCACCTGCAGCGGTCGGCGGGCGAGCTCGCGGATCGCCGGGACCACGCCGACGGTCGACAGCGTGATGTGGCGCGCGCCGAGGCCGAACGCCTCCGGCGCGGTCAGCAGCTCGACCGCCCGCCAGACGTTCTCGAAGTTCATGAACGGCTCACCCTGCCCCATGAACACCAGGTTGGTGAGTCGGGCATCCGGGCCGTCGATCTGGCGGACGCGCCGCGCGAAGTGGAGGACCTGGCCCACGATCTCGCCGGCGCTGAGGTCGCGCACGAAGCCGGACTGCCCAGTCGCACAGAACTCGCACGCCATCGCGCACCCCGCCTGCGAGGAGACGCAAACCGTGCGCCGGACGCGTGCGCCCGGGTAGATCATCAGCACCGACTCGACCGAATTGAAGCGGCGCCGCCGCTCGCCCAGCGGCCCTGCGAGCAGCCGCTCCGCGGGCGGTGCGAGCTCGAGCAGCGCCTTCTCGGTCAGCCCATCGTCGGCCCGCGCCACGTGGATCGGCGCGACGACGTGCGCATCGTAGCGCTCCGCCAGCGTAGCCCGCAGCTCCCTCGGCAAGCTCGACATACGCGCGAAGTCGGGCTGGAGCCGGCGGTAGACCCACTCGAAGACCTGGGTCGCCCGGTAACGCGGTTGGCCGAGCTCGGCCAGATCGTCGGCGAGCTCGGCCAGCCTCAGACCGAGGAGCTGTTTCACGGCTTCGAGTGTATGGGGAGCCGTTACAATCGCGCGCCACATGCGGCCCATCCTCGTCGCCATCGCAGGCGGGTCGACCTCTGGGAAGTCGACCCTGACCAGGCGGCTGCTGGGCGAGCTCGCGGACCGCTCGTGCGCCGAGATCTGCCTCGATCGCTACTTCCGCAACTGGGCGGCGCTGAGGGCGGACGAGGCCGATCGCTTGCGGACGGCCAATCGGCCCGACGCCGTCTTGTGGCGGGCGTTCCACGACCACCTCCGGCGGCTGCTCGGCGGCGAGATGGTGCAGCTCCCAGCGGTCGGAACGGCCGGGGCGGCGCGCGGTGAGAAGAGCTGGTGCGTCGGCCCTCGCGACGTGCTGATCGTCGAGGGGTTGTTCGCGCTGTGGGACGACGAGCTCCGCCGGACAGCCGATCTGCGGGTGTTCGTCGACACACCCGACGACGAGCGCGTGCTGCGGCGCATAACACGCGACGTCGTCGAGCGGGGCGGCACGATCGAGCGGTCGGTCGCCTGGTACCGCCGCGACGTCGCGCCCGGCTACCACCGCTTCACGGAGCCGACGCGCTGGCACGCCGACCTCGTCGTCCCGAACGCGGGGTTCGG